>Ga0213825_1000154_pt1 | contig 52423 bp, 44 predicted proteins | sample MC6MC0900MG_FD_179896 | JGI IMG/M metagenome (GOLD analysis project Ga0213825, IMG submission 179896) | Enriched soil aggregate microbial communities from Iowa State University, Ames, United States - MC6-MC0900-MG | ecosystem: Environmental > Terrestrial > Soil > Unclassified | place: USA: Iowa...
CCGACCAGAATGAATGTTGATATGCCCGAGAGGCGTTGACTCTGCTTCACGTTGAATGTCCCGTTGAAATGAGGAGGGCATTATATAGTTAGGTAACTACCTAGTTAAATCACTAAATCAGAATGAAAGGGGTTTTGGCGCTAAATGGTGCGACGAATCGACGCTGGCCTTGTCATCGCGGATCCTCAGCGACTATTGGAACGGTGGAAAAGTCTTCTATTTGCCAGAAGATATGGAATTTATGACAGGTTGATCAGGCTTGTTGGTTCCCGCCGGACAGAATCGGCGGGAACGGTATTGGCTGCGGGCGAGGTGAGGGCTTAGCTAACCATCACCTCATCCAGTGCCTGCTCAAGGGTGCTGACCGTACGCTCGATGTTGTGCAGCTTTTCGAGTCCGAACAGACCGATACGGAAAGTCTGGAAGTCAGCCGGTTCGTCGCATTGCAACGGCACCCCGGCGGCGATCTGCAAACCGTGGCTGGCAAATTTCTTACCGTTTTTGATATCGGCATCATCGGTGTAGCTCACCACGACGCCTGGGGCCTGAAAACCGGCTGCGGCCACGCTTTTGAAGCCTTTGCCGGTCAACATGGCGCGCACCCGATCGCCCAGAGCCTGTTGTTCGTCGCGGACCTTTTCGAAACCGTAGGCTTGCGTCTCTTTCATTACATCGTTGAACCGCGCGAGGGAATCGCTGGGCATGGTCGCATGGTAGGCATGCCCGCCCTGTTCGTAGGCCTGCATGATCTGCAGCCACTTTTTCAGGTCGCAGGCGAAGCTGGTGCTTTGCGTCTGCTCGATGCGCTCAAGGGCCAGAGCACTGAACATCACCAAGGCGCAGCACGGGGAGGCGCTCCAGCCTTTTTGCGGTGCGCTGATCAGCAGGTCGACGGCGCACTTGTGCATATCAACCCAAAGCGTGCCGGAAGCGATGCAGTCCAGCACGAACAGCCCACCCACCGCATGCACGGCGTCGCCGACGGCCCGCAGGTACTCGTCGGGCAGGATAATTCCTGATGAGGTTTCAACGTGGGGGGCGAAGACAATCTGCGGCCTCGAAGCCGCAATGGCTGCCAGCACTTCGTCCAGAGGGGGCGGGGCGTAGGCAGCCTGGCGACCCGTTTCGACCGGTCGGGCTTTCAGCACCGTAGCAGCCGCCGGGATGTTGCCCGTCTCAAGGATCTGGCTCCAGCGATAACTGAACCAGCCGTTGCGTATCACCAGGCATTGCTGGCCGGTGGCGAACTGGCGTGCCACCGCTTCCATGCCGAATGTGCCGCTGCCCGGAACCACCGCAACCGCCTCGGCGTTGTAGACCTGTTTCAGGGTCTGGGAAATGTTCCTCATCACTGCTTGAAAGGACTGCGACATGTGATTGAGCGAGCGGTCGGTGTAAACCACTGAGTACTCGAAAAGCCCTTCAGGATCGATTCCGGGATATAGCTTTGACATGGGGTGGCTCCTTATGTGATTCCCTGGCAGTCAAAAGGTCTGGCGAACATTATTGGGAAGCAAGTCTAGGCAAAGGGCAGGGATGAGCTGATTGAATTACAGAAATGAAGATAGAGTGGTCACCAATGCCTCAATCGTTGTGTGAAAAATGAATCGTCCGCTGTTTATTTCTCTGGATGGGCCAAAAGGAACCGGCAAAACCACATTATTGGAAGCCGTCACGGCAGTACTGAGGGCCGACAACAAGAAAGTCATCCGGCTTTGCGAGAGAAAAAGCGATCCTTACCGGGGTGCCACCATGGCCCTCGTTAACGAACTTGCCAGAAATCCCTCCCGGGACCTGGAGTGGGCTGTGTGTCAGCGCTTTGCTGAGAGCCGCAGTTGGATCTCCCGGCACGTGCTGACTGAACAACCGCTGGACAGCATTATCCTGATCGATCGCTGGTATCCGTCTGACGCCGCGTTTCGCCATACCGTCTCGTTTGCAGAGATTCTCCAGTTGAATATCGAGCAAAACGTGCAGGTGCCAGACCTGCATGTCGGAGTCGTCACCACGCCGGATATTTCATGGGCCAGGGCAACGGCACGATCCAGAGGACTGGGCGGTACTGTGATTCAAAAGCACGCTGAGCATGTCGCGTGTACGGAGATGTTTGAGCAAGCGGCTGCGGATCACGGCTGGGTTTTGTGCCGTAATGAAGGAACGATCGAAGGCGCTACGATGCAGGTGGTTTCTGAGATCTATGAATTGTTTAGCTGATTGGCGAGGTGGGTCACCGAGGTTTCGGTAGGGATTGGTAAAGTTCCGCTCAGACACATCATTTAACATAATATACATTACACGTAACAAAGTATTACGGAGTCAGTACGGTTGCGCACACCATTTCAATCTTGTGAGCACCACCAAAAAACTGGAGTTTCCACAACTGAAAAATGGAACCCCTGAAAAATCAGCACTTTAGTCCTCCTTTCAAAGTGAAATCCCACTTGCTATCTTTTTTCACTTTTGACAATTCAAAACCGAATGTTGATGGGCATTTTTCACTACAGCTCTGGCACTGGACTTATCACAGTAAATATCTGAAAGCCGGAGTCAAAAACGTTTGATATTTGAAAACTGGAATTGTGAGCTAAACATTTAAAAACCGGAATGTTTGTACGCACGCTGCAATGGAAGCTAAATCACTGTCCATTTGAAAACACACCTCGATTCTTCTCCGAGCTCACATTTCTCGCTGCGCATATGTTTCTACCTTCGCGAACCTGATGATGCGGACCCGCTGCAGTCATACGGACTGGTCGGTAGCTACTGTGCTTCACAGATTCGCCTGCAAACACGGCGCTGTGCAAAATCTGTAGTGTTCAGCTTGAGACAGGTGCTTAGACTTCACGGTTTGCCACACGTGGAACTATCGACGCCCGTTGATCATCTCGTGAGCAAAGAATGCTCGGACACGCATTTTCTCTAGGGGCTGCTCGAAAACGCCGGCCCGCGCTGCATATTACGCTTTGGCTTAAGGACTATTGTTCCATCTAACACCTCAATGGTCAGTTCGTCCCCCAAGCTTAAGCCTAATGTAGCAAGCAGTTCCTGTGGTAAGTCGACGATGACGTCGCCAGTTCCGTCTGCGGTCTCTTGGCATTTGACAGTCCAACGCTTGGGCTCGCTCATAGTCGGTTGACTCCTATCCATCATCAGAGAATCTCATTATGCTCATGCCTGACACTGAGTGGACGGATATTCTCAAGAGCACCCGCTGGAGTAAGGCCTGCTAACGATTATTATGCTTCGAACACTCACTGACTAGTTCAGTCATGACATCGCGCCTTGTTTCGTAATTAGTATATGCACGCCATATGGCAAAAAATTATAGCACAACTAAACATCTATTTAGTTGAGTTATATAGAGATCTCGGCGTTTCGGAATCTATGCGATCTCCTTTCTCCCATTGCAGGGAAAAACGCCACGACGTTTTGCACAATGAAATACTCATGCTGAGTATCGGGGCACAAGGCTCAATGTTGTTTCCCCTAACGATTTATTGTTGAAATCACAAAATCTATAAATCTACGATTGGCCAAGGACAAATGCTCGTTTGCATGCCAGCACAGGCTAAAGCTGAGCGGTAGCGGCGGGGCAAATGGGATACTAACCAATCCAGTTTCTCGTTCCACGTTGGATTGAAAAAGCGTAGTTGCTCCCATCCCGTTTTGGGCGCTTTTAATCATCAGCGAAACATGATTGCTTTGCACGACGGGCCTAAACTGCACGCCATAACTGTCGCAGTACTCATCCAGCATCACCCTCTGTGCAAATCGACCATCCAGTACAGCCATGCCCAATCCTTGCAAATCCGTGGGGCCTACCTGGGCTTGATTTGCCAAAGAGTGCTGCGGGTGAACGCACAGCATCAGATGGTCGGAAGCGACTGTGATCGAATTCCAGTGGGGTTTGACCCGCCGGGAATTCATCAACGCAATGTCGATCTGTCGGTTCTCGAGACGCTGCGCAACTTCTTCCCCTCCCCCCTCAATGGCCGTAAGGAGTACACCTGGGTAAACCAGATGAAAAGCATGGAGCCAATCTGGCAGCGCACCGAGCCCGAACATGGGAGGAAAGCCGATTCGCACTTCGCCACTCTGCAGTTGGCCCAGATCAGTCATTTCCTGCTTGGCGATATTGATATCTAGCAGTGCACGCTCGACTCGATCCAGAAAACGACGCCCCTCTGCGGTAACACTCACCTGTCTTGATGTCCGATTGAACAGCGGCACTCCCAACTCTTTTTCTAAACGGCTGACGGCCATGCTCAGTGCTGACTGGGCGATAAACAGACGCTGTGCAGCCAACGTGAAGCTGCCTGAGCGAGCGACCTCGACAGCGTATTTCAAGGCTTTAAGGTTCATAAAATTTCAACACTGTTTTTATCCAAATCATCACAAAAATCGAATCGCCTCTCCACAAAACAATATTTTATGTTTCCTCGCGCACTACCTACGATGGTGGCCAACTTTATCCCGCAGGGTGATAAAGAGTTTTGGAGACCATCTACATGCAGTACGCCCGCTCCACACAGATTGCCTTACTGGTTGCCGCAACTTTTTTCATGGAAAACCTCGATGCCACGGTGATTGCCACTGCCTTGCCAGACATGGCCAAAAGCTTCGGCGTGGCGCCAGTTGATTTAAACGTGGCCATGAGTAGCTACATGCTCGCATTGGCAGCGTTCATTCCAATCAGCGGCTGGTTAGCGGACAAATTTGGCGCTCGGCGGGTATTCTGCTCGGCGATCGCGTTATTTACCTTATCTTCACTTTGGTGCGGTCTGAGCCACAGCATGGCTGAATTCATTGCAGCTCGAATTCTTCAAGGCTTTAGTGGCGCGATGATGGTTCCCGTCGGTCGGCTTGCCGTGCTCCGCACAACCGACAAAAAAGATCTCGCCAAAGCAATCTCCTATATAACTACACCCGCACTCATTGCGCCGGTGCTAGGCCCCCCACTTGGCGGCTTTATCGTTACACATGCGCGTTGGGAATGGATCTTCTTCCTCAATTTGCCCTTAGGGGTTATTGCGCTGCTGGCTGCGATGCGACTGATCCCCGACCACTCAGAGATACGCCAGCGACCTTTTGACTGGCTCGGTTTCATGCTGCTCAGCGGAAGTTGTTTCATGGTGTTATACGGCTTGGAGCGACTCGGCGAAAATCTGAATCAATATTGGCACGGCCTGCTACTGACCTTGATTGGCGTGGCGATGGCCGCTGGCGCGGTCATGCACATGAAGCGTCGAGAAAATCCGTTGCTAAACCTTGAGGTAATCGGTGTGCCTACGTTTCGAGTCAGCCTGATTGGCGCCTCGTTGTTTCGGGTCGCTATCAGCACACTTCCCTTCCTGTTGCCTCTTATGTTCCAGCTCGCATTCGGGCTGTCCGCATTTGATGCCGGGCTTTTGATACTCGCGGTGTTCGCCGGCAACCTGGCGATGAAGTCCTTCACCACTCCACTCCTCAACCGCTGGGGTTTTCGTAAGGTACTAATAGTAAACGGGGCAATAGGTGCGTTAGCAGTAGTTGCCTGTGCGTTGTTCGAATCAGGCACGCACTCAGGGGTGATCATATTTATCCTGTTTGCGGGGGGACTTTCCAGATCACTTCAGTTCAGTGCGTACAACACACTGGCATTTGCCGATGTCGCCCAACCTCGAATGAGTGACGCGTCGACGATTTTCAGCATGGCTTTCCAGCTCAGCATGGGTATGGGGGTGGCCATTGGGGCATTGTTACTCAGGACCGCCATGGCTTTTCACGCCAACGAAGGACAAAGCACCGCGGCTGATTTTCATCTGACATTTCTGCTCGTGGCTGTCATTGCAGTGGTAGCGATGTTTGACAGTTTCTCGCTCAAGCAGTCGGCTGGAGAGTCGGTACTTCGGACCAAAGCCTGAAGCCCTGTACAGGGTGGATTGCAGCATGACAGCGCCGCATCCTGTGAAGCGGCGTGTTTGCTATAACGGTACCTTCACTCCCCGCCCCTCTGAACCGACCCGCAACGTGACTCGCCACGCCGAAGATGAAACCCTCAATTCGGCCATGATTTTATATTGAATTTTATCGCGCCAATATGCGATTCTTCAAACCCGTTATCCAGAAATACCTTGCAACACCTGAGCTACGGCAGCCGATCAAAAACCATTGAATCCAATGTGATTAGGTAAGGAATAAATTCGAAAACCGAAAAAAACGCTGTTTTTAGATTGCTTATTGAAGTGCAAATATTTATTGGGTGGAGGTTCGCAGCATTCAGTAAATCAGATCATCCGTAACGGTATTCAACCTACTGATAACAAGGAAAAAAATGAACAGTATGGAAATGAGTCGGCGTAGGTTTGTAAAAACCATGACGACAGTTGCAGGCGCAGGTCTGGCAGTGTCTTTCGCCCCATTCAGCAATGCAGGCGCGTTATATCCGTTCAGCGAGGGCTCTGAATCGCCAATGCTCAAGGTGCCTCACTTGGCGTGCGACTGCCACCATCATATCTATGACAGAGCCTACCCATACATTGATGATCGAAACCTGCCTACAGCAAGCGTCGCGGATTACCTTAAATTGCGCTCACGACTGCGTCTGACGCGCAGCGTGGCAATCCAACCGTCCTCCTACGGTACTGACAACCGTTGTCTGATGGCCGCTCTTTCCCAGCTGGGTTCTAGCTCACGAGGAATTGCGGTGGTCGATGACACTGTCGAGTCAGGCGAACTGAAAAGGCTGGAAGCAGCCGGGGTACGCGGTCTGCGATTCAATTTGGGCGTGGCAAGCGTGACTACCCCCGAGATGATCAAGCCGTTGGCACAACTGATCGCGGATCTGGGCTGGCATATAGAGATTCACATGCGCGCTGATGAACTGCTGGGCATGAAAGAAATCTTGGCCGATCTACCCGTTCAGATTGTCTTCGACCATTTTGGGCGAATACCCCATCCGGCTGGCATCAATCATCCCGCCTATGCACTCATTGCGGACCTTGTGAGCCAGGACCGTGCCTGGGTCAAGATCTCGGGCGCGTATCAGGATTCAGTGTTGGGTGGGCCGGCTTATGACGATGTCAAATCGCTCGCGCAAACCATGATCGAGCTTGCACCAAACAGGGTGATTTGGGGCTCTGACTGGCCTCATCCCAGCCTGCAGACCAAGCATCAACCCATGCCTGATGACGCGGGCATGATGGACCTGCTCAGCGTTTGGGCCCGATCCGAGGATGACGTGAACAAAATCCTCGTTGATAACCCGGCACGCCTCTACGGATTTTGAAAGCCATCGTAATGGCAGCCCATTGCCCTGCGCCGTCCCACGCTGTTCGGTCATTTGGGGAAATGTTGCTGCCTGCCCTCTTCCCTACCATAACCACACCACAAATCGCAGAAGTCACTATGAAAAAGACGTTTCGCGTTCTGTTCCTTGCTGCTGTCATCCCTGCCTTCGCTTTGGCAAACACTTCATCCACCTCGCCCCCCATTGAGGCGCATTTACTCTACGCCAGCGTGGGAGAGAAATTACTGGGTTACAGCATTGACCCTGACAACGCATCGCTCACTTACCTGAGTGAAACCCTTGCACCGGCCAATGTCCAATTTGCAGTCAAAAACAATGCCGGCGACATTCTTTACGTTGTCTCCAGTAATGCCGGGAACGGTACTCTTGGCGCCAAGGGTGATACCCATGTGCTGAGCAGCTACAGGATCGATCTCAAGACCGGCGAACTCAAACAGTTTGGTGCTGCTATCGCGTTACCGGAACGCCCGATCAATGTGGGGCTCGATCATCTAAACCATTTTGCGGTGGTGGCCTATAACCAGTCAGCCACTCTAAGTGTTCACCCGATCAATGAAGATGGCAGCGTTAGCCCTGCCGTAGCCCAACATCAGGTGCCGCAAGCCGGTATCTTTACCCATCAGGTAACCTTTACGCCTGGCGACAAGACGGTGATCGCGCTGGCGCGTGGCAATGATGCGGTAGCCAACGTCCCGGATCAGCCGGGTAGCGTCAACACGTTCACGATTGATGAACAGGGCCACCTGTCAAAACTCCTGACCGACTCCATCGAAACGGGTATTGGTCCTCGCCATCTGGCGTATCACCCGAGCAAGCCCTGGGTCTATGTGTCCATGGAGCGCGGCAGCAAGTTGTACATGTACCCGCTGGAAAGTAATGGAACTCTTGCTGCAAAACCCGCGTTCCGTAAAGAAACCCTTCAAAACAAGGGCAACCTTCAGACAACTCGTCAACGCGGCGGGGTAATCCAAATCAATCCTAATGGTCAATACCTATACGTGACCAACCGTGCAGACGCCACGGTTGAGCAAGATGGAAAACAGGTCAGTGCCGGCGGTGAAAACAACGTCGCGGTTTACAAAATTGATGCCCGAACAGGTGAACCGCGACTGATTCAGATCATTGACGGCCAAGGTATAGAAGGACGGACGATGAAGGTTGATCCGTCAGGCAAACTGCTGGTGGTGGCGAATCAGAAGACCCTGTGGGTGAAAGATGGCAAGACATTGAAAAAGGTTCGTTCCAACTTGGCCATTTTCAGGATCAAGCAGGACGGCAAGCTTGAGTTCGTCCGCAAGTATGAAATGGACGACGAAAAGAAAGCACTGCTCTGGATGGATATCTAAACAGGCGATCAAGGCTGAGCACTGCACATTCATGCTCAGCCTTGTCCGCGTACTCCGTTAGGGTTTTGAAGCCAGATCCATCCTTTGAGTTTTGACAGTCGCAGTAGAGACCTCTTCTGCAGCATTACCCCAAGTATTTCTCAGATAAGTAGCCAATGCCGCGACCTGAGTATCATCCAGCCGCCACCCGAAAGACGGCATGGACGGACCTGTCGGAGCAGCATCAGTGGCAACAGCCTGAGCTCCCTGCAAGATCACACGAATCACCGTAGTCGGGTCCTCTGCCAATACTGATCCCGAGTTCTTCAGCGATGGAAAGAGCTTTGCCACGCCCTCGCCGTTACTCATGTGACACGCCGAACAGTTATCAGTATAAAGTGCCTTACCGGCGACCATACGAGGGTCTTGGGCGTCAAGCTTCGGCGGCCGTTGCAGATCTGATTTTTGATCCTTGAGGTAATCCGCGATCGCGAGCAGATCGGTGTTCTCCATAAACTGCGTGGAGTTGGTGACCACTTCCGCCATTGGTCCGGACGCTGCAGCATGGCGGTTACGACCAGTCTTCAGGTATTCGGCGATCTCCTCCTCACTCCATAACCCGATGCCACGGTAGTCATCACCCGTGATCGCAGGTGCTACCCACCCTTGCAGCGTATAGCCTTTCAAATGACCATCCGAGGTGTCGCCGCCGAGGAAATTCTTGGAATTATGGCAGGTGCCGCAATGCGCCAAGCCTTCGGCAAGATAGGCGCCACGGTTCCACTTTTCCGTTTTGGCCGGATCAGGCTGAAACTCTCCAGGAGTGAAGAACATCATGTTCCAGCCCATAAGGCTTGTTCTGATGTTGAATGGGAAAGGTAACTGATTGGCGACGACCTTGTTGTGAACGGGTGGCAACGTAGCCAGATACGCCCTGATGGCCAGCAGATCGTCACGCTTTACCTTGGTGTATGCCGTGTATGGAAACGCGCCATACAGATACTCGCCTTCATGACCGATACCTTGCTGAAGCGCCCGGACAAATTGATCATCCGTCCAAGCACCAATGCCAGTCTCACGATCAGGCGTCAAGTTAGGCGCAACCAGCTTGCCAAATGGTGTCTCGATAGCCCGCCCACCCGCCATGCTCGGCCCGTTTTCCACTGTATGACACGCAGCACAGTCTCCGACGGTTGTCAGGTAGCGCCCTTTTTCAATATCCGGGAAAAATGTGTTCGCCGCGTCTGCCAGGGGCGACAGTATCAGCGCCCCACACATAGCTGTCACTGCTGCCTTATTCATGCTTGCACCAGTGGGCCAGGTTTTTTCAAGTACTGATTGCGAATGGCATTCGCCGCCCAATAAGCCAAAGCACCCACCGTTGCGGTCGGGTTATAACCGGCATTTTGTGGAAAAGCCGAGCCGCCGATTACAAACAAGTTAGGTACGTCCCAGCATTGAAGGTATTTGTTCACCACACTGTCGCGCGGGTTATCACCCATGATTGCGCCGCCGGTGTTGTGAGTGCTTTGAAACGGTACGATGTTGTACGGTCCTTTTGGCGCCTTAGCGACGATCTGTTTCGGGCCCATGGCGCGCGCTACCTCGGCAGCCTTATCAGTCACGAAGGCTGACATCCTTAAATCGTTCTCAGGGAAGTCGAACGTCAATTGCATCATGTTGCGACCATGCCGATCCTTGTAGGTCGGATCGACCCCCAAATAATTCGCGCGCGTGGGGTAGGAACTGCCCTGGGTGCGCACCACTGTAGTGCTGAGGTAATTGTCTTTGGTCGCCTGCTTCCACTTCTTGCCCCAGCGAGGAGTGCCGGGCGGTGTCATGCGATTACTGATGGGCCAGCCACTGGTCACGTTTGACATGATGCACGCGCCACCGAAGAAACCGAGGCCCGAGTGGTCAAAGTTGTCGCCGTTGAATTCGTCACAAGCCTGGCCGACACCACCGCCTGCAATGAAAGGGTTAAAGTTTTTGTTATTGAAAAACAGTTGAACGCTGGAGTTGGTCTGATACGCATAGTTTTTGCCGATCAGTCCTTTCTCGGTAACCGGATCGTAGGCTTGACCAATCCCAGAAGCGAACAGCAGACGGACATTAGGTACAGAGAAAGCGGTCAAGATAACCAGATCTGCCGGTTGCTCGTACTGCTGGCCTGTGGAATCGACGTAGATCACGCCAGTGGCGCGCTTGCCTGAAGCATCCATCTGAACCCGCAAAACCTCGGACTGCACTTGGGCGGTAAAATTGGGTTTACGCATCAGCGCCGGAATGATGTTGGTTTGCGGTGTGGCCTTGGAGTAGTTCGCGCAACCGCAGCGCGAACAGTAACCACAATAGGTGCACGGCCCCATGGTGACGCCATACGGATTGGTGTAAACCGCAGAAGCATTACCGCTAGGTGTCGGAAAGGGGCGCATGCCCAGGTTTTTTGCGGCTTCAGCAAACAAGGTGGGCGCATAGGTCATCGGCATCGGTGGCAGCGGAAACTCGCTGGAGCGGTTACCTTCAAATGGATTGCCCCCTTCCTGATAAACGCCGTTCAAAATGCCAGCTTTGCCGCCAATACCGGCCATTTTTTCGAACTTGTCGTAGTACGGCTCAAGTTCGCTATACGTCACCCCCCAATCACGAATGAGCAAGTCTTTTGGTATCGAGTGTGCGCCGTAGCGCTCTGTCAGATGGCTGCGCAACTGGAAGTCAGTAGGGTTGTAGCGCCAGGTCAAGCCACTCCAATGCGCACCTGATCCTCCGACTCCGGTTCCCAGCAAAAAGGAACCGTACTCACGAATTGGCAACGCTGTCTGGTGCGCTGCATTTCGAAACGTATAAGTGTCTTCGGCGGCCGTGATCATCAGCTCCTGCTGGATCACATAACGCAGTTCATCCTGAACATAACCGATGTTGAAGTCGGTCGCTGTATCGCGCCAAGGGCCCCGTTCAAATGCAATGACGTCCAAGCCCGCCTCCGCCATTTCGATCGCCATGATCGAACCGCACCAGCCCAGGCCAACGATAGCCACATCTTTTTTTGGTAGTTTTTTGATCATGATCAGGCTTTAACCTTCCAGTCAGGGCGACCGGAGATGCTTACAGGAGGATGGGGGTAGGTTTCGTTGTGGCGATCAATCCAATCCAGATAGTCATAACGTGCGCCCGGATAGCCGAGCATCGTCCAGCTCACCATGTCGCGGTTTCCGCCGTAGATCGGATCAGCGAAGAAGCCTTCCATCGTCCTCGAAAGAAATACGTCGAAAAAAGCCTTTCCATCGACGTCATTGGGCAGATCAATGTGTCCGTCCTCCAGTCCATGCAGGACAGACTCGCGCTCTTCAACCGAAAGCTCAGCAAAGCGTCTGCCGGAAAATGCCGACACGCAGTGCCATTCCAGCGCAGCCAACCCGACGCGCATTTGTTCTGCCGGAGTCATTGCTGATTGCGGACCTTGCGTTGGTAATCCTTTCGCAAACGGTCCTTGCAGATAAAGGCGTGCCCCCTGCCCTTGAGGGCCAGACATCTGCCTGTCGATATACACCGCGCAGCCCGCGTCTTTACCGCTTGGGCTCAATTGATCGGCTGGAATCAAGGTCTCGACGAGCGCTTCAACTTGGACCCGCTCACGCTCGGAAAAAAACGTCCAATTGTGCGGGTCAATGTTCTTAGGAGGGGCAGCAGCATCGGGTGCCCACGGTAGCGGACTTCCGCCAAGAATCGTTGCCGCATTGGCAAACGAGGAGCTGACTGCGATCAGCGCACCAGCGCCTAATAGCTGCCTGCGGCTGATCTGAAAACGATCGTCAGACATGGGTACCTCATAGAGCAGGAGAACGTGAGGCGCCATAATATTGCACTTCATGGTAGCGGCGTACAATTTTGTAACATTAAAATTCATTCATCCCCTTATTTTTGGCTCTTTTCCACTGGCCGAAATTCCTGATCAGCACATGTCGTAGGGTTCGACCAAACAGCAACAAGCGGTGTTACAGCGCACGTTGGCACACCATTGTGGATGACCCCCGCCAATAGCCGTCTGCATGTCTATCTAAAAAATTAGTTAAAGAACAGACATTTACCTGAAGGCAAACTGCGCCCGTTTGCCTACCAAGGACTCTGTATGACCCGTATTTTAACCATTGAAGATGATGCGGTTACCGCCGAAGAAATCGTTGCCGAACTGAGCGACCACGGCCTCGAGGTTGATTGGGTGAACAACGGCCGAGAGGGTCTGGTGCGTGCAGTGAGCGGTGATTACGACTTGATTACGGTCGATCGCATGCTGCCAGAAGTGAACGGACTCACTATTGTCACCACCTTGCGCGCGCTGGGTATTTCGACGCCTATTCTGATGATCAGCGCCCTCTCCGATGTTGACGAACGGGTGCGAGGGCTACGCGCAGGTGGAGACGACTATATGTCAAAACCCTTCGCGTCCGACGAGATGGCCGCCCGTGTTGAGGTACTGCTACGCCGCAGCAATCCAGTCCACCCAGCACAGACCGTATTGCAATTGGCAGACCTGGAATTGAATCTGATCTCACGCGAAGCCCGACGCGCTGATCACCCGCTCAATCTGCTGCCTACTGAGTACAAGCTGCTGGAATTCCTGATGCGTAATAGCGGGCAGATCCTCACCCGCATAATGATTTTCGAAGAGGTCTGGGGTTATCACTTCGACCCAGGCACCAACCTGATCGATGTACATATCGGGCGCCTGCGCAAAAAAGTCGATGCGCCCGGCCTTCCAGCCTTGATCAGGACCGTCAGAGGATCAGGCTATGTCATTGCTGCCCCCCTCTAAGGATTGGCGCTCTTCAAGCAGTCGCTTGTTGGCGCTTTACAGTTTTCTATTCGTTGCATGGAGTGCAATTCTGATGGGCGTGTTGTATTGGGAGGTCACCGATTACTTGAGCACACTGTCGCGCCAGTCGCTGATGCAACGGCAGCATTTGTTCGCGCGTTTTCATGGTGAACAACTGGAGGAGGCTTTGGCGACCAGCATGACTTTTGATGTGCGGACAGTAGATGCCTATGGGTTGTTCGACGCAGATAAAAAGCCACTGATGGGATCCATTAACAGTGTCCCGCTGGACCTGCCCATGGACGGTCAGATCCACCAACTGACCAACTGTACTCAGTCCGATAATCCGGATTTGCCTCACGGTAGTTGCGATGCGGTGGTCATGCAGACCGATGCCGGGCGCTTGCTAGTGTTGGTGCGCGATAACGGATCGCTGTTCGCGGTCAACACGATAATCTGGCACGCATTACTCTGGGCAATTTCCTTGACCATTATTCCCGGAGCAGCAGGTTGGTGCCTGCTACGAAGGCGTCCCTTGCGACGGATCCATCACATTCAGACCAGCGTGGAGGCCATTGCCGCCGGCGAAATGACCCGACGCCTGCCCGTGTCAAACCGACGTGATGAACTGGACATGCTTGCGGTGATTGTCAACACCATGCTCGACCGAATCGAAAAACTCATGCACGAGGTAAAAGGTGCCTGTGACAGCATTGCCCACGATTTGCGAACCCCGCTTACCCGACTGCGAGCCCAACTTTATCGTCTCCAACAGCAGTCGATGGAGGGTTCGACGATTGCGATGCAGATGGCTAAGGTTATCGGCGAGGCGGATATGTTGATGGCACGCTTTCGAGCTCTCCTACAGATTTCCGAACTGGAAGATCGTAACCGCCGCGCCGATTTTGTTGAGTTGCATACCCAACATTTGTTGCACGAACTGCATGAGTTCTTTTTGCCGATGGCTGAGGAAAATCTCCTGACACTGAATATGAAAATGGATACAGAGCTACCCCCCATCATCGGGGATCGTGCTCTGCTCTTTGAAGCCTTGGCCAATCTATTGAGCAACGCCCTGAAATTCACTCCAAGCGGAGGTACGGTATCACTTGTTGCGAGATTTGATGGCGTTAACACAGTCATCGAAGTGCAGGACGATGGCCCCGGCATATCAGAAACCGATCGAGAAAAAGTATTTCGACGGTTTTACCGTTGCGAGGCGACTCAGGAGCAAGCTGGTTTCGGGTTGGGCTTATCCATCGTCGCTGCCATCGTTGACCTGCACGGGTTCACAATACAGATCGGCACCAGTCCCTCTGGTGGTGCCAACATGAAGCTGGAGTGTCGACATATGGGCGTGATGTAGCTCAGCATCGTCTTGCGTGATGCGTCCCACCCACTTCAAAAAGCCCATGAGCAAGGCTCATGGGCCTTTCAACGATAATCGATGGCCTCACCCAGGTTGGCAGTTGAACTCTTGCGTTTTGCCTAGTTGGTGTCCGGCTGCGTCATACAACCTCGCCCGATAATCCTCACCCAAGTTGCTTTCCACCAGTCGGTAGTGTTTTCCGGCCTGGAAGTTTGCGAAGTCTATTCGAGCCGAGCATTGCTCTTCATTGATATCGCCCGGCCCGTTGGTGAACAGCGCTACATCCAATCTGTGTGCCCCAGGAGGGACTTCAAAAAAACGGCCGTCGTTAAGGCGTTGACCATCGAGCTTTTCCGCCAGCAGGGAGCCTTGGGACTCTTCTCTGAAGGAGACCCAGGCCTTGCTCGGATCAGCCTTTGGCATGGGGCCGGCGCAGCCACTGAGCAACGCCGCCAGAGTCAATATTGGGATCAGCAAACGCGAATTGAATGACATGCAGTACATACCTCGACAGTGGAAAATATTCCCGGTTAGCCGGACTTCCGGTGGGCATAAGCTTGTCGAGGCGCCTCTTCGCAGACAAATGAAACCCCGTGAAACTTAGTTAAACGAATCACTAAATTTAAGTTCATTTCCCTGCAAGCCAAAATTTAAGTCATGCCAGCGAAACTATCAGCATTCCACACTGGAGGTTCCTGGCATGCTAGGGCTGGTAAAGACCGCACTGCTCAAGCCATACACGTTTATCGTGGTGGCAATTGTCATTTGTATCATCGGCCCACTGGCCGCCATGCGCACGCCCACTGACGTTTTTCCCAATATAGGCATCCCGGTGGTGGCGGTGGTCTGGCAATACAACGGACTCTCACCGGATGCGATGGCCGGTCGAGTCATCTACACCTACGAACGCTCGTTGAGCACCACCGTTAACGATATTGAGCATATCGAGTCGCAATCGCTGCCTGGCATGGGAATAGTTAAGATTTTCTTCCAGCCTGGGGTAGATATTCGCACTGCCAACGCGCAAGTCACCGCCGTTTCGCAGACGGTACTCAAGCAGATGCCAGCGGGCATCACTCCACCGTTGATCCTCAACTATAGCGCGTCAACAGTACCGATCCTGCAAATGGCATTTTCAAGCCGGACGTTGTCGGAAGCACACATTCGCGATCTGGTTCAAAACAGCGTTCGCCTCCCGCTGACTTCGGTTCCCGGCATTGCATTGCCTACTCCAATGGGCGGAAAACAACGCCAAATTACGCTTGATCTGGATCCACAAGCGCTGGCTGCGAAAGGTTTATCGGCTCAGGACGTGGGCAATGCGCTGGCTGCACAAAATCAGATCATTCCAGTGGGCACGGCAAAGATGGGTGGCACCGAATACACCGTGCTGCTCAACAACAGCCCGCAATCCATCGATGCACTCAATGACTTGCCCATTAAAGCTGTCAATGGTGCGTTGATCACCATCGGCCAGGTTGCACATGTGCGGGACGGTTCACCTCCGCAGACGAATATCGTACGCGTCGACGGTCGCCGGGCGGTTCTGATGCCGGCCCTTAAGAATGGCAACACCTCAACACTATCGATCGTCGACGATATCCGCAGCATGCTACCTCTGATCAACGAAACCCTGCCCCCTGCGTTGAAAACTTCACTGTTGGGCGACGCCTCGGCCTTCGTCAAGGACTCAATCAGCAGCGTGGCTCGCGAAGGAATTATTGCTGCCTTACTGACCAGCGTGATGATCCTGCTGTTTCTTGGCAGTTGGCGCTCCACCCTGATTATCGCCGCCTCCATTCCACTGGCGGTGTTATCAGCCATTGCTCTACTGGCAGTCACCGGGCAAACCCTTAATGTCATGACGCTCGGTGGATTGGCCCTTGCAGTCGGGATCTTGGTGGATGACGCCACCGTTACCATTGAGAACATCAACTGGCACCTGGAACAAGGCAAGTCGGTGAGAAAGGCGATCCTCGACGGAGCAAAGCAAATCGTCGGGCCTGCTTTCGTCTCGCTGCTGTGTATTTGTATTGTATTCGTTCCAATGTTCCTCCTGCAGGGCATTGCAGGCTTCCTGTTTCGGCCAATGGCTCTGGCGGTCATCTTCGCGATGGCGAGTTCTTTCCTGCTCTCACGAACGCTGGTTCCGACCTTGGCAATGTTCCTGCTCAAACCACATACGCTGGAGCAAGGCGCGGGCACCGATCCAGATGACATCTTTCTCAATCACCACGAAGGTGATCGTCATGAACGCCAACGCAATACTTTGCTGCGTGGAGCACTGTACTTTCAGCAACATTTTGAGCACGGTTTCTCGGTGGTTCGTGATGCGTACCAATGCCTGCTGATGCTGGCGCTGGCTAATCGCAAGACTTTTTTAGCTGGTTTCCTCGCGTGCGTATTAGCCAGTTTCCTCTTACAGCCAACCTTGGGCGAAGACTTTTTCCCGGCCACTGATGCGGGAGCTCTGGCACTCCATGTACGCCTGCCTCTAGGTACGCGTATTGAAGAAAGTGCGGCGGCTTTTGATCGCGTCGAAAAAAGGATTCGCGAAATTATCCCGGAGGAACAGCTCGATACGATCATCGACAACATCGGCATTCCGCTAAGCGGCATCGACATGGCCTATAGCAGTAGCGGCACCACCGGGCCGCAGGACGGTGATATTCAGATATCGCTCAAGCCAGGCCATACGCCGACGGCTGACTATGTGAAACGCCTGCGTGAAGTGCTTCCCAAGAGTTTTCCCGGGAGTGAGTTCGCATTTATGCCCGCGGACATCAGCAGTCAGATCCTTAACTTCGGAGCGCCCGCACCGCTTGACGTGAAGATCTCCGGTCCAGATGGCGCCGCCAACCGAGCTTTTGCACTGGAGCTTCAACGACGTATAGCCCACGTCCCCGGCATTGCTGACCTACGAATTCAGCAGTCCACCGGTTATCCGTCCTTACAGGTAGATGTTGATCGGTTGCGGGCCAAGCAACTAGGCATTACCGAGCACGATGTGACTACGAGTCTTGGCGCGTCTCTGGCCGGGACTTCGCAAGTGGCGCCAACATACTGGCTGAACCCGAAGAGCGGCGTTTCATACGCCGTAGTCGCCGCCACGCCTCAATATCGCCTTGATAACCTGCCGAACCTAGAAGCACTGCCGATTACCGGAAGCAATGGTCAAACAGCAATCCTCGGCGGCCTGGCGACCATCAAACGCGTCAACAGCGCCGCCGTCATCAGCCATTACAACATCATGCCGACGCTGGACATCTATGCCAGCGTGCAAGGACGTGATTTGGGCAGCGTCGCCAGTGACATTCAAAAGGTACTCGATGATGCCGCTAACATTCGTCCAAAAGGCACGTCTTACAGCCTGCATGGGCAAATCGATGCGTTGCACGAGGCATTCAGCGGCTTGAGCCTGGGGCTGGTCGGGGCTGTTGTGTTGATTTACTTGCTGATCGTTGTCAACTTCCAGTCCTGGGTCGATCCGTTCGTGATCATCACTGCCCTACCAGCAGCGTTGGCCGGAATTGTGTGGATGCTGTTCCTTAGTCATACGACATTGTCAGTTCCAGCATTGACCGGGGCGATTCTGTGCATGGGTGTCGCGACTGCAAACTCTATTCTGGTGGTGAGCTTTTGCAGGGAACGTCTGGCAGTACACGGCGATGCTCTGAAAGCTGCACTTGAAGCCGGCTGCACTCGCTTTCGGCCGGTATGCATGACTGCATTGGCGATGATTATCGGCATGCTGCCACTGGCATTGTCGCAAGAGCAGAACGCTCCATTGGGCCGCGCTGTCATCGGTGGCCTGATCCTCGCCACTACGGCGACCCTACTCTTCGTTCCAGCAGTCTTTAGCCTAGTGCACCGCCACTCAATTCCTCGAGCTGTCATTGGAGAAGCATCCCATGTCGTCTGAACAACCGTTGAACCGAAAGCGCCGCGTACTGATTGGCATTGGCGGCCTGACTTTGGCGGCGGTACTAGTAGCCTATGGCATGGCCGCCCGCGCCGGTATGGAGCGTTCAGTGGTCGGCTGGACCGAACGACAAGCCCTGCCGATCGTTACTTGCGTCCAGCCCGAACACAACGTTCAAGGCGATGCTTTGCGGTTGCCGGCACGTCTGGAGGCCTGGAGCAAAGCGCCGATCAATGCCCGAGTCAGCGGATACCTCAAGGACTGGAAAGTCGATATCGGCAGTCAAGTCCAGGCAGGCGAAGTGCTGGCGGAAATCGACAGCCCGGAACTCGACCAGCAGTTAGCGCAAACGCGTGCTCATTTGCGACAGCAAGAGGCTACTGAACGTCTAGCGCTGACTACAGCTAAACGCTGGCAGGACCTACTTGTCACCCATTCGGTGTCCCGCCAGGACGTCGATGAAAAAGTTTCCAACGCCATGGCCGCCAAAGCTGATCTGCAGGCTGCCCGTGCCGACTATCAGCGGCTTCAGGATCTTGCAGCGTACAAGACCATACGCGCGCCATTCTCTGGCACCATCACCGCACGCAATACAGACATCGGCCAGCTAATCAACGCGGATGCCGCCGGCACCGTGGCGTTGTTCAACATCGCTGATACCCGCCGCTTGCGACTCTATGTACCGGTTCCACAGAGCTACGCCAGCGCCATTGCGCCCGGCCTCCAAGTTCAATTGACTGTCCCCGAGCACCCGACGCAGCAGTTTTCTGCGCATTTGATTGGTGACTCAACGGCAATTGATCCGCGTTCCGGTACGTTGCTGGCACAGTTCGTCACCGATAATCCAGACGGCGCGCTACTGCCAGGTGACTTCGCAGAAGCGACTGTCAAGATTGCTGCAAATACCAAAAGTGTGAACATCCCTTCAAGTGCGTTGATCTTCCGTGCTCAAGGTACACAGGTAGCAGTGCTTGATGAAACCCGCCACGTACATATGCGCACGGTTCACATCGATCTGGATCTGGGTGATCGCCTGGTCATTGACCAAGGCCTGAAATCAACCGACCAAGTGATCGACAATCCTCCCGATGCGCTCAAAGAAAACGACCTTGTCGAGTTGGCAGATGCAGGAGATTCACATGTGCCCAATGCATAATCGAGTTGTGCGTTTTTCGGCGCTATCTTTCGCACTGAGTTTGATGCTGCAAGGTTGCTCAATGGCGCCCAACTACAAAGCGCCATTCGAGCGCATGCCGGATCATTATCGCGAACAGTCCGGCAACGGGGCGTGGCACCCCGCACAACCTGCGGACAAACTGCAGACCCATTGGTGGGAGCAGTACCAGGATTCACGCCTGGACGAATTGCAGCAACAATTGCTTAAGGCCAATCCGAGCCTCACGGCCGCCCTAGCCCGCTTCGACGCCGCCCAGGCCTACGCCAGTCAGTTGCATGCCGGGCTGTTTCCGCAGATTAGCGCCAGTGCGCAGTCATTGCGTCAGCGTCAATCGGATCACCGACCGTTGCGAGGTGACTCTCAAACTTCGGTCTATAACAGCAACACCACCGGCCTGAGCTTGGATTTCGACCTTGACCTATGGGGCCGGATTCGCAACCAGATTGCCGCTGGCGATGCTCAGGCCCAGGCTTCTGCCGATGACCTCGCTGCGGCACGATTGAGCCTTCAGCATCAGTTAACGACGCTATACCTGCAGGTACGCGGACTGGATGCGCAAAAGGAAATACTCATGCAATCGCTGGACGCCTATGGCAAGGCCGTGCAACTGACGCGTGACCGTTTTCAGGGGCAGATTGCATCAGAACTGGACATGGCACGTGCGCAAACCCAACTGGCGCAAGCCAAGACGCAAATGGATGACGTCTGTGCTCAACGCAATCTGGGAGAGCACGCCATTGCCGAACTGGTAGGCGAGTTGCCCAGCAACTTCCGACTGGCCGAGGATCCGCATCCTATAGTCTTGCCTACGCTCCCTGCCAGTTTGCCCAGTTCACTGCTGCAACGCCGACCGGATATCGCGGGTGCGGAGCGCAGAATGTTTGCCGCCAATGCCAACATCGGCGTGGTCCGCGCCGCATGGTATCCGGACTTCAGTCTCACTGCGCTGTTGGGAGGGCAAACTCAAGGCGAGGGCAACTTGCTCTCGGCGGCCAATCGATACTGGGCGCTCGGTCCGCTGATCAGCCTTCCACTCTTTGATGGCGGACGACGTAACAGTCAGGAAGCCCAGGCTAAAGCGCAATTTGACGAAGCCGCTGCTCATTATCACGAACAGGTGTTGCAGGCGGTCCGAGAAGTGGAAGACAGCCTGGGCCAGTTACGCGACTTGCAGCTGCAAGCCAAGGATGAGCAAGACAGCTTCAACGCCGCTCGCATCGCCGAAAAAATTGCGACTGATAGCTACCAAGCCGGTGCGGTGAGCTATTTAAATGTCGTGACCGCCCAAACCGCTGCCTTACAGGCTCAGCAGGCACTACAAATTATCGAAACTCGTCGGCTGCAGGGCAACGCCAATCTGATGTTCGCACTGGGGGGCGGATGGGCGAATAGTTAGTCAGGACGATTTCCGGTTGAGCTTCGTACTACAGAGGCAACGGTCGATCCTGCACGACCCGCTTCATGACGAGTGTAGACGTCAATCGCTGGACGTTTGGTAAGGTCGACAGACTTTCATCGTAGAGTCGTTGAAAAGCCGGCAGGTCTTGTGTGATGACGTGAAGCAAGTAGTCTGGCTCTCCAAATAGCCGTTGAGCGTCGACTATCTGGGGAATTTCAACGAGAGCGGTTTCGAAAGCGTCAACGGCTTGCCTGTCACCCTCACGAAGCGTCGCAAACACCATGGCAGAAAAATTGAGACCCAGCGCGCCTGGGTCCAGTTGCGCCCGGTAGCCCAGCAGTACTCCCGACTCTTCCAGCGCTCGGACGCGGCGATGGCAAGGCGAAAGGCTCAGGCCGACACGTTCGGCCAGTTCAGTGACCGAGAGTCGACCATCCTTTTGTAATTCAGAAAGAATCTTTCGATCAGTCCGGTCCATTTGGAATTTTCTCCCTATTTAAACTCTTGTTGTGGGCAAATTTGAAAGTAAATTCTAACAGCATTTCATTATTCTTCCTCGCATCCTTTTCCGGAGCAGGACGATGACCTTTCAACGAAACAAGCAGGTGGCACCATGAACCTCAGTACGTTCATAGCCTTTTGGGCGGTGTCGATTTTGTTTGTGATAACCCCTGGCGCAGATTGGGCCTACGCTATTTCCGCCGGTTTAAAAGGCCGGGTCGTCATACCCGCCATCGGCGGCCTTTTGTCCGGCCACCTGATCGCAACGATCGTCGTGGCTGCGGGTGTTGGTACGTTGGTAGCCAGCCATCCTTTTGCCTTGACGGTGCTAACGGTGGCCGGGGCGGCGTATCTACTGTGGCTTGGTATCAACATGCTCGTTCGCCCCTCTACACCGCATGCCGATGATATTCAGGCTTCAAACTCTTGGGCGCGTTGGGCGATCAAAGGGCTCTGCGTGAGCGGACTCAATCCAAAAGTATTCCTGCTGTTCCTGGCGTTACTGCCGCAATTTGCTCACGCCTCTGCGCCTTGGCCCGTACCGCTACAGATGATGGCCCTGGGGTTGGTTCATACGATCAGTTGCGGCGTGGTTTATCTTATAGTTGGTTTCGGCTCTCAGGCGGTTCTGCATACACGGCCGGCAGCGGCTATGTTCGTCAGTCGCTTCTCTGGGGCAACCATGATCATCATCGCGAGCATTCTGCTGATCGAGCAGATGCTTGGTTAATCCAAATCGTAAATCGAGACAATGATCATGAGCGATCAACCTGCTCCTTATGGCAGCACACTTAACGCGCAACCGACCAACCGAGTGCGTATCCCGCATCTGAAACGGATGAAAACCGAAGGCCGGAAATGGGCAATGCTCACTGCGTACGACATGTACAGCGCAGCCATTTTCGAAGAGGCAGGCATACCAGTTCTGCTGGTGGGGGATTCAGCCTCCAACAATGTCTACGGCAATGAGTCGACGTTAGCCATTACGGTTGATGACCTGATCCCATTGGTTCGTGCAGTCAGTCGCTCTACTCAGAGTGCGCTGGTGATTGCCGATCTACCTTTCGGCTCTTATCAGGCCTCGGCAGAGCAATGTTTTCATACCGCCGTGCGGTTTATGAAAGAAGCCGGTGCCCACGCGGTCAAACTGGAAGGTGGCATCGAGATGCTGCCTCAGGTCGAGAAGCTGACGAGGTCAGGCATACCGGTCATGGCCCACATCGGCTTCACGCCACAATTCGAACATCAATTGGGCGGCTATCGTGTCCAGGGACGCGGCGAAGATGCACAGCGCTTGATCGCAAGCGCCAAAGCGTTTGAAGCCGCAGGCGCGTTCGCAATTTTGATCGAGATGGTCCCGGGCGATGTGGGGCGGGCAATAACGGAAGCGGTTTCGATTCCGACAGTAGGCATCGGCGCGGGAAACCAGTGTGATGCACAAGTACTGGTCTGGCAGGACATGGCGGGACTTCGTACAGGTCGGCTGCCTCGCTTCGTCAAGCAGTACGCCGATCTGCGTTCAGTTCTTCACACAGCAGCACAGGATTTTGCTCGCGATGTAGAGACGGGTACCTTTCCTGGTCCCGAGCACACTTTCTAGCGTAGGGATCTGCCATGAAAAGCCCCAGAGAACGTGCAGCAGAAGGTCTACAAGTCGGAGACAGCTTTACCGTTGTTCGTTGTTTCTCAGAAGAAGACGTTCGCCAGTTCGCGCTAATTTCCCGGGACTACAACCCGGTGCACTGTGACGTTCGCTACGCGACTCTTCGCGGATTCAGGAGGCCTATTGCCCATGGCCTCCTGACCGCGAGCCTCGTCACCGAAATCGGCGGACAGATCGGTTGGCTGGCCAAGAGTATGAGTTTTGAATTCAAACAGCCGGTTTACCCAGGAGAGCAGATCACCTGTCATTGGCTTATTGCCAGCATTGATGAACGTGGTCACGCAAAAGCCGAAGTTACCGTAATCAACACACACGGAATCACGGTCATGGTGGCCACGACCGCAGGCGTTCTGCCTGGATTCGAAGAGCGTGACCGTTTAAAGCAGATGCTTTCCGACGGTGATACCACGAATGGCGCGGTATCTGCGTTGAGTTCATGATCCAGCGTTGGTCACGGAGAATTCGGCCTGAAGACCGCGCTACAGCGGGGCATCCCTGCCCCGCCCTTCATTCGTCTACGCAGCCTTCAACGTTCTGAAGCGAATGTTTAAGGCCTCGACGGCCAGCGAGAATGCCATTGCAAAATACACATAGCCCTTTGGTACATGCTGTCCCATTGCATCGGCAATCAGTACAACACCTACGACAATCAAGAATGCCAAGGCGAGCATTTTCAGGCTCGGATGCTTGTCGATGAACGCGCTGATCGCCCCTGCCGCCAGCATCATGATCAGCACCGCAACAACGATCGCAGCCACCATCACCGGCACATGGGAAACCATGCCGACCGCGGTGATAACCGAGTCCAGCGAGAAGACAATATCAATAATCGCAATCTGAATGATGGTGCTCAAAAAGCCAGCTCCCTTTTTACCGAACTCTGACTCTCCTTCTTCGCCACCTTCCAGCTCCTGGAAAATTTCGCTGCTGCTTTTCCACAGCAGGAACAGTCCGCCGAAAAACAGTATCAGGTCACGACCGGAAACGCCCTGATCGAACACGTGAAACAGGTCAGTAGTCAACTGCATAATCCACGTGATGGACAGCAGCAAAAGAATGCGAGTAACCATGGCCAGCGCCAGGCCGAAGAAACGAGTTTTGGGCTGCATCGCCTTGGGCATGCGGCTGACCAAAATCGAAATCATGATGATGTTGTCGATCCCCAACACAATTTCCAGCACTGTCAGGGTAAAAAACGCGATCCAGATTTCTGGATTGAAAAACCATTCCATAACTTCAAAACTCTCGATTGCTCAGAAAAAAAGGCATCACCAAAATCGGCGATGCCCGGGTGCTCAAATGAGCGAGTCGTGGTAAGCCGCATCGCCTCGACGGGGGCGACCAAACCAATCGTCGGTACGGCGATGCACTGATGGCACCTGACAGCCAATCAGACGGTTAGAAGCGAGCCGCCACCCATCTCGGACGGAACAGGCAAACTCAACATCTGTAACAGGGTTGGAGCGATATCGCACAAGCGACCATTCTTGAGCCCGCCTCGACCAGGCTGCTCACTGACTAGAATCAACGGCACGGGATTCAAGGTGTGCGCCGTGTGCGCCTGGCCGGATTCCGCGTCGAGCATTTGTTCGACATTGCCGTGGTCGGCAGTGATCAGGCATTCACCACCGGCATCGAGAGTGGCCTCAACGACCCGACGCAGGCATTCATCGAGCACTTCAACCGCCCTGACTGCAGCGTCGAAAGAGCCTGTGTGTCCCACCATATCGCCGTTGGCATAGTTGCAAACAATCAGGTCGAACGTGCCACCAGCGATGGCGTTGACCAGCTTGTCAGTCAACAAAGGTGCGCTCATCTCAGGCTGCAGATCGTAGGAGGCCACATCGGGCGACGGAATCAGGATCCGCTCTTCGCCCTCAAAAGGCTGCTCCCTGCCGCCGTTGAAAAAGAATGTTACGTGGGCGTACTTCTCGGTTTCAGCAATGCGCAATTGCGTCTTGCCTAGACTGGCCAGATGCTCCCCCAAGCTGTTGTGAATGGTTTCAGGCGGGAACGCGCACAAGCAATCCAACGATTCGGAATACTGAGTCAAGGTCAGGAAGCGATCCTTGCCCACTACAAAGGGGCGCTCGAACGCCCCGAAATCCGGCTGGATAAATGCTTGGGTCAACTCTCGCGCCCGATCAGGGCGAAAGTTCATGAAAATCATCGCGTCATCGGCACCGACACTGATGGATTCTCCGATGGAGGTGGGTTTGACGAACTCATCCGACTCCCCCCGTTCGTAGGCGGCTAACAATGCATCAGAAGCCGTTTCGGCCTGGTGTTCGGCTTTACCGGCAACAATCAGACGGTAGGCCGATTCGACCCGCGGCCAGCGGTTGTCTCGATCCATTGCGTAGTAGCGACCCACCAGCGAAACAATCCGTCCAGCGCCGAAACGATCGAACGCGCGTTCCAGAGACTCTAGCGAAGCTGAAGCGCTCTTGGGTGGCGTGTCTCGGCCATCAAGAAAGCCATGCACATAGACCTTCTCGATCCCATGTTCAATCAGGCAACCACAAGCGGCAATAATCTGATCGATATGGCCATGCACACCGCCCGGAGACAGAAGCCCCATCACGTGCACAGCGCCATCGCGACGCTTCACACCTTGGAGCAGCGTCTGCAATGCCGGGTTTTGTGAAAAATCGCCGTCTGCGAGTGCTTTATCAATTCGGGTCAGGCTCTGGTACACCACCCGCCCCGCGCCGAGGTTCATGTGGCCAACCTCGGAGTTCCCCATCTGACCTTCGGGCAGTCCAACAGCAAGACCTGACGTCGCGATCTCGCTGTGGGCGAAACGCTTGAGCAGCGCATCAAACGTCGGCTTTTTTGCTGCGGCGAAAGCATTCGATTCAGTAGCCTGCCGAATACCGACACCATCAAGAATAATCAAAGAGCGCGTAGTCATCGTGCCCCCTAGAAGATGTAGTCAGTGGTCAAGAAGCTCGACTCACGATTGCGAATGATGTCGCTGACCAGCTCCTTGTTACTTTCCTGGAACTTGGTGGCGACGAGCGTGCGAATGGAGAACACGCGCAAGGCGTCATGAACGGACAGTGTCCCTTCGGCAGAGTTTTTGCGACCGTTGAAAGGAAAGCTGTCTGGGCCGCGCTGGCATTGCGCGTTGATGTTGATGCGCCCCACCTGATTGGCAAAGGCATCGACCAAACGACCCACTTGCGCGGAATCCTTGCCGAAGATACTGAGCTGCTGGCCGAAATCGGAATCGAGGACGTATTCGATGACTGTTTCCAGATCACGGTAAACCACCACAGGTACAACCGGACCGAACTGTTCTTCGTGGTACACACGCATGTCAGAAGTCACCGGGTACAGCACCGCAGGGTAGAAAAACGTCTCACAGACTTCTCCCCCGCCGGCGTTGACGACTTTGGCACCTTTGCTGACAGCATCGGCCACAAGTCCGGTCAGAAAATCAGTCTTGCCTGGTTCTGGTAGCGGGGTTAAAGAGACACCCGTCTCCCACGGCATACCCGGTTTCAGCTGGGCCAGCTTCGCCTGGAATTTGTCGAGGAAAGCGTCAACGACGTTCTCATGAACGAACAGGATTTTCAGCGCAGTACAGCGTTGCCCGTTAAACGACAACGAGCCGGTAACAGCCTCGGAAACGGCGTTATCCAAATCGACATCGGGAAGGATGATGCCAGGATTTTTCGCGTCCAGACCCAGCGCGGCACGCAGACGGTGCGGCTTAGGGTGCAGCTTTTTCAGGTCGCTGGCAGCCTTGTTGGTGCCAATGAACGCAAAAACATCGATCTTGCCGCTCGCCATCAAGGCACTGACGGTTTCCCGGCCGCTGCCGTAGATGATGTTGATAACCCCGGCCGGGAAGCTGTCGCGGAATGCTTCAAGCAAAGGCCGTATCAGTAACACACCGAATTTTGCCGGTTTGAATACGACGGTATTACCCATGATCAACGCCGGGATCAAGGTCGTGAATGTCTCGTTCAGCGGATAATTGTAAGGCCCCATGCACAGCGTTACGCCCAATGGAACGCGGCGGATTTGACCCAGAGTGTCTTGTTCAAGCTCGAAACGACTGGATCGGCGATCCAGCTCCTTGAGGGCGTTGATGGTGTCGACGATGTAATCGCAGGTGCGGTCGAACTCTTTCTCCGAGTCTTTGAGATTCTTGCCGATCTCCCACATCAACAACTTCACGACCGCTTCGCGTTGTTCACGCATGCGGTTCAGGAACGACTCAACATGGCGAATACGCTCGACAACGCGCAGTGTGGGCCACACACCCCGTCCGCGATCGTAGGCCTGCACCGCGGCATCCAGCGCAGTCATCGCCGTTTGCGCGTCCAGTAGCGGCGTACTGCCCAAAATCACGGACTCGTAACCTGATTCTTTTTTCAGGCATACAGGACTGCGGACGGGAGCGAGTGCGCCGTCCCACAACCGCAGCTCGCCATTAACCAGATACTCGCGCTGCTCAATGGAAGGTCCTGGACGAAACGCAGCAGGGATTTCGTCTGCGCTCGGGAAGAGAGTTTCAAGTCGGTTGTTCAACGTCATTTTTATACCTCTGTGCACACTGTTCAGTGCCGGGAGAGAAAGAACCGGGCACGCTTTGCTTTGCACGTTCAAATAGAATTCAGATCACACGAGTTCGGCAGCCGGCGCCGTTTGCGCCGCCCAGCAGATGGCAGCAAAGGACATCGCATCCAGCGAAGCTCCGCCGATCAGGCCACCATCGATGTCCACTTGATCAAACAATTGCTTGGCGTTATCGGCCTTCACGCTCCCGCCGTACAGAATCCGGCAATCGACGGCGGCCGCGCGATCATGCTCAGCCAGCCACTTGCGGATGTGCCGATGAACAGCTTGCGCCTGCTCTGGCGTCGCGGTTTCGCCAGTACCAATGGCCCATACGGGCTCATAGGCAATCACCCCCTTGACCAGGTCCTGAATGCCCACTGCCTTCAGAACTGCACTCAATTGTTGGGTGACGATTGCCTCAGTTTCACCGCCCTGTCGTTGAGCAAGTGTTTCACCCACACACAACACCGGGATGAGTCCGGCGCGAAGCGCGGTGGCGAATTTCTTTGCCACAAGTTCATCGTCTTCTGCATAAAGCGCACGGCGCTCAGAATGCCCGACCAGAACATAGCGGCAACCAATATCCTGTAGCATCGAAGCGCTGACTTCGCCGGTATGTGCGCCTGACAGGTGGCTGCTGAGATTCTGTGCACCCAGCGCGACATCAGAATCATCCAGCAGATCGGCTACGGTCGTCAGGTAGGGAAACGGTGGACAAATCGCCGTGTCAACACTTTCAAAGCGCGAAACCACCGGTAACAAGCCGCGCAACAATGAAGCGTTGGCAGTACTGCTTCCATTCATTTTCCAGTTGCCAATAACCAGTTTTCTTTTGTATGAAGAGGTCTGCATTATTCAAGCCTTCCTGTTCAACAGCGCGGCAGAGTCATAGGGCGCTCGCCCTTGCAACGCCTCTTCAATACGCAGCAAACGGTTGTATTTGCCCACCCGATCCGAGCGACTCAGTGAGCCGGTCTTGATCTGTCCGGCACAGGTTGCGACGGCAAGGTCAGCAATGGTGGTGTCCTCGGTTTCTCCCGAACGGTGAGAAATGACCGCGGTGTAGCCTGCGTCTTGCGCCATACGAATGGCGTCGAGCGTTTCGCTGAGAGTGCCGATCTGGTTGAACTTGATCAGAATCGAATTACCAATTCCTTTCTGAATGCCCTCACGCAGAATTTTGGTGTTGGTCACAAACAAGTCGTCACCCACCAGTTGCACGTGGCCGAGTTTCTGGGTCAAACCCGCCCAGCCTTCCCAGTCGCTTTCATCCATCCCGTCTTCTATGGAAATGATCGGGTACTTGTCGCAAAGCATCGCCAGGTAATCGGCAAAGCCTTGCGAACTGAACGTCTGGTCTTCCCCGGACAGTACATATTGACCGTCTTCGTAAAACTCGGAGGCTGCGCAATCAAGCGCCAGAGTAATTTCCTTGCCCAGCTCGTAACCCGCTCGACTTACCGCTTCCTTGATAACAATCAGTGCTTCTTCATTGGAAGCAAGTGAGGGAGCAAACCCACCTTCGTCCCCGACCGCGGTACTCAGGCCACGCTCGGACAAAACCTTCTTCAAGGAATGGAACACCTCCGCGCCCATGCGCAGGCCTTCACGGAACGACGAGGCGCCGACCGGCTGGATCATGAACTCCTGGATATCGATGTTGTTATCGGCGTGTTCACCGCCGTTGATGATGTTCATCATCGGAACCGGCATGCTGAACTTACCCGGCGATCCGTAAAGCGCCGCCAAGTGTTCGTACAATGGAATATGCTGAACCTCGGCTGCCGCTTTGGCGGTAGCCAGGGAGACAGCGAGGATCGCGTTGGCCCCCAGGATGCTCTTGCTCTCGGTACCATCAAGGGCAATCATCGCGTTGTCGATTTCGCGCTGATTCAACGCGTCCAGTCCGATCAAGCATTCACGGATCGGGTTGTTCACGTTTTCGACCGCACGCATCACGCCTTTGCCCATGTAACGCGAAGCGTTGTCGCGCAGTTCGAGTGCTTCACGTGAACCGGTAGACGCACCCGACGGAACACTGGCGGTGGCACTGACCCCACAATTGAGCGTCACAACCGCTTCGACAGTCGGGTTTCCACGCGAGTCCAGAATTTCACGGGCAGTGATTTGTTGGATACGGCTGTTCTTGTTAAGCATGATTTGTCCCCTTCGTGTGATTCACTGCCGTTGTCTCTTGGCCTTGCGTACCGAACAATTCCTGCTGCTCGGCATACTGCGCCCGAAAATCGAAATCCCGAGGCCATGATGCAAAGTCGTGTTCTTCAACGACTTTGTGCTCAGTAGAATTCGTCTCACTCATCAGAGCATCCTCAATCAGCGGATCGCTTCGCCTACGCATACGACTCGAAGGGAGTTGGTGCCACCTTGAGCGTTGGCGTAATCGCCTTTGGTGATCAGCACGTGATCACCGGCCTTCACCACACCGCGTCGGGTCAACTCTTCAACCGCTTTCTCGTTCACCAATTCCGGGGCGAAATCGTCGCTGTCAAACGGAATGGTCGCGACCCCACGGAACAATGTGACCCGATTCTGCGTAGCCAGATTGCGAGAGAAGGCAAAAATCGGAAGGTGCGAACGAATGCGGGACATCAAGCGAGGAGTGTCGCCGCTTTCCGTCATGCAGATGATGGCTTTGACACCGTGCAGGTGGTTGGCCGCGTACATGGCGGACATAGCAATGGACTCGTCGATTTTGTGGAACACCTGGTCGACGCGATGTTTGGAACGATGGGATTGAGGATGCTTTTCTGCGCCGATGATGATCCGGTGCATGGCCTCGATCGTTTCGATGGGATAGGCACCCGCCGCGGTTTCGGCGGAGAGCATCACGGCGTCGGTGCCGTCAAGCACTGCGTTGGCAACGTCGAACACTTCTGCACGAGTCGGCATTGACTGCGTGATCATCGACTCCATCATCTGAGTGGCGGTGATCACCACACGATTAAGCGTGCGGGCACGTTCGATAATCAGCTTTTGAACGGCGACCAGTTCCGCGTCACCAATTTCCACCCCCAGGTCACCCCGGGCGACCATCACGCCCTCAGACGCTTCAATGATCTCATCGAGAATTCGCAGGTCATTGACGGTTTCTGCGCGTTCAATCTTGGCAATCAGGCCGGCCTGCCCTCCCGCCTCCTGCATCAGGCGACGAGCGTGGTGCATATCCGAGGCGTCGCGCGGGAACGAGACAGCCAGGTAATCCACCTGCATGTGTGCAGCCGTCTTGATATCGGCGAAATCTTTTTCGGTCAGCGCCGATGCCGACAGTCCACCGCCTTTGCGATTGATCCCCTTGTTGTTGGACAGCGGTCCGCTTATCAGGACTTCGCAGATCAATTGCGTCGCTTCGACTTTCAGAACCTTCAACTCGATTCGTCCGTCATCGAGTAACAGAATGTCGTCTGGGCGGCTGTCTGTGATCAAGGCCTCGTAGTCGATTCCGACCCGCTGATTGTCCCCGGCATTTTTATCCAGCGCAGCGTCGAGAATGAATTGCTGCCCCTTCTCGAGAACGACTTTCCCTTGCGCAAACCGTGCGATGCGAATTTTAGGACCTTGCAGATCGGCCAGTACTGCCACGAAACGTCCATGTTTGGCAGCCAGCTCACGCACCAGCCGGGCACGAGCCATGTGATCTTCAGCCTTCCCATGGGAAAAGTTCAGGCGCACGACATCAACGCCCGCCTTCACCAACCCCTCGAGGGCTTCGAATGATTCTGTTGCTGGCCCCAATGTGGCCACGATCTTGGTTCTGCGCTGCATGACAGATGCTTCCTCAAACAGGGTTTTATTATTGAATGCAAGGAAATCTGGATGTTGCTTATGGTTATTAGCGTGCAAATAACCAATCGGAGCAGAGCAATCCCATGAATTGCTCAAACTGCCAGTGATCTAAAAGACGCTATTTCGCCCAGCATTTATGAATAAGCTGTTCATCGCGAAGATTTTTGCTCTCAAAAACGCGTAAAAAATCTTGGCACATTGACACACCAAAATGCAATGCTATTTTAGTCAACACAAATACATGAACCCGGCCAAGCCCCGGATCGTTCTACTCTGCCGAAGGTAAATTGATCATGCTGCCTAGACACCTCTCCATTGCCAGTCGAATGGTTCTCGGGTTTGTCATCATTGCTGCGCTAAGCGTCGCCCTAGGTGTATTCGCGCTCCGTCAGATTGACGAAGTACAGAACCAATCAATCGAGATCAAAGACAATTGGCTTCAACGGGTTCGCGCTCTAGGGGCCGCAAACGCAGCGCTGAACCGATACCGAATGGGATCGATGCAGCACATTCTTTCGATCAGTGAAAAAGACATGCAGTCCTACGAGGACAAAACCGGCGGTCGATTGCGCCAGGTTCGTGAACAGATGCATACCTATGCGCAACTGCTGAGTAGTGACGAGGATAAAGGCCGCTTGAGCGCGTTTAACTCCAGCCTCGACGTGTATGCAAAAAATCACCTTCAGTTGCTTGCGCTCTCTCGCCAAGGTGACAAGGCCGCGGCTCGGGAGTTTCTGATGACTATCAGAGACTCCTACGATCAGATGACCAAGAACTTCGACGACCTCATCGACCGAGCAAATCAGGGCGCAGAACTTGCAGGTGATGAGTCGACGGCGGCATATCATCGCTCTGTCAAAGGCGTGGCTCTCGTCATCATCCTGGTGGGCATCGGCACCGTTCTGGTGGCGTGGCTGCTGACTCGCAGTATTACTGCACCGCTGAATGTGGCTGTAAAAGTAGCCAGAACAATTGCCCAAGGCGATCTCAGTCAGCCTATTGAACCCTCGGGCAATGATGAGGCCACCCGTTTGCTCGAATCCCTGGCGACAATGCAGAGCAATCTGATCAAGACGTTGGGGCAGATTTCAGGCTCATCCCGGCAATTGACCACTGCCACCGCTCAGCTCAATACAGTCACAGAGGCTTCCGGCCAGGACATTCAGCAACAACACGCAGAGATTGAGCAGGCCGCCGCTGCCGTAACCGAAATGACGGCCGCCATTGAGGAGGTCGCCCGTAATGCGCTCTCTACTTCCGAGCTGTCCGTGGTCTCACGGGACATTGCGCTCAAAGGGCAGCAACGCATGGTTGAAACATTGGGCGCCATCGAGACGCTCACTCGCGACGTGCAACTCAGCTCGCAACAAATCGAAAGCCTGGCAGAACAGGCGCAGGGTATCGGCAAGGTGTTGGACGTGATCCGTACGATCGCCGAACAAACCAACCTGTTGGCACTCAACGCTGCGATTGAAGCGGCTCGCGCGGGCGATGCGGGGAGAGGTTTTGCCGTTGTCGCAGACGAGGTGCGCGCCCTCGCCCACCGCACGGCGCAATCGACCCGGGAGATCGAAGAGATGATCGGTGGCATCCAAAACGGAACCGACACTGCCGTTTCGACCATGCTCAGCAGCAGCGAAAATACCCGTCTCACGCTGACACTGGCCCAGTCCACACAAAGCGCATTGGCCGAAATTGTTGCGGCCAACGACGACATCAATCAACGCAACCTGATGATCACAACTGCCACAGAGGAGCAGGCGCACGTTGCTCGTTCAGTGGATCGCAACCTGCTTAATATTCGCGATCTGTCCGTACAGTCGGCCACGGGTTCTCAGCAAACCACAGATGCATCGGTGTCACTCGGACATCTCGCTATAGAGCTCAACAGCATGGTGAGCCACTTCAAAATGTAACCCATGCAATTTTTTGCATAATGCCACGTTAAAAAGTAGTCAACGGCGACGAAACCTGTTCGAATCAAGCCATGCTGCATTCGCTCTCACTCGCCACTACTGCGGAAAGTGATCGTCGCCACTCTATTCGTAAGTGATCAAAATATGGCCTCAAGTGCCCTCGTACTACGCATCGCCGCTGAAATCCGGCAGAAAATCCAGACAGGCAAGCTGCCCCTGGGTGCTCATCTGAGCGCACAAAAAGTCGCCGACGAGTTCAACGTCTCCCGCTCCCCTGCACGCGAAGCGCTGGTGCTGCTCTCCGAGCAAAACATTCTCGAGCAGCTGCCAAATCGTGGGTTCTTTGTGCTGGAGCTCGTGCAGGATCCGTCGCAAATTCACGATGAGGTACTTCCGCTTGAAGAGCCGGACGAATACTACCGACTCTCGGAAGACTGGCTGAACAATGCAATCCCCAACGAAGTGACAGAGCAGTTTCTGCGCACTCGCTACAACCTGACAAAGGCCCAGGTCATAGACATTCTCAACCGCGCGGCAAAAGTCGGTTGGGCCGAGCCCAAACCGGGTTATGGCTGGCGCTTCCTGGACGTGGCGAAAACACCGGAAACTCTCGAACAGATCTACAAGGTGCGCTCGTTGATCGAACCGGCAGCGCTGCTGGAACCGACCTACCATCACGACCTGAGCAAGCTCCAGCGCTTGAAAAAAGAGCAGCAGGACATGCTCAACGGCGGCATTGATAACCTGCCGGCTGATGTGCTGCTCAAAAATGGTATTCGCTTCCACGAAGAGCTCATCAAGCTCTCCGGCAACCCGCTTTATCACATGATCCTGGTCCAGATGAACAACATGAGGCGTTTGATCGAGTATCGCTCGATGATCGACCGCAAGCGCCTTTTTAAACAGTGCGCCGAACACATCCGGATGATCGAACTGGTGGAGCAAGGTAACAACCTTGAAGCCGCGCATCTCATGAAACAGCACTTGAGTGGATCCTTCGCTCACAAATCGCCGATTCTGAAATTAAGACCCGAATCCGCCGAAGCCAATCTTTCACTTTCCGGCATCGGCACTGGCCTCACATCACTTATCGAGGAGAGTACAAGTTGAGCACCGAAGAACAATTGCGCGAAGAAATCTGCACCGTCGGAAAAAGCCTGTACGAACGCGGTTATACCGTGGGTAGCGCAGGCAATATCAGTGCACGCCTGGAAGATGGCTGGTTGATCACCCCCACCGACGCCTGCCTGGGAAGATTGAAGCCGGAAGAAATCGCGAAAGTCAGCAAAGACGGCACTTGGGTATCCGGCAACAAGCCTTCGAAAACCCTGGAGCTGCATCGTCAGGTATACGACCGCAACCCGGAAGTGAATGGTGTAGTGCACACGCATTCGACGTCGCTCGTGGCCCTGACGCTCGCTGGCGTCTGGAACGAAGACGACATCCTTCCTCCACTGACGCCTTACCAAATCATGAAAGTCGGTCACATCCCGTTGATCGCCTATCAGCGCCCCGGTTCTCCTGACGTCGCGGCACAAGTTGCGCAATTGGCCAACAATGTCCGCGGCGTCATGTTGGAACGGCTAGGCCCAGTGGTTTGGGAGAGTTCGGTGTCGAAAGCCAGCTTTGCACTGGAGGAGCTTGAGGAGACGGCGAAGCTCTGGATGATGAGCAATCCGAAGCCTGCACCGCTAAGTGAAGACGCAATTGAAGACCTGCGCCGAGTGTTCTCCGTTAAGTGGTGAAACCCAAGAGAGTGGCTTCCGAACACGAGCTAGCATGTGTTCGAAAGCCCTCCGCGTTCACACCGAAGCGTTCGCAACAACTTTTCGCACGACGTAGGGCAAAATTCCCCCCTCCTTCAAGTACAGAATCTCCTGTTGCGAATCGAGTTGCAGAACCAACGGCACCGAGGTCTGTTGCCCGTCTGCACGATTGATCATCAAGCGGACCGCATTTGCTCCCACCTGCATCGTCTCCAGACCGTTGAAGTCCAGTGTCTCATCCCCTTTTAACTGCAAGTTCGTCGCGTCGACGCCTGCCGCAAACGTAATGGGCAAGATGCCCATGCCGATCAGATTGCTACGATGGATACGCTCAAAACTCTGCGCGACGACAGCCTGGACGCCCAAGGTGGCTTGCGCCTTGGCTGCCCAGTCACGACTGGAGCCCGCTCCATAGTTGAACCCGGCGAAGATCACCAGCGGCACGTCCTTGGCAACGTAGCTCAGAGCTGCGTCGTAAACGCGCTGGATCGAACCGTCAAAAGCCGTTGCAAAACCGCCCTCTCCCGGCTGTTGCTCCAATAGCCGATTCTTCACTGCTCGATTCACGAATGCACCGCGCATCATCACTTCGTGGTTGCTGCGGCGGGTCGAGTATTGATTGAGATCGTTCGGGTTTTCGCCGCGCTCGATCAACCACTGTCCAGCCTGGCTTTCGAGTGGAATCGCACTGGCCGGCGAAATGTGGTCAGTGGTGACGTTGTCGCCCAGCACCATCAAAGTTCTTGCACTATGAATCGACAACTCGGGTGAAGCTTCGGCCTTGACGTTTTGCAGGTAGATGGGGCGGCGTAGGTAAGTCGAATTCGGCGCCCAAGGAAACTGCACGCTGCCACTCGCTGACAGTGCCTGCCAGTGATGAGTGCCATCCCATAGCATCGCGTTACGCTGGCGGAACAAATCCGGGTGAACGGTCTGACTGACCAGTGCCTGAATCTGCTCTTCACTGGGCATCAGTTCATGCAGGTACACATCGTTGCCTGCCGCATCCTGTCCTAACGGTTCAGTCTGGATATCCATATTGATGGTGCCTACCAACGCATAAGCCACGACCAGCGCCGGCGATGCCAGATAGCCGACCTGTACGCGAGGATTGACTCGCCCCTCGAAATTGCGATTACCCGACAGCACCACCACGGTTTTGAGGCCCTGGTCCGAAAAGCGCTCCATGTGTTCTTCGAGACTGCCGGAGTTACCGATGCAGGTCATGCAGCCAAACCCGGCGAGATCGAACCCCAAGGCCGAGAAGTCGCTCAGCAGATCGGCTTTTTCCAGATAGTCCGCGACTACGCGCGAGCCGGGCGACAGAGATGTCTTGACCCAGGGTTTACTGCGCAAACCGCGACGCTGAGCGTTGCGGGCCAGCAATCCCGCCTGGATCATCTGGCTCGGGTTTGCAGTGTTGGTGCAACTGGTGATCGCCGCCAGGGAGATGGCGCCATGGGTCAGCGCCTGGCCAAACGAAGGTTCGAAGTATTCGGCTTCAGCGTCCGAGGAACGCGCTATCACGCCCTCCCGCTCACCCAGAATTTCCTGGCGGAAGGACGGCGCCGCATCAGCCAGCTTGCGCCACTGATGCGGCTGATGAGGCCCGGCAACACTTGGCTCGATGGCCGCAAGATCCAACTCGATCAGGTCATCGAAATGCGGGTCGGGCAGTGAGTCGTGGCGCCACAGGCCCTGTGCTTCGAGGTAAGTTTCAATACGCGCAATGGTGTCTTCGCTACGCCCGGTCAGATGCATGTACTCCATCGTGCTGTCGTCGAACGGGAAGAACACTACCGTGGCGCCATACTCAGGTGCCATGTTAGAGAGCGTGCCTCGCGCCGCCCAACTGAGCTTCGACAGGCCAGGACCGCAGAACTCAACGAACTTGCCCACCACACCCTTCGCACGCAATATTTGCGTGATGCGCAATGCCAGATCGGTGGCCGTCACACCAGGCTGCAGTTCATTGCTCAAACGAATGCCGACAACTTCAGGAAAGCTGATCGGCACCGGCTCGCCGAGCATGGCAGCCTGTCCCTCCAGCCCACCCACACCCCAGCCCAGAACGCCGATGGCGTTGATCATCGGCGTGTGGCTGTCGGTTGCTACGATATCGTCAGGATGCAGCAGTGGCTGGCCATCGGCAGTCTGGCTTTCCCATACAACGGTCGCCAGCGACTCCATGTTGACCTGGTGAATGATCCCGGTACCGGGCGGAACCACCTTGAAATTAGTCAGACTCTTCTGCGCCCACTTGATGAATTCGTAGCGTTCGGAGTTGCGGCGGTAGTCGATGTCCAGGTTCTTCTCCACGGCGTCCGCTTCGGCGTAGCGCTCGACAATCACCGAATGGTCAATGACCAGCACCGCAGGAATCATCGGGTTCATGGTTTCCGGTGCGCCACCCATTTCCGCCACCATGTCGCGCATACCGGCAAAGTCAGCAAGCGCCGGCAGGCAGGTCGTGTCGTGGAACATCAGCCGGTTGGGGTAAAAAGGCACTTCGCAGGCCGGCGCCCCTTGGCGTATGCATGCGATGAAATTGTCCAGCGACGCCGGTGAGCACCGTGCCACATTCTCCAGCAGAATACGGATCGCATAGGGCAAGCCAATGAGCTCGTCCGGGGTGAGTATCTTGCGCAGATCCACGTAGGCGTAACGGGTGTCGCCCACTTGAAGATGACTTTGATGACGTGCGTTGATGGTTGAAATCATGGGCTTATCGTTCACCGGTTGTGTGCGTGCGCAAACGACTCTATATGGTCGTTCAGTTGAACCCAGCGTAACCAAAGGCCGAGCCGGAGAAAATTGAACAATGAGCAAGTCATCGTTCGCCAACGGAGAACGCAGCCTTGATGAGTCTGAAATTGTCAGGTCTTGCTCACTTCCCTACTCTCAGGGGCGACAACAACTTCCATGGAGATCCTTTATGCTCGCCCCTACCGCAAAAGTCCTTGAAGAGCTTGCCCCGACTGGCGTGCTCAAAGCTGCCATCAACTTCGGCAATCCGGTGCTTGCCCAGCGCAATGCCGAAACGGGCCAACCTCAAGGTGTATCTGTCAGCCTGGCGGTGGAACTGGGCAAGCACCTGGGCGTTCCTGTGGAGTTCATCACCTACGACGCTGCGGGAAAAGTGTTCGAGGCTTTGGCACAAAATCAGTGGAACATTGCATTCCTGGCCATCGAACCTGTGCGTGAAGCTCAAGTCGCCTTCAGTGAACCGTACGTGATTATCGAAGGTACCTATCTGGTCAAGGAAAGCTCCCCATTCCGCAAGATGGAAGATCTGGATCAACCCAACGTGCGGATCGCCGTGGGTAAGGGTGCAGCTTATGACCTGTACCTGAGCCGGACCCAACAACACGCAACCCTGGTTCGCGCGCCAACCTCTGCCGGAGCGGTGGACTTGTTTCTCGATGAGAACCTGGATGCGGCGGCGGGCGTGCGTCAACCGCTGTTCAAGGTCGCCGAGGCCAACAAGGAACTGCGCGTCCTGGATGGTTACTTCACATCAATTCGTCAGGCAATGGGCGTTCCCGTGCGATTCGCCGCGGGTGCGGCGTATGTCAGAGCATTCCTGGAAGAACAGAAAGCCAACGGTTTCGTTACCAGGGCACTTGCCGCAAGCGGCCAAAGTGACGTCACGGTTGCCCCGCTTCAAGTCAATTGAAGCCGCTGCGATGAGGGGTTGAAACGCACTTGCCTGCTCAGCGGCGAAGGCGTTTCAACCAGATTTTATGCACCGGCTCAGCGCAGAGCATCACCACTATCAAGCGCATGATCTGCATTGCCGTAACGATGCCAACGCCCAGGTTCAAGGCTTCGGCCGTCAGGTACATTTCCGTACTGCTGCCCGGCATCATGCCCAGTGCCAGCGTCATCAAAGGAAAGCCCAGCAGATAAGCGATTCCGAGTGCCAGCAACAAGGTGCAAACAATCATGCTCAAGGTGAACACCGAAACCTTGATCAGGAATGTCGGTGAGGCTTTGAAGAACTGCCGATCAAAGTAGCCTCCGAGCGCGCAACCGATCATGAGCTGACCGTAATGGCTCAGTTCAACGGGTAATGCAGTCTGCAGATTGAAGGTGGCAGTAAATAGCGCGCACAGCGCCATCGGGCCGAACATCCAAGGGTTCGGCAACTTGTACCGTTTCCAGATAATCGCTGTCAGTGCCCCGCCGAACAATAATGGCAGCAGCCAATACCAATCACTGGGCAATCGGGCATGAACCACCGATGGAGAGATTTTCGAGCTGAAAAACATCGCGGGTGGAACACAAAGAACAATCAGCACGAGCCGAACACTGTGGGCTGCAGCGATCTGACTGACGTTGGCCTTATGCCTGATCCCCGATTGAATCATCTCTGCGAAGTTCGCAGGCATGAAGGCGAAAAAGGCAGTTGTCAGATCCATGCCTCGACGCCGCATGAACTCGATACCAAGCAAGGCAAGCAACAAGGTCAGAAATGCCGCGAACAGCATCATCGCGAAATGCCCCAGAATCTGCTCCAGCACCGCGGGTGTGAAATGCAGGCCGATGGATGTCGCAATCATCCATTGCCCGGTCAATCGACCATTGGGGATCTCCCCTACCCGCCAGCCGAGACATCGCACCAGAATAACCGCCAACATCGATCCAATGATCCAGGGCAGAGGCCAGTTCAGGTAACTGGCAATCAGTGCGCCGGCCACTCCAACCAGCGGTGTCGCCCACCACAATCCCATTGAGGTGAAAAACGCTCTCATACGTTGGCGCCACCAAAGACCATACACACTGGACTCCCTGTCTCAATTACCTCACCCGTTGGGGTCAAGCTGCCAGTCGTTGGGTCAACACTGAAAACCACGATCGTGTCGCTGTCCTCGTTGGCCACATACATGCATCCGCCGTCGGGCGACAAAGCGAAAAATCGAGGAGTAAGGCCTTGCGTTGGCGTCGCTGATTCGAACCTCAGCCAGCCCGATTGGGGATCAATGCTGAAGCACGCAATGCTGTCGCTTCCCCGGTTGGAGGCGTAGAGGAAGCGCCCGGCCTTATCGACTTCGATCTCTGCGGCCGTGCTGTCACCGGTGAAAGAATCCGGCAGCGCAGAGAGCACCTGCTGCGGCTGCAGCTCACCGCTTTCGCTGTTGAAGCGATAGGTTGCGACGGTCGAGTCGAGCTCATTCACCGAGTAGACAACGGGTAATCCCGGATGAAAAGCCACATGCCGCGGCCCGGCTCCTTTGCGGGTGGCAACAGATGGCCAGGCTGTCGGGAGCAGCTTGCCCGACAGTGAGTCGAATCGGTAAGTGAAGATCCGGTCGAGACCTTTATCCGGTACGACGACTAGATTTCCACTGGGGTCGAATGGATTGAAATGCGGTTTCGGGCCTTTTTGTTCAATTCGATGGGGTCCGATCGGCCCTTGCGTCATCACTTGATCGCAGAGTTCGCCGAGTTCCCCCGAATCGAGAATCGGTAAAACAACAACAGAACCACTGTAATGGTTGCTCACCACCAGGAAGTCGCCGTCCGGTGAAATCGCCAAATGTGCGGGATTGAGGCCATGGGTGCTTTGGCTATTGAGATAGCGCAGCGTGCCATTGGCGCCGATGCTAAATGCGCTGGCCTGATCCGTATCACCATGGACGCAGTACAGGAAATTCTCCTGTTTACTGATCGCAAGAAATGATGGGTTTACCAACCCATCAACCAACTGCACATGAGACAGGCGCCCAGTCTTTGAGTCGACGCTGTAGACGTTGATCCCGTTGCCACGGGCATTCCTTTCACGGGTGGTACGACAGCCTACGTAAATGAACATGAAGTCATCTCAAAAGGCGAACAGGTGCATGGATGGCACCTGTCACGCGGTCAAGTGTGCGACGAACGCGCGAGCGGTAGGAGGGAGCGCTTCGAATCGTCGAGCAACAATATTCAACTGACGCTTGGCCCATGGCTCGGCCAACGTGACAGCCTGCAAATGGAAGGAACGCAGATAGGGACGCAGAACATCGCGAGGCAAAATGCAAATGCCCAGATTGGTCGAAACCATCCGGCACATGCATTCAAAGCTGGAAACACGAACCCGCTGCCTGATTGGCTTACCTAACAATTCGGCTTGTTCAGTCAGCAGCAAATGCACCGAGCTTTCCACGTGAGGACCAATGAACTCGAAGATCAGCGCCTGCTCGAAACTGGCTTGCGTCTGCGCCGCCAATGGATGCCGTTCTGGAACCGCGATCACCAACTCATCCACGCGATAGGGAACGGATTCCAATCCTTGTGAAGGCGTCTGTTCGGCAATGATGCCGACATCCGCACGCCCGTCCGACACTGCTCGAACGATTGCGGCACCGACGCGCTCCTCGATATCGAACTTGATATCGGGGTAGGTTTCCATAAACGTGCCGATATCCAGACTCAGCTGTTGGGCCAACGCCGATGTAATGGCGTGCAATCGAACATGGCCCTTGATTCCAGCACCATACTCACTCAACTCCTGGTCCATCTTCTGAAGAGTTTCATTCACCTGCAACGCGTAATGGCGCAGCGACTGACCCGCAGGCGTCAGCTCCATTCCCCGCGGATAGCGAATGAACAAGGGAGAACCCACCTTTTCTTCAAGCTCGCTGATCCGCTTACTGACCGCGGAGGTTGCCAGGTGGCAGAGCTGCGACGCCTTGGTCAGATTTCGCTGCTCCGCCACAGCCATGAAGATTTCCAGGCTAAGCAGATCATGGCGCATTGGCCAATGCCTTCTCGAAGAAGTCTACCGTGCCAAAATTGCCGGATTTCAGCGCCAGGGCAACCGGGTCGTCGCGCAAGCCCAGTGTCCAAGGCACACCAGGATCGATGGTCGCACCAATTCGTAGAGCCTCGACTTGCAGTGCCTTGACTACCGCACCCGAGGTTTCGCCACCGGCAACCACCAGCTTGCGAACACCCATGTCGTAGAGGCCGACAGCGACGGCGGACAATGCGTCTTCTACGATCTGCCCAGCAGCCTCAACGCCGAGCTTTTGCTGAGCAAGCTTGACCGTCTCTGGATGTGCGCTTCCGTAGATCAGGACGGGGCCCTTTTGAATCAGATCCTTTGCCCATTCAAGTGCTTCAGCAACCTGATCATGACCATTGGCAAGGCGAAGCGGATCAATGGAAAAGCTCGGACGGGTTTTCTGCCAGTGCTCGACCTGACCATTCGTCGCTACCGAACAACTGCCGGAAACAACGGCGCCCAAGCCCCCGATGACAGGCAGTACCGATGCCGTTTCGGACTGGCCAAGCTTGCCGGCACGACGGAAGTTTTCAGGTAGACCTAGTGCAACGCCAGAGCCGCCGGTAACCAGTTTATGGTCCGCCACGGCAGTGCCTATCGCATACAAATCTTCATCATCGATCGCATCGACAATGGCATAACCTCGACCTTGGGCAATGAGGCTATTGAAAGCGGCGGAAATGGCTTGTGCGCCCTTGTTGACGACCGAATGTGCAACAAGACCTACCGGTTTGAGCGTCTGCTGCTGCAACACCCGAACCAGGTTGGAATCTGTCATTGGCGTCAATGGATGATTACGCATGCCGGATTCGCTCAACAGCACATCGCCAACGAACAAATGACCGTTAAAAATCGTCCGTTTGTTCTCCGGGAATGCAGGACAAGCCACAGCGAACGAGACGTTCAAAGCTTCAGCAAGTGCATCGGCGACGGGGCCGATGTTTCCGCGAGAGGTCGAGTCAAACGTCGAGCAATATTTGAAAAAAAACTGTTGGCAGCCTGCCGCACGCAACCATTCCAGCGCTTCGAGCGATTGGGTAACGGCTTCTTCCGGGCTGACGGTACGGCTTTTCAGGGCAATGACGACTGCATCGATGTCATCAGGCAAGGGCCCTTGCGGCACACCGATCACTTGTAGCGTGCGCATGCCGCCACGTACCAGCGTACTGGCCAAATCCGTACCGCCGGTGAAGTCATCAGCGATGCAACCAAGTAGTAATTGACTCACTGTGGTCTCCTTGTGCCCTCTTCCTTTGGATATCTAAAAGGAGAACAGGCGATTTCTTGTTATAGATCTGCAACATTCCGGACAACGGGCGGCATGCCTGGCATGCCGCCCGTTTGAATCAACCCAGAATGGCTTTGGCTACCGCTTCGCCGAACGCTTTGGTACCGCTGGAGCCGCCCAGATCAGGCGTGCGCTGCTTAGGATCCTGCAGCACGACATCCACTGCCTTTTCCATTTCCAGGCCGGCCTTGATCAGCGCTTCCTTGTTGTGGTGCTCGCCCATCCACTGCAGCAGCATGCCAACGGACAGAATCATCGAAACCGGGTTGGCCTTGTCCTGACCGGCGATATCCGGCGCAGAGCCGTGTTGGGCCTGGGCGCAGCAATGAGTGTCGCTGGCCATCATGGAACCGGCCAGACCCAGGCTGCCCGACAGTTCACTGGCAAGGTCGCTGATGATGTCGCCGTAGAAGTTGGTCGCGACCAGAACGTCGAAGCGCTCAGGGCTACGTACCAGGTGCGCAGTGGAGGCGTCGACCAGCAGATCGTCCAGCGCGACCTCCGGGAAGTCCTTCGCTACATCACGAACGCACTCGAGGAACAGACCGTCAGTCATGTGGAAGCTGTTGGCTTTGTGAATGGCGGTGACTTTCTTGCCACGCTTCATAGCCAGCTCGAACGCACGGCGGGCGATACGCTCGCTGCAATGACGAGTGATTTTACGAGTGGATAAAGCCATATCTGGAGTCGGCATCACTTCGCCCCAACCGCGGCTCATATTGCGATCTGGATAAAAGCCTTCAGTCGCTTCACGCATGATCACCAGGTCCATAGTCTTGCCTTCCTTCATGTTGGAAGTCAGGAATGGACGGGTACGGGCAGGACGTACGTTGGCGTAGAGATCCAGGCCGATACGGAAACCGGCAGAAACGTTGCGACCGCCTTTTTCAGGCACAGGATAGTCGGCGTGCGACTGGGTGCCGAGAATGATGCCGTCGTAGCCTTTGGCCTTTTCCAGCACTTCATCACGCAAGGTGGTGCCGTATTTATCCAGGCTTGTGAAACCGACATCGTCGTAATCGAAGCTCAAGCCCAGTTCGAATTTCGTGTTGGCAGCCTTGAGCACTGACATCGAAGATTCAACGATTTCTGGACCAATACCGTCACCAGGAAGAACCAAAATACGCATCGCATACCCCTTACTTATTGTTTGACCTGAATTTTTTCGAAGCCTGTGCGTGAAGAACTGGCTCCATTTCTGTACATCGTAAATACAAAGTACAATATTGGCGAGGCGAAGTCCTTAACCTTTTGCTCCCGTTCGTCCTGAGACGTTATGGAGAGTATTAGCGCTATCGCCCTCGACAGATTGCATTTTATTGCATGAATATCCAGTTTGTGCAACCTTTATGCTCAACGGTCACCCAATTCACTGCCCCAGGAGATCTTGCATGACAGTTAAAACCTCCGATCTTTGCGATCAATACCCAGACTCAATTCGCGTACTGGCCCCGATTTTTCAGGACTTTGGCGGCAAAAATGATTTCGAGGGACGCGCCTTCACCCTCAAATGTTTCGAGGACAATTCCCGGATCAAGGAAATAAGCAGTCTGCCGGGACACGGTCGGGTCCTGGTGGTGGACGGAGGCGGCAGTGACCGCTACGCCCTGTTCGGCGATGTGATCGCTGAAGATCTGGTCAAAAACGGCTGGGCCGGTGTGATGATTTACGGTTACATCCGCGACAAAGCGGCATTACGTGACATGCCGATCGCCATCAAGGCACTGGGCACATCACCGCGAAAGACCGTCAAACGAAACGAAGGGCAGATTGGCATAACGGTGGAATTCGCCGGGCACACCATCGCCGATGGCGACCAACTGTTCGGCGATGATGATGGCGTGGTGTTGTTGAACGAACTGAGCGCTAGCTGACAACTGACATCTCAAGGCTGCGCTGGTATTCCAGCTCATCCTTGGCCTCTTTGTCAGTTTTTTGCCGCCCGACCACATCAAGGTGGTTGCGTAGAAATTCCGCCGCCTGCTCTCGCTGTCCACTTTCGATGAGATCAAGAAGATGGATGTGTTCTTTACACTGGTTGATCAGGCGAGGCCGATCCACGTTGGCCTTGTAGGCCATGAAACGACGCAATTGGTTCTGGCGGCGGATTGCCTCAAGAAAAAAAGCGTTGCCCGAGCAGCGCACCACCATCTCATGAAGCTGCGAACCAATCTGAAAAAGCTGCGATCGCGACAAGGTGAAAATGTCGCCATCGAGCAGTTGCTGCTGGATTTCCCGCGCTTTGGCAAACGCTGGCTTATCCACCTCGTAACCAGGTTCCAAAACGGCGGCCGGCTCAATTGCCATGCGAAAACGGTAGCTTTGAATATGAGCCTTGGAGTCGTGGAGAAAACTGTTGATTTCCCATCCCTGCCCCGGCTTGCGCTCAATCATCGCTTCGTTGGCCAACCGCGTCAGAACCTTCATGAGCTGCCCTCTCGGCACCTCATATTTGCGCATCAATTCGGCTTCAAAAAAAGTCGTGGGAATGTCACCACGCAAGACGTCGTCAACAACGCGCAAGTAGAAGTCTTCAAAGGGATCAACTTCCAGAGGGAGCTTGCGACTGTCGATTCCTCGCGCGTCAGCTGTCAGGAAATAACCCCGATTCGGCTCCTTGGTCGCCAGACCCAATTCAGCCAGCAATGCAAACCCCCGTCGAATTGGCGAACGGGACACGCCAAGCTCCTTGGCAAAAGACTCCTCGCGCAACGGATCACCAGCACGCATAGACCTGGCTCTCGCCATATCAATGATCTTGGGTGCCAACTGTTCCGCAAGGTCTTTTTTTATCTTGGGCTTCATTTTGGAAGGTTCGGCCGCCAGGGGTTGTTGAGGAGTCGATTCTGCTGAATTCATGAAAACCGGTAATCAGAGGAGGATGACATCAATGCGCGGCCTAGTAGTGAGCCAGTACGCCGCACCCAAGCTTTAAAGAAAAATAACACACCTGATGAACATCAACACGCTGGCGATACTTCATGAGTCAGCCGCCTATTCAATAGCGTAATCAACAATTCAGGAACGACATGAACACACCACGTATCTATCTGATCCATGCTACGCCCGTAGCAATCGACCCCATTACCGAAGCGTTCACACGACTTTGGCCCGAGGCCCGGCTTGCAAACTTGCTGGAGGACTCTCTTTCCAGCGACTTGGCCGAAGCTGGAGAGCTGACTCCGGCATTGAACGAGCGGTTCTTGAAACTCGCGACGTATGCCGCCGACTCTGGCGCGGACGCAATCCTGTTTACGTGTTCGGCATTCGGGGACGCCATTGATTTGTGCAAGCAGTCCTTAAGTATCCCGGTCCTTAAACCCAACGAAGCCATGATCGAGGAGGCGATACAGCGCACTCGAAAAATCACCATCCTTGCGACCTTCCAGCCGGCCATTACCTCGATGACGGAGGAGTTCCAGGCATCTGCGCGCAAGCAGGGCCTCGAGCTGGAACTTGAGACCACTGTTTGTCCAGAAGCACTCACCGAGTTACGCAAGGGAAATGGCGACAGGCATGACGCGCTCATCGTCGATTCCGCACGCACACCCTCCAACAGCGAGCTGCTGTGCTTCGCGCAGTTTTCCATGACCAGCGCCGCGCAGCAGACGAGCCTGGCAAGCGGCCTGCCGGTGCTGACAACGCCCGACAGCGCGGTGTTGAAACTACGCAACCTTCTCAACGCTTGATACAGATTCCAAAGAGTTAAGGACACATCCATGACAAGCTTGAATGCACATATCGGCTTCCAGTTTACGGAATTGCCTTTCCTGCAGCGGTTTTCGGCAGCTGCAAGCGCGGGTTTTAAAGCCGTCGAATTCCCCTCTCCCTACGAGTATGAGGCGCAGCACATCGCATCGCTTCTGATTGAGCATCAACTTCAGATGGTGCAATTTGCCGCCCCTCCGGGCTCCACCAAAGGCAACATCGGCATTTGCTGCTCAAGAGAAACGTTGAAATCAGACCTCCGTCTGGCGGTTGAATATGCCAACGCGCTCGATTGCCGGATGATTCACCTGATGTCGGGCGCATCCCAAGTTGAAACCGGCGTCATTGCTGACAGCAATATTTATCGCCGCAACCTCAAATATGCGACTGAGTTCTTGTCTGGAGAAGGCATCGAGCCGCTGATTGAAGTCATCAGCTCCGACGAAGTCCCTGGCTACCTGATGAGTTCCTTCCAGTTGGCTGAGGAGCTACTGGAGACGCTGCCTGCCCTTGGATTGATCCTTGATACTTACCACACCGAGCTCCTCGGCGAGGATTGCCTGCGCAAACTCAATCAATGGTGGTCGCGCGTGAAGCATGTTCAAGTCGCCGACTTCCCCGGACGGAATGAACCCGGAACGGGCAACATCGATTTTGCAAAACTGCTCTCAATGCTCGAAGACCGGACCTATCAGGGATGGGTAGGCTGTGAGTATCGCCCTCGCACCAAGACATTGGATGGCCTTGATGGCCTGCGGCAAGTCATGACGCCGAATCCCCACGAGAATGACCGTTGGTAAGAAATCGTTTCTTTTTGGAGAAATTGTACTGCGTAATCTTGCAAAACAATTTTGAGTGGAGTTTATTAAGGCTCAGTAGCCCTCGAAGGTTGCACGCAATGCTCCCAACAAAAAACACAACAGGAGTTCACGCATGACCAAAAAGATCGCATTTGTAACTGCTGGCATGGGAAACCTCGGTACAGCAGTTTGCCAGCGACTTGCTCGAGACGGATTCACCGTCGTCGCAGGATGCGGGCCCAACTCTCCCTTGAAGGACACCTGGCTTGCTCAGCAAAAGGAACTCGGTTTTAGCTTCATTGCCTCTGAAGGCAGCGTCGCTGACTGGGACTCCTGTCAGAAGGCTTTTGATCAGATCAAAAAAAATGTCGGCCCTGTCGATGTTCTGATCAATAACGCAGGTACAGCTCGCAACGTTGTATTTCAGGACATGCAGCCCAACGATTGGACCACCGTGATCGATACCAACCTCAACTCGCTGTTCAATGTAACCAAACAGGTTATCGATGGCATGGCGGAGCGAGGCTGGGGTCGGGTCATCAACATTTCCTCCGTGAATGCTCAATTGGGCCAGGTAGGTCAGGTTAACTACTCCACTGCCAAATCTGCTATCCGCGGCTTCACCCGCGCACTGGCAAGAGAAGTCGGGTCGCGTGGAGTGACAGTCAATACGGTGTCTCCTGGCTATATCGCCACTGCCAAGCTCAAGTCCGTCACAACGGCCGATGTGATGGATCGCATCATTCAGGACATTCCAACCCGACGCCTAGGAACTCCCGAGGAAATCGCGGCGGTGTGTGCCTGGCTTGCCTCAGATGAGGCTGGTTATGCCAACGGTGCTGACTTCTCACTCAATGGTGGACTTCACATGAGTTGATCCTCGTGTGAGACTCAGCGGCAACCCGCTGGATCAGACCAAAAATACAGCGGGAACCTTGATGCGCTTAATGCGCAGATCCCATAAAAATAATTGTACTTTACGTCAAGGTGATACAAATGCTCTCAATACTCGGCTACGGCATGATCGTGACCTTCATGGCACTGATCATGACCAAGCGGTTGTCACCGTTGGTAGCGATGACAACTGTTCCGATCGTATTCGCCCTCATGGCTGGATTTGGCCCCGACATGGGCGACATGATGATCGACGGCCTGAAAAAGGTAGCTCCGACCGCGGTCATGGTGATGTTCGCGATCCTCTACTTTGGCGTAATGTTCGATACCGGCCTGTTCGATCCGATCATTCGCAAGTTCATCAAGTTGATCAACGGCGACCCAATGAAGGCCGTTGTCTATGCCGCGTTGCTGGCAGGCATGGTGTCGCTGGACGGCGACGGCTCAACGACCTACATGATCACTGTCACCGCAATGCTGCCACTGTTCAAACGATTGAGACTCGAACCGCTATCGCTAACGTGCGTAGTGATTCTCGCAGCCAGTGTGACTAACCTTCTGCCATGGGGCGGCCCACTCGCTCGTGCTGCCGCCTCTTTGCAGGTCGATACAGCAGAGCTGTTCATTCCACTTATTCCGGTAATGGTCGTAGGCTTCCTGGGTGTTCTGGGCCTGGCGTATTTTATCGGTATTCGTGAACGTGCACGCCTGGGAACCCTGCGTCTTTCCGTGGGTGCAGCTGCAACAGTATTTGATGACGACGCTGACGAAGGCTTGCCTTCAATGTCTGACGAAAATGCCGAATTGCGTCGACCAAAGCTGTTTTGGCTAAACGCAGGTCTCACCATCGCTCTGATGGCCGGCCTAGTCGTGGAGATTCTCCCCCTCTCCATTCTATTCATGGTCGCTTTCTCCATCGCGTTGGTGATCAACTATCCACACATGAACGATCAACGTCGTCGTATTTCTGCGCACGCCCCAACCGCTCTGAATCAGATTGCGATCTTCCTGGCCGCCGGCATTCTGGCGGGTATTCTCTCCGGCACAGGAATGGTCAACGCGATGTCGGCCAGCTTTCTCGCAATGTTGCCTGAGACCTGGGGGCCCTACATGGCACCGATCACCGCGCTGGCGAGTATTCCGGGCACGTTCTTCATGTCCAACGACGCGTTCTACTACGGTGTGCTGCCAGTGCTGGCGAAAGCCGCTGAAGTCTATGGGATTACTCATGCGGAAATTGGGCGTGCATCGTTGGTCGGCCAACCTGTCCACCTGCTGAGTCCACTTGTAGCCTCTACCTACCTGCTCTGCGGTTTGGCCGGTGTAGAGTTCAGTGATCATCAGAAATACACCATGAAGTGGGCGTTTGCGCTGAGCTTCTTGATCTTGATCGCCTGTTTGGTGCTAGGTTTGTTCCCTTTGGCAGCGAGCGTTTGAGGGCGCTAACTGTTCAAGTCGATAAAGCCTGACGAAAAATCCCGGAGCAGAAATGCTGCCGGGATTTTTTTTGCCCTCTAATAGTCGCGGATAGACGCGCCGGTATTCTTTGAAAACTTCTGCATCCTCCACCGCCCGGATGAGTCGATGATAGACCCACGCGGTCGGACAACTCCTATAGTGATTGAGTAAAGATTCAGATACCGCTGCAAAAGAATCTTCCTCCCAGTGCGACTCATTTAAGAAAACCTTCTAATAAAGCAGGCTTGAGCAGGCGTCTTCGGGAGAAAATGTCACTTGGGTTTCGCTATCCTTCTATTCCAGCTCTTTGATGATGTAAACAGCGCGCTGGAATGATGATTAGAGAAGGATTGATTGAAATTATCTTGCGAATTATGACGTCCGGGCCGTTTCGTCACGACGTAACTGGTATGTTTTACGACCATTTTGGTGCCACGCTGATCGTTGCCAGGGGCTTGGGTGGGTTCAACTTCTCGCATGACAACGATTGATGAGGCCTAGGTCTTATGACAGCGACCACGGCAAAGCACAAATGCCTTTCATAGAGAAACTAGGAATGAATCGGTTACTAAAATTTTTTATTCGCCCTGAAAAGAGAGTGGCTGACACCGGTTATCTTGTTTTAGCTGCTTTTGTTGGTGGCGCCGCAGGCGTCTTGCTGGCCTACAAAGTTTCGCTGTGGGTGGGATTGCCCTTCGCATTAGGTGCAACTCTAATGCTTTTCTTCACGTGGAGGGCTCCAAATCCCCCTCCCCGATTACCTAATAAAACAAGGCCTAGCCAGGGATTGTAAGATTAGAGCCGTCTAACTGGAGTAATCACCCAAAAGCCCTCCAAATCCGCTATCTGTTAATTCACACTTTTATAGATCGTAGATTACCGCGCTTGGCCGATATCAGTGCGTCCGCATGGACCGTATTGGTTAGACGCGGGCAAAATGGTAATCGCGATGCGATTTATTCGGAATCGAGTCAAAACCTATTTCGTGCGCGCATACACCATGCGAGCTGCTATTTGAGCAGCTGCATTTGCTGGCGATACTCGTCGGTCACCTGCCGCGCCTAATTGGCATTGGTCACTACCCGAGGAGTGGTCAAGACGATCAGCTCGGTTCTATCGCGCGACTTTGACGTACTGCCGAACAGCCATTTCAGGCCAGGAATTCTCGACAGGCCCGGCACGCTGGAGGTGGACTCCGCATTGTCCTGCTTGACCAATCCGCCGAGTAGCACCGTCTGCCCGCTCTGCGCAGCGATTGCGTGGAGACCGAACGGGTCGAGATGCGCGGATTGGGTTGAGCTGTGGTGACTGCGCTGGTATTGGCATCGCTCACCTGTTGCTGGATATCCAAGTACACCAGACCACCCGGATTGATTCGCGGAACCACATCAAGGATCACCCCCGTATGCACATACTCCACGCTGCTCAGGGTCGTATCGGAACCGCTTGTATTAACGGTCGTCTGGCTGATGGGAATATTGTCACCGACCTGAATTTGCGCTTGCTGGTTGTTCATCACCACCAGCGACGGCGCGGATAGCCGCCGCTCCTGACCGTCCGCTTTCGGCCAAAAGCAGTCGTTCGCTAGCGGCTGTTTATGGACGAAAACTAACTAAGCTTTAGAGTCCGCTTTTGGCCGATTAAGATCATTGCCGAGTTATCGCTTTTGCCAAGGACGGATCACCAAACCAAAAAAGGCATCAATCTAATTTGCCAAAGTTATCCTGCTCTACTGAACGTGGGCGTCGTCCAAGCTAACAATCGCTGGCTGCCGGATTACATGCCATGACGATCCACGCCGCGCCGTCGATCATCACCGACCGCTCGCCGGGGAGGTCGGCGAAGGCGGCACGAACTGCGGCCCAAGCGTGGTCACGGATGTCATCGGTTTGATGCGCGAGCGCAAGCGACAGCGGGCCGCCCTCGAACGCCATCCTTACCGCGTCGTCGATCGCAGCATCCCGAGTCTCGCCTTCGCCGAACGGGATGGA
>Ga0213825_1000157_pt1 | contig 51840 bp, 51 predicted proteins | sample MC6MC0900MG_FD_179896 | JGI IMG/M metagenome (GOLD analysis project Ga0213825, IMG submission 179896) | Enriched soil aggregate microbial communities from Iowa State University, Ames, United States - MC6-MC0900-MG | ecosystem: Environmental > Terrestrial > Soil > Unclassified | place: USA: Iowa...
CAAAACCCTGGTACATATGTCAGTGATGAAACCAAAGACAAAGGAAGAGATGTTGTCAGTGTCCGGAGTCGGGGAATTTAAGTTCGAAAAATATGGGGAAAGGTTTTTAACAATTTTCCAGTCATAGTTTCCGAGTTCCCTGTGCTGGCCGAGCTGGATGGAAAGGAACATCTGGTAAATATTTAAGAAAAGAATGCCTGTGAGGAAACACCCTGTGGGTATACCTTATGCAAAAAGCACGGGCAGGAAAGAGGAAATATGAAGATTTTTCATCTGTCGGATCTGCATATCGGAAAGCAGTTAAACGGCTATAGTTTAAAAGAAAATCAGGAAGCAGTCCTAAATCAGATTGTGGATTATGCGGCATCCCGGCATCCGGATGTTATCCTGATCTGCGGCGATATTTATGATAAAACGGCTCCTTCCGGGGAGGCCTATACCATGTTTGGTAATTTTCTGGAAGCTCTTTCCGGGATAAAGCCTGAGATTACGGTCCTGATCATCGCGGGAAATCATGATTCACCGGAACGTCTGTCCTATGCCTCAGCCTTTCTGGAACGACATCGCATTCATTTATCTGTGTTTCCGCCCAGGAATCAGGAGGAGTACTTAAAAAAGGTTGTATTACGGGATGAAAGTGGTCCGGTGAATTTCTACCTTTTGCCCTTTTTAAAACCTGGGTATGTCAGGCAGCTTTTCCCGGACAACCAGCCGGATGGATACGAAAGTGCCATAAGAGCTGTTCTGGAGAGGGAAACCATTGACGCCGGGGAACGAAACATCCTTTTATCCCATCAATTTTACACGGCAGGCAGCAAGGACCCGGAAACATGCGAGTCAGAGCAGGCGGTTATCATGGCGGGCGGCTTGGACCGGGTAGATGCTTCTGTTCTTTCTGATTTTGATTACATAGCTCTGGGACATATCCATGGTTCCCAAAAGGTGGGCAAGGCTTCTGTTCGATACTGCGGGACTCCCTATAAATATTCCGTCAGCGAAGAAAACCATAAAAAATCAGTTACCGTAGTGAATATAGGAAAAAAGGGAGACGAACCGGAACTTGAATTTCTTCCTCTCAATGGTATCCAGGATGTAAGGCGGGAAAGAGGAACCTTGTCTGAAATTCTTAAAAGAGCCACAGAGGAAAACCGTCATGATTTTGTCAGCGTCACGCTCACCGATGAAGAGGAGCCTTACCGGGTCAGGGAACGCTTAGAAGAGGTGTTCGATCATATGCTGGAGCTTCGGGTGGACAATGTGCGCACCAGGCAAAAGCGTCTGGAAGAGGGAGAGACCGTGCCGGTTCTTAAACCTCTGGAGGCTTTTCGGCAGTTTTTCAATGCGGTAAGAGGGGAAGAGATGACAATGGAAGAAGAACAGGCCATGGAGCGGATCGTACAGGAAGCAAAGGAGGAAGAGGGATTATGAAGCCACTGCAGTTGACCATGTCCGCTTTTGGTTCCTATGGAGGAAAGGAAATCGTTGATTTTGATAAAATCGGCCACGGCATTTTCCTTATAACAGGAGATACGGGAGCAGGAAAGACCACCATTTTTGATGCCGTATCATTTGCCCTCTTCGGGGAAACCAGCGGACAGAAGCGGGAGCCTTCCATGATGCGCAGCCAGTATGCGGCAGAAGACCAGGAAACTTATGTTTCCCTGAAATTTTCTGAAGGGGGGGAGAGGTATGAAATTACAAGAAGCCCTTCCTATACAAGGATCAGCAAACGAAGAAATAAAAATGGAGAGTATTCTGCAGTTCCTGTTCCGGCCAAGGCATCCCTTCTCTTGCCTGATGGATCGGAATATGTTGGCAACCTTAGGGACATTAATCAGAAGATCCAGGAAATTGTAGGCGTGGATTTAAACCAGTTCTCGCAAATCGCGATGATTGCCCAAGGAGATTATTTAAGACTTCTTCATGCATCTTCCAGAGAACGGAAAGAGATATTTTCCAGGATCTTTAATACCGGGATTTATAGCCGCATCCAGTTGAAATTAAAGGAACAGAATAATCTTTATTATGACAGCCTGGAGAACAACCGCAGGCTATGCTTCCATGAACTGGAAAATGTGGTGCTTTTGGCTGAAAGCACCTATCAGGAACCATGGCGGAAGCTTTTGGATTTTAAGGAAACAAGGACAGAGGAGATCCAAGATCTTTTAGGCTCCATTCTGGCAGAGATAAAGGAAAAAGAACAGGAGCTTTGTGAAGAACGGGACCACAGGGGAAAGCTTCTTTCAGAAGTGGAAGGGCAGTTAAGCCGGGCTCTGGAAGTGAACCGCCTCTTTGACGGCCTTATGCAGGCAAAGGCCAGGCTGGATATTCTGGAAGGCCAGAAGGAACAATGGCTTGAAATAGAAGAGCAACTAAAAGAAGCCGTCCGTGCAGAAAAGGCGAAAGGCCCGGAGACCCAGTTCTTAGATAAAAAAATGGAATATGAAACAGCCATAAAGAAAGCCGAGCAGCTTAAAAAAGAATTGGAGGAAACAACCCTTGCCCTTGCATCTGCGGAAAAGGAGGCGAAGGAACGCAGGGAAGCCTCCCAGGAAGAAGTACCAAAGCTGTCAGTTTTCATTGAACGGCTTAATGAGGCTATGCCGCTCTATGGCCGCTGGAAGACCATGGAAATGGCTTCCCTTGATAAGAAAAGAGCAGAAGAAGAAGCTTTACAATACTTCCATAGAATTGAGGCCGAACTGCTCCGGTTAAAGGAACGTCTGGCTGCAAACGAGGCAAGGCAGGAAAAGCTGGAAGAAGGGGCACGGAGCCTGCCGGATATAAGACAGAGAAAAACTGTGATCCTGGAGCGGAAGCAGGCCATGGAAGATCTTGAGAAAGCAGCTAAGGCAGGGGAGGCGGCAGACTTAAAACTGGAAGAATACCAGGAAGCGGTTATACGCACTCAGAACGATTACGATCAGGCGGAAGCGCGTTATAATGACCGGTTTCGGGAGTTTCTGGCATTGCAGGCTGGAATTATGGCTAAGGAGCTGGCAGATGGAGCCCCCTGTCCTGTCTGCGGTTCCGTTCACCATCCTTTGAAGGCAGATCTGATAGAGGGTGCAGTCACTCAGGAAGAGGTAGAGCAGGCAAAGATAGCCAGAAATCAGGCAGAAGAACGACGTTCCCAGGCCGTTCAGACTGCTGTCAGGGCGTTAGAGGTCTGCCGTCACTTAAAGGAGCTGCTGGAGGGAGAGGAAGAAAAATGGTTTGGGACTACCTTCCCTCAGGACCAGCTTCATGTCCGTCTGAATGATGAGAGAGGACGGGTCGGCATGCTTTTGCAGGAAGTGGAAAAAGACGAGCAGGAAGCTTTGGAATCGGACCGCCTTCTTAAGAAGCTTCTGGAAGAAAGAAAATCAGACCGGGGACGACTTGAGGAACTGGAACTTAAAAAAGAGGAGACCATGAAGAACTGGCAGCAGAAGCAGCTGGATAGGGCCGCAGCTGTCGCAGAAGCGGATCACGTGAAGAAGCTTCTGCCATACCCTGAGGAAGAGGAAGCCATGGGGAAGCTGGCGGGCTTCAAAAGAAGGAAAGAAGATCTTTTAAGAGCAGAGGAGCAGTCGGATAAACGTTTCCAGTATATTTTAGTGAAAGAAAAGGAAGGGAAAGGCCGTCTGGCTTCGGAGGAGGAAAACAAAGAGACGCGAAGGCTTGCACTTGAGCAGGCAGATGCTGTATTCCACTCCGCTTTGATGGATCTGGAATTTTTAGGAGAAGAGGATTATCACAGGGCAAAGCAGGCGCCGGAAACCGTAAGGCAGTGGGAGCAGGAAATAGGGAATTATGAAAAGGAACTGTTAAAGGCCCGCACTGTTTACGACCAGTTTAAGGAGCAGACTACGGGGCGTGAAAGGATAGAAACGGAGCAATGGAAAGGACAGGCGGAAACGCTTAAGGAGGAGCAGAAGCAGCTGCAGGCCAGGGAGGCAAGAGTCACGGCCATTGGCAGCAGGGCTCTACAGGCTGCTGAAAATCTGGGGCGGCTGTGGAAGGAGAGAGAGCAGCTGGAAGGGAAATACCGTCTGTATCACACCCTTTTTCAGACGGCCAATGGAAAAATGGCAGGCTCTGTCAGTCTGGATTTTCAGACCTATGTTCAGAGGCAGTACTTTAACCAGATGATCCATGCGGCTAACAAACGGCTTGACGTTATGACAGACGGTCAGTTCCTGCTCCAGTGCAGGGATTTGGAGACCCTTGGAAAACAGGGAGAGGTTGGTCTGGATTTGGATGTATACAGTATGGCAACAGATAAGGTTCGGGATGTTAAAACCCTTTCCGGCGGTGAATCCTTTATGGCGGCTCTTGCCATGGCACTTGGAATGACGGATATTATCCAGCGCACGGCCGGGAATGTAAGCATGGATGCTTTGTTCATTGACGAAGGCTTTGGTTCTCTTGATGAGGAATCCAGGCTTAAGGCAGTCCGCATCCTTCAGGAACTGGCCGGGGGACACAGGCTGATCGGCATTGTTTCCCATGTGACGGAATTAAAGGAACAGATCGGTAAGAAGCTCCTGGTGAAAAAAACAGAAAAAGGAAGCAGGATTTTGTGGGACTTCGATGTCCTTCCTGATGGTGTATAACAGAAAGACAGGAGATTATCCGGCACTATTTATATGAGATAAAAACTTGACAACAGAGAAGAAACCTGATGGCTTCTGTATATTTTGATTGAATATGCAGAAGAAATCAGCTTTTTTTATTGCCGGGGATTGATCGCCTTTAAAAATGCAAGAATATAAATGACCGGACCTTTTAGAGGTGGTCGACAGGAAGGAATTGTTTGATGTTTGAGAAAAAGCTAAAAAAGTACAGGGAATTGATAATCTTAGGAATCTGCGGAGTGGTAATCGGCGCAGCAGTGGGAATACTGGATATGGGATTTGGAAGAATTTTACTTTATGTAACAGAATTACGAGAAGAATATTTTATCCCCCTGATCATTTTTCTTCCTGCCGCAGGAGCCTTGTCAGTCTGGCTGTATCATTGGGATGAGGGAACGTGTGTTAAGGGAATGGGACTAATTTTTAAAGTGGGTCATGGAGAAGAAGACCGGATTCCATTGAGACTGATCCCGCTAACGGTTTTAAGCACCTGGATTACCCATTTATTCGGGGGGAGCGCCGGAAGAGAAGGAGTTGCCGTTCAGATAGGTGCCACCTTTTCACACTGGGTCGGACTTAAAATAAAAGTGAAGAATAACTCCAAAATCTTCTTGGTAACAGGTATGGCTGCTGGTTTTTCCGGCTTATTTGGAACGCCTGTAGCTGCCTGTTTTTTTGCATTAGAGGTTTTAACAGCAGGAACCCTGGAGTATTCTGCCCTGTTTCCAGCCATTGCTGCCTCCTTTACCGCCAGTGCGGTCTCAAGAACCCTGGGATTGGAAAATTTTCATTATGCCTTAAATACAATCATTCAGATAGACGTATCATTTATCGTGAAATTACTGGTGATGGGAGTCTTGTTTGGCCTGGTAGGATCACTGTTTGCTTATGGCCTGGTTTCAATGAAAAGCAGGTTTAGGAAAACGTTTCATGATTCGGTGAAGAAAATAGCCATAGTTAGTATCTCTCTGGCAATATTGCTTATTCTATTGGGAATGGGAAGATATTCCGGTCTGGGAACTAATTTGATTTCAGCTGGATTCCATGGAGGCCGTATCTATGGCTGGGACTGGATTTTAAAGCTTGCTCTGACCATTATTACGATTGCAGCAGGGTTTCAGGGAGGAGAAGTTACTCCTCTGTTTGCAATAGGGACGAGCCTTGGAGCCGCTGTTGCGGGGATTTTGGGATTGCCGCTTGAATTTGTTGCCGCAATGGGATATGTGGCGGTTTTTGGCAGTGCCACAAATACTCTTTTAGCACCTGTTTTTATAGGAGCCGAGGTTTTCGGTTATTCTTATATGCCATATTTTTTTGTGGTTTGCAGCATTGCATATCTATTTAATGGAGACAGATCTATATATACAGCTCAAAAGAAATTGTATAACATAAGGCTTTTTGAGAAATAAATCAATGGATGAAACGGGTATTTTGCTCTATAATAAATAGAGCCATGAAACAAGGATTAACATACAGAAAGGATGATACCATGTTAAACTGCGAAAGAACCAGTGTTATGAACGTAGAAAATGCCATTCGAGGTGCAAGAAATCCCATGAATAGCTGGGACCGGATGGACAGCGGATATAATGAGGATGGAGAATACATCCTTGGACCAAATGACCTTGGCCTTGCTAAGCGGCTGAGAAAAGCAGGAAGTGACCACCGCAAATACATCCGGCAGATCCTGGTATCTGTGGACATTACGGCGCCGATTTATTGGTGGAAAGAATACGATACCTACAAAGTGTCTACTGTGGCCAATTCCACCAGCACCATGCATAAGATCCACAGCAAGCCCTTTGAACTGGAAGACTTCAGCCATGATCATATGACAGAAGGGACTCTGGCTTTTATGGAAACTGTGGTTGCTGAAATGGAAAAGATCCGTCTCCGCTACATAGAGAATAAGAAGAAAGAGGACTGGTATGATCTGATCCAGCTCCTTCCATCCAGCTATAACCAGATGAGGACATGCACGTTAAATTATGAAACCCTGATCAACATGTATTTTGCAAGGCGCAGTCACAAGCTGGAAGAATGGCATACCTTCTGCAGGTGGATCGAAACACTTCCGTATGCAAAAGAATTGATCATCGGAGAAGAATAAAGGAAAAGGAGGGGTTGACCTATGAATATCATTGTTGCAGTGGATAAAAATTGGTCCATCGGCAATCAGGGCCAGCTTCTTGTTTCCATCCCAGAAGATAAGAAGCTGTTTAGGGAGGAAACCATGGGAAAGGTGATCGTCATGGGACGAAAGACACTTGAGAGCCTACCAGGAAAGCAGCCGCTCTATGGCAGAACCAACATTGTATTGACCAGGAACCCGGATTACAAAGTAAAGGGAGCCATTGTCTGCCACAGCCTTTCAGAGGTTCTTAAAGAGCTTAGCAATTATCCGGAGGAGGATTGCTTTGTTATTGGGGGACAAAGCATTTACGAGCAGTTTTTCCCATATTGTGATACGGCCCATGTGACATATATTGACTATCTATACAGTGCCGATACACATTTTCCCAATTTAGACCAGGATTCGACATGGGAAATGGCAGCAGAAAGTGATGAACAGACTTATTTTGATTTATGCTATACGTTCCGCATGTATCGGAGGAAAGGTTAAAAGCTGTTGATTCATCATACAAAATTTGGCAGAAAACGGGCAAAAACTGCCTGTTTCCATAAAATTTTATTGATATTTTTTTAATAAATGTTGTCAGTGCCCTTTAAAAATGGTAATATGATACGAGTACTATTTCGCCTGATTGTTGGGGAAGGCTATCAGGAAAGGTGTACAGGTATATTCACGAAGACATTAGGAGGATGAAGATGTATAAGATTTTAAAAGCAGAGATGTTAGCTGACAAGATCTATCTGATGGATGTGGAAGCACCTCGGATTGCCAAAGCCTGCCAGCCTGGAGAATTTGTTATTGTTAAGATGGATGACAGAGGGGAGAGAATTCCCCTGACCATTTGTAATTATGATCGTGAGAAGGGAAGCATTACCATTGTATTCCAGACTGTAGGTGCAAGCACGGAAAAGATGGCTGTATTAAAGACAGGTGACAGCTTTGCGGATGTGGTAGGTCCTTTGGGCAATGCTTCTGAATTCGTACACGAAGATATAGAAGAACTGAAGAAAAAGAAATTTTTATTTGTGGCCGGCGGTGTGGGAACGGCTCCTGTTTATCCCCAGGTAAAATGGATGAAAGAGCACGGCATCGATGTAGATGTCATCGTGGGAGCAAAGACCAAGGACTTATTGATTCTGGAAGATGCCATGAGAGAACAGGCCGGAAATTTATATATAACCACGGATGACGGCTCTTATGAAAGAAAGGGCCTGGTAACTGAGGTAATCAAAGACCTGGTTTTAAACCAGGGTAAGAAATACGATGTGTGCGTAGCCATCGGACCGATGATCATGATGAAGTTTGCCTGCCTTGTAACCAAGGAGCTAGGTATTCCTACCGTTGTCAGCTTAAACCCGGTCATGGTAGACGGAACCGGCATGTGCGGTGCCTGCCGTGTTACGGTTGGCGATGAAGTGAAATTTGCCTGCGTAGATGGACCGGAGTTTGACGGCCATCTGGTTAATTTTGACGAGGCCATGAAGCGCCAGATGATGTATAAGTCAGAAGAAGGGCGCGCTGTTTTAAAAGAACGTGAGGGCGATACTCATCACGGCGGCTGCGGACTGTGTGGAGGTAACGAGTAATGGATGTATTAAAAAAAGTACCAGTAAGAGAACAAGACCCAAAGGTAAGAGCGACGAACTTCGAAGAGGTTTGTCTTGGATATAATGAGGAAGAGGCAAAAGAGGAAGCCAGCCGCTGCATTAATTGTAAAAATCCCAAATGCGTAGCAGGCTGCCCGGTATCCATTAATATTCCCGGATTTATTAAAGAAGTGGAAAACGGTAATCACGAGGAAGCAGCAAAGATTATAGCTCAGTCCTCTGCACTTCCTGCTGTCTGTGGCCGGGTATGTCCTCAGGAGAGCCAGTGCGAAGGCCAGTGTATCCGTGGAATCAAGGGAGAACCGATTTCTATCGGAAAGCTGGAGCGTTTTGTGGCAGACTATTCCAGAGAGCACGGTTTCGTACCGACTGCCCCGGAAAAGACCAATGGCAAGAAGGTAGCTGTTATCGGTTCCGGTCCTTCCGGATTAACCTGTGCCGGTGATCTGGCTAAAATGGGTTATGAGGTAACTATTTTTGAAGCTCTTCATGAGCCGGGCGGCGTATTGACTTACGGCATTCCGGAATTCCGTCTTCCAAAGGAAGGTGTGGTCCAGCCGGAGATTGATAACGTAAGAAAGCTTGGCGTTAAGATTGAAACCAATGTAATCATCGGCAAGTCCGTGACCATTGACGAGCTTTTGGATGAAGAAGGATTTCAGGCCATATTCATCGGTTCTGGAGCAGGTCTTCCTATGTTTATGGGAATTCCGGGAGAGAACGCAAACGGCGTATTCTCTGCAAACGAATATTTAACCAGAAGCAACCTGATGAAAGCATTCCGCAGTGATTATGATACCCCTATCATAGCAAGCAAGAAGGTTGCAGTGGTAGGCGGCGGAAACGTTGCCATGGATGCAGCCAGGACAGCCCTTCGTCTCGGCGCAGAGGTACACGTTGTATATAGAAGAAGTGAGGCGGAGCTTCCAGCAAGAGCAGAAGAAGTTCACCATGCAAAAGAAGAAGGAATCATTTTTAACCTTTTATCCAACCCGCTTGAAATCCTCACCGATGAAAAAGGCTGGGTAAATGGTATGAAATGTATTAAGATGGAGCTTGGAGAGCCGGATGCTTCCGGCAGAAGAAGACCTGTGGAGATAGAGGGATCTGAATTCGTCATTGATGTGGACACCGTGATTATGTCTCTCGGTACTTCACCGAACCCGCTCATATCCAATACAACCAATGGACTGGATATCAATAAGCGTAAATGTATCATTGCTGAGGAATCTACAGGAAAGACCAGCAAGGAAGGCGTTTATGCCGGAGGAGATGCGGTAACAGGAGCTGCAACCGTTATTCTGGCTATGGAAGCCGGACGGGCTGGAGCAAGAGGAATTGATGAATACCTTTCTTCAAAGGAATAATCCTGATAGTCAGATATCTGACATTTAAAGCATTCGCCAGATGCAGGAATGCAAGCATTCCTGTGTCTGACACATTGCTTGCAGAAATAAAGGGCTGCCAGTTCACTGGCGGCCCTTTTGAAAGGTCGTGACATAGTTTATGAATAAAAAAATTGATTTATTAAAAGGACATATATTTACATCGCTGACCGGTCTGGCCCTTCCTATCATGGTCACGGCCCTGGTTCAGATGGCTTATAATCTGACCGATATGGCCTGGATCGGGTTTGTCGGCTCTCCGGCTGTTGCGGCAGTTGGTGCAGGGGGCATGTATGTATGGCTCTCCCAGGGAGTTGTTGCTCTGGCAAAAATGGGCGGCCAGGTAAAGGTAGCTCATGCTCTTGGAAAGGGAGACAGAAAGGAAGCGGCAATCTATGCTTCCGGCTCGCTTCAGATGGGGCTTTTATTTGCGCTGCTGTATGGGGTAGTGACGTTTTTCGGGGCAAAGCCTTTGATTGGATTTTTCGGGCTGAACGATGCATCCGTTGCCTATAATGCCCAGGTTTATTTAAAGATCACCTGTGGTTTGATTATATTTTCTTATTTGAATACGATTATTACCGGGATCATGACAGCGATGGGGGATAGTAAAACACCGCTGCTAGCGAATTTTATCGGCCTGGTTTTGAATATGATACTGGATCCTGTCCTGATTTTTGGAGTAGGTCCGATAAAAGGCACAGGAGTAGCGGGGGCGGCCATTGCTACGGTTATGGCCCAGGCGGTTGTTACTGCGGTATTCCTTCTGGCTATTCGAAAAGACCAGGTGGTGTTTGATAAGGTGAAGGTGTTACATAAGGTTCCCTGGGATTATATGAAAGCCATGATCCGGATCGGCTTCCCTGCTTCCGTTCAGAACTTAATCTATACCAGCATTTCCATGATTTTGACCCGGTTTGTGACCGGCTTTGGGGATATTGCTGTGGCAGTGCTGCGAGTGGGCGGCCAGATCGAATCCATATCATGGATGACGGCAGATGGATTTGGAGCAGCAATTAATTCCTTTGTAGGGCAAAACTATGGAGCAGGACAGTATGGAAGAGTAAAAAAAGGCTATTTTACCGCAATCGGAGTCATGTTTATCTGGGGATTGTTCTGCTCCGCTCTTCTTGTCTGCTTTCCGGAGCAGATATTTGGATTATTCATCCATGAGCCGGAAGTAATTCCCATGGGAGTGCGCTATCTTGTGATCCTGGGTGTTTGCCAGATGTTCATGTGCATTGAGCTGACAACAGTAGGAGCTCTTTCCGGTCTTGGCAGGACTCTTCTCTGCTCAGTCATCAGCGTCGTATTTACTTCCGCCAGGATACCTCTTGCCATGATTTTAAGCAGCACAGCCCTTGGGCTTGACGGAATCTGGTGGGCTTTTTCCATTTCCAGCATCATCAAAGGGATTTTATTCTTCTTATCATTCCTTGTGGTTTCGAGAAAGCTGCCCCAGGATAAGCACCGGGTTCAACTGGAGGCGGAGCCTTAATAGATGACAGTATCTTACAATTATCAAAATTTTCCAAAAAAGACTTGAATTTCACCATGGTTATACGGTAACATATAAGGTAGAAAAAAGGGGAAAAGGAACTGACGATGAAACGAAAAATGCAGAATATGTATGAAAGAAACAGGAAAATGATTAAAAAGCTTCTCTGCGGCCTGTTGGTAAGTGCAATGGTCTGCGGCCAGACTGTTCCCGCCTGGGCCACGTCAAAAGCGGAAAAAGAAAAGCAGGAAGCACAAAAAAAGCTGGAAGAGGCAAATAAAAAAGCCCAGGATGCAGAAGGCAAAAAGAGTGCTGCCCAGAATCAGGTGTCAAAGCTGACCTCTGATCTGACTGCTCTTTTGGCTGATATCAAGGTTCTGGAAACTGATATGGCCAACAAGGAAGCTGAGATCAAGCAGGCAGAACTTGACTATGCGGCAGCTAAGAAAGAGGAAGAAAAGCAGTACGTTTCCATGAAGAAGAGAATCCAGTACATGTACGAGAAGGGGGATACAGAATACCTTGATATTTTCCTTCAGGTAAAGAACATGTCTGATCTTCTTAATAAGGCGGAATACGTAGAAGGAATTTATACATACGACCGGAATATGCTGATAACTTTCCAGGAGACAAAGCAGAAGGTAGCCGATTATAAGTCAGACTTGGAAGAGGACAAGGCTGAGATGGAGGTCATGGAGCTGGAGTACAAAGAACAGCAGTCCGCGCTTGAGACACTGATCTCCACGAAGAAAAAGGAAGTTTCTAATTTCGACAGCCAGCTTGCACAGGCGAAGCAAGATGCGGCTGTTTATGCCCAGACGGTAGCTAAGAAGAATGAGGAGATCCGTAAGGCGAAAGAGGAGGAGGCCAGAAAGAAGGCCGCTGAAGAAGCCAGGAAAAAGGCAGAAGAAGAGGCCAGAAAGAAGGCTGCAGCTAATACCAGCTCCAAACCCAAGTCATCCAATGCAAACAACAAGTACACCGGTCCGTCTGCAGCTAAAAGTAACGGAGGAACAGCTGAAGGCCGTGCGGTTGCAGATTACGGACTTCAGTTTGTGGGGAACCCCTATGTATTTGGAGGCACCAGCCTGACCAATGGTACGGACTGCTCCGGATTTGTTTTGTCCATTTACAAGCATTTCGGTTATTCCCTTCCAAGAAGCTCTTCGGAGCAGCGCTCCGCAGGGCGTGAGGTATCCTATTCGGATGCCCAGCCGGGAGACCTTATCTGCTATGCAGGCCATATAGGAATTTATATCGGCAATGGACAAATTGTTCATGCCAGCTCTCCGTCGACCGGAATTAAAGTAGGTAATGCCACCTACCGGACGATCCTTTCCGTCAGAAGAATTGTATAGGGAATTTATTAAGCAGGGAGGGATCTGATCATCCCTCCTGTTTCCTTAAAAAGGGCTTGCGGAATTCGACATTATATGAGAAAATGTAATCAAGTATGATGTGATATATTTAACAAAGTACTGTTCACAATTATTACTTATTCGAAAGGAGTTTTAACATGATTTATTCACAGGAAGTAGAAGAGATGTGCACAGTGGCACAGGGCGTTCATCACGGCGCAGCTCCAATCCCAGAAGAAGCAAAATGGGTAAAATCTAGAGAAGTTAAAGATATCTCCGGTCTGACACATGGCGTTGGCTGGTGTGCTCCTCAGCAGGGTGCATGTAAGCTGACTCTTAACGTAAAAGAGGGTATTATCCAGGAAGCATTAGTAGAGACAATCGGTTGCTCCGGTATGACACACTCCGCTGCTATGGCAGCAGAGATTCTGCCAGGACTTACCGTTTTAGAAGCATTAAATACAGACCTTGTTTGTGACGCTATCAACACCGCTATGAGAGAATTATTCTTACAGATCGCATACGGCAGAACGCAGAGTGCATTTTCTGAAGATGGACTTCCGGTAGGTGCAGGCCTGGAAGACTTAGGAAAGGGTCTCCGTTCACAGGTTGGTACCATGTACGGAACATTAAAGAAAGGTCCTCGTTACTTAGAGATGGCAGAAGGCTATGTAACCGGTATCGCTCTGGATGAAGAAGATCAGATCATTGGCTATCAGTTCGTAAGCCTTGGAAAGATGACAGACTTCATCAAGAAGGGTGATGACCCGAATACTGCTTGGGAAAAGGCAAAAGGACAGTACGGACGTGTTGCCGAAGCTGCTAAGATCATTGACCCAAGACATGAATAATCGGACCTGCAAAGCCTGTCGGTTACCGGTTATCAAAGTGAGGATATTTGGCCAATAATAAGGAGGACAAGATAATGGCATTATTTGAATCATATGAGAGAAGAATTGACAAAATCAATTCTGTATTAAATAGCTATGGCATTGCGTCTATTGAAGAAGCTGAAAAGATTACAAAAGATGCAGGTCTGGATGTATACGAGCAGGTAAAGAAGATCCAGCCGATCTGCTTTGAGAATGCCTGTTGGGCTTACATCGTTGGTGCAGCAATTGCAATCAAGAAAGACTGCAGAAAAGCGGCTGACGCAGCAGCAGCCATTGGAGAAGGTCTTCAGGCTTTCTGTATTCCAGGTTCCGTTGCCGACCAGCGTAAAGTAGGTCTGGGACATGGTAACTTAGGAAAGATGCTTCTGGAAGAAGAGACTGAGTGCTTCTGCTTTTTAGCAGGTCATGAGTCCTTTGCAGCAGCAGAAGGCGCGATTGGTATTGCTGAGAAGGCAAACAAGGTTCGTCAGAAACCATTAAGAGTTATTTTAAATGGTTTAGGAAAAGATGCAGCTCAGATCATTTCCAGAATCAATGGATTTACATATGTAGAAACAGAGATGGATTATTACTCAGGCGAAGTGAAAGAACTTTGGAGAAAGTCCTACTCAGAAGGCTTAAGAGCAAAAGTTAACTGCTACGGTGCAAACGACGTAACAGAAGGTGTTGCAGTTATGTGGAAGGAAGGCGTTGACGTTTCTATTACAGGAAACTCCACCAACCCAACCAGATTCCAGCATCCGGTTGCAGGAACTTATAAGAAGGAATGTTCAGAGAAGGGCAAGAAGTACTTCTCCGTAGCATCCGGCGGCGGTACAGGACGTACCCTTCATCCGGATAACATGGCAGCAGGTCCAGCTTCCTACGGTATGACTGATACTATGGGACGTATGCACTCTGATGCTCAGTTTGCAGGTTCTTCTTCCGTTCCGGCTCACGTAGAGATGATGGGTCTGATCGGTATGGGTAACAACCCTATGGTCGGAGCTACCGTTGCTGTTGCTGTTGGCATCGAAGAAAGTGCAAAAGAAGGTAAATTCTAAGGATACCCTTGATCTTTAAGGAATTTTACTTTTAGAAAAAGAAAGAGGAGTCGCTTTGCCGGTTCCTCTTTTTGATTATCAAATATAAAACCTTCAAACAGACAATATCATATCATCGGTTTGAAGGTTTAATTTTATAATCAGAGTCATCCATATTAAGACATAGCGCTGACGCATGCCTTGTAACGTTCGTCTGCCGCCTCCCAGCTTACCACATGGAACCAGTCTTCTATGTATGCGGCCCTGTCGTTGAACCGCTTTAAAAAATAGGCATGTTCCCAACAGTCGATACCGGCAACGACGCAAAGACCATCTGAGATAGGGGAATTCTGGTTCGCGGTTGTTACGATCTTCAGTGCACCGTTGGAATCCACCACCAGCCATGCATATCCGGATCCAAATATAGCAAGTGCATACTTTTTAAATTCATCAAAAAACTGTTCGATCGTTCCAAAGTATTGCATAATGGCGGGATACAACACTTCAGCCTGGGTCCGGGTCATGGAATTTGTCATCCCGAAGAAATAAATGGTGTGATTATAAACTCCGCCTGCATTATTAATGATTCCTTGGCGGACCTCCGAAGGTAGGCTCTCCGTGTTTGAAAGCAGTTCCTCCAAAGACTTGTTTTGCAGCTGTGGATAATTAGACAGGATCGCGTTAAGATTTGCCACATAACGTTGCTGCAGTCTGTCGTGATGCAGGTACATGGTTTGCGTGTCTATGTAGGGTTCCAGTGCATCGTATGGATACGGCAGCGGCAGGTTTACAAAGGGGTAATGTTCATTCATAGGTCATTGTCCTCAATATTATTTGTATATGTATATTCAGTACTCAGGGATATATGATGGATAAGCAGGAAGCTTGGAACAGAAATCTTTGTCAGCTTTGTTATAGGTTTTTCCTATAACCAGGTCATAATAATATCAATTAACACTTAGCCATGAAACCAGGTATAATACCAACTAAGAAGAGATGAAATAAATAATTATTATAACCTTTGGGAGGATATTCATATGGCTAAGAAGACAAGAACTGAGAGAAATTTAAAATTTGAAACATTACAATTACATGTAGGGCAGGAACAGGCAGATCCGGTTACCGATGCAAGAGCAGTACCTATTTACCAGACATCTTCCTATGTATTCCATAATTGCGATCATGCTGCGGCCAGATTCAACTTATCAGATGCAGGCAATATTTATGGAAGGCTGACAAACCCAACCCAGGACGTTTTTGAGCGCAGGATTGCAGCTTTGGAGGGCGGAGTGGCTGCCCTGGCAGTGGCATCAGGAGCTGCAGCAGTTACTTATTCCATTGAGAACATTGCAAAAAATGGGGATCATATCGTAGCAGCAAAGAATATCTATGGCGGCACTTATAATCTGCTGGAGCATACCTTGCCTGAATATGGAGTGGAAACGACCTTTGTGGACCCATTTGATTATGAAGCCTTTGACAACGCTATTCAGGAGAACACAAAGCTGGTATTCATTGAAACCCTGGGCAATCCCAATTCTGACGTGGTTGATATCGAAAAGCTGGCAGGCATCGCCCATGCACATAAAATTCCGCTGATTGTTGATAATACCTTTGCAACGCCTTATCTGGTGAGACCCATTGAATATGGAGCGGATATTGTGGTCCATTCCGCCACAAAATATATTGGGGGCCATGGAACATCCATTGGCGGCGTCATTATAGACGGTGGAACATTCGACTGGGAGGCTTCCGGAAAATTCTCCTCCCTTACAGAACCTAATCCAAGCTACCATGGAATCAGCTTCACTAAGGCAGTAGGAGCGGCGGCTTATGTAACAAAGATCCGCGCGATTTTACTCCGTGATACAGGAGCAGCCCTTTCTCCTTTCCATGCATTTTTATTTCTCCAGGGCTTAGAAACTTTATCCCTTCGTGTAGAACGTCATGTGGAAAATGCGCTGAAGGTGGCTCAGTATTTAAAGGGTCATCCGCAAGTGGAGAAGGTGCACCATCCTTCCGTTTCAGAGGATCCGGAGCAGCAGGAATTATACGGCAAGTATTTTCCGAATGGCGGAGGTTCTATATTTACTTTTGAAATTAAAGGAGATGCCAGAAAAGCAAAAGACTTTATTGACCAGCTGGAATTATTCTCCCTGTTAGCCAACGTAGCGGATGTAAAATCCTTAGTCATTCATCCGGCGTCCACGACCCATTCCCAAATGTCAGAAGAGGAATTGGAAGACTCAGGAATCAAACCGAACACCATCCGGTTATCCATAGGAACAGAACATGCAGCTGATATCATTGAAGATTTAGAAGAAGCATTTAAGGCGATTCAGTAATCGTCAGGTCAGACAAGGTCAATAACAGGCTGCCATATTCCTATGGCAGCCCTTTGAGCGCAAATCCAGGGGAACCTTAGGTATACCTTTATGCCCAAAAGTTTGGGCAAGATTGGAGAAAGGAGAATCCATGACATTACAGCAGCTTCGTTATGCTATATGCATTGCAAATCAAAAATCCATGAACAAGGCGGCAGCCGAGCTGTTTATCACGCAGCCCAGCCTATCAAGCACCATCCGGGATCTGGAAGAAGAGATTGGCCTTAAGCTGTTTCTGCGCTCAAACCGGGGAATCGTGATCACACCGGAAGGAGAAGAGTTTCTCGGATATGCCAGACAGATGCTGGAGCAGTACCGCCAGATGGAAGAGCGGTTCGTAAAGAAGGAAAAGTTTAAGAAGAAATTCAGTGTATCTATGCAGCATTACACCTTTGCCGTTCAGGCCTTTATCCATATGGCAAAGGAATTCGGTATGGATGATTACGAATTTGCCGTCCATGAAACCAAAACCTATGAAGTCATAGAAAATGTGAGAAACCAAAAAAGTGAATTAGGGATCCTGTACTTAAATGATTTTAACCAGAAAGCCTTGAAAAAAATCTTTTACGATAATGAGTTGGAATTTGTGGAGTTATTTCAGTGCGGAATCTATGTTTTTCTATGGAAGGGCAACCCTTTGGCAGAAAAAGAGCTGATCGAATTTGAAGATTTAAAGAATTATCCTTGCCTGTCCTTTGAACAAGGAAATAATAATTCCTTTTATCTGGCGGAAGAAGTGTTCAGCACATATGAATATAAGCAGATCATCAAGGCAGATGACAGGGCCACTCTCTTAAATCTCATGGTAGGATTAAATGGCTATACTCTGTGTTCAGGGATTATTTGTGAAGATTTAAATGGAGATGAATATAGGGCAATTCCTCTTAATACCGATGATAAGATGCGTATCGGTTATATAAAAAAGAAGAAAATGCCCTTAAGTATCCTTGGCGAAAAATATATAGCGGAACTGATTAGATTGAAAGAAAAGCATCTTTCAACTTAAGTTATTGGTTAATATGAAGATAATCAGTGATATGATGCAAACAGAATAGTGACACAGTACCCAGGCCTTAGAGGGAAGCCATATCAAAGCGTGGGAATAGGATAATCCAGTATGGATTTTCTTGTTCCTGCGCTTTTTTGTTGGCTCTCTGTCAATAGTTGGGGGGGCACTCGTTTGAATTTTGCTCAGTTCTTATACAATTTGACGAAGCTGCTCAGTTATAGTTACTTTTCAATTTTTTTTATAGTAATCTCATTCTTTTCAATCACAACCTCATAATTCACTATGGATTCATTACTGAAATTTTCTACAAACTCTTGGCTAACAGAGTAATTATTTTTTGGGTTGAGAGTTATTTTGAGATTGTATCGTCCAATTTCAGGTACATTAAACTTTCCAACTTCTCCGGTTTTAATATTACTGTCAATAAGCGCATCAATATTTTCATTATTTTTGTCAGCATCACTTCTTTTTATAACAATACTTTTCAAAAACAACGGAGTATTATTTGTAATTAATAGATTATAAGTATCATCATCTGTAGTTTTTTCGTAATCTTTACTGCTGCTTTTTCTTCCACAACCTTGTATTGATAAAAGCAGAATACATACTACAATAATAAGAACCCTATGTTTCATAAATATTACCTCGTATTTTTATTTAGTTATTAAAAAAGCAGATAGGTTCAAAAGGTACAAGATCCTGTTCTTTCCCTGAAAATTTAATTTTAATTTTGGGTTGAAAAATTATATTAGACTCTTTTTTTATTATATAATCACAACGAACTTCATAGACCTTTAATTTAGATAATTTTTCTTCACTTACCGTCTTTTTATAATCTTCTTTAATTTGCTCCTCTGTATTTTCATCTCTTGACGTTATGAAACCGCTAATATCTATATAATTGTGAACATCCTCAGGATAAAACATTTCAACTTCTAAATCTTCGGTAATGACTCCATTTGCATCTAGAATTTTATATGCATACGAATGTTTCATATTAATGGGAACTTTATTTTGAGGTGCTATTGGAGCTTCCATAATAGAAATTCCATTTTTTTCACTTGTATATATATTTAAATAAATAGGCTGTACCTTCATTGTTACTCTTGTATTATTGCAGGTAAAAACAATATTCTTAAAAGTCAAATCGTGCATGTCTCTCGTTTTATTAAAAATCAAGCGTAAAGAAATCCCATTTTTAAGTAAATTGGGATTACATTGCTGCCATTCTATATTATCGGATTTTAACATTATTTTATTATTATCGGCTATTAACATAATATGTATATTAGAATCAACTAAATAATTGAACTCTTCATCGCTTAAGTTATTTGTACTAGCAAAAAGTAACAGCGAGTCAGTATCTTTGGAATTGTCAATATAATATAAACCAATATCTTGATTAAAGTCAATCTTTTTAAAGATCCTTTGAAATTCATTTTGATTACACCCGCTTAATAAAATTATTAATGTAGTTGTCATTAAAATAAATAGCTTTTTCATAATTGTTATCATTCCTTTCGCTTCTCAAAGCACAAACAAGCCGGGGACGATCGATGTTGATATCTCTAATAGGATATTATTTTTTAGCTAATTAATCCTTTATTTGTTTTTGACAATATTAAAAATAATCTTTATCCTTATACTAAAAAGCGATAGGAGTGAATAAGTTACCTATCCACTCCTATATTTTATATTTACGACACCATTCTATCTTAATGATATCTGTTGTAACGCATAATACTCATCGTAAGCGGCAGTATACCCAGAGCAATTATACGATTTACTATTCTTAGTTACAGTATATGTGTAACGATCCTGTGAGTATCTTAATACTATTCTCCCCTTATATCCAGAAGAGATAGGATAAGAAATAGTCTGTGTTGTAGTAAATGTAACAGAACCACCAAGTGTTGAAGCCACATTGGCTTTTAAAATTTCTGCGTCTACCGTAACGCCGCCTGTGACAGAAGCACTTATAGTAGTGCTAACCCCTTTTGAAACTGAAACAGTTCCCGGAGCAGCAACATAATTGGATACTGGTTGAAATAAATTATATTTTGTAGGTTTGCTTACATTTGAAATAACTATAACATCTTTTTTTGCAAGTCCAGCTTTTGCCTGAGGCTGAGAGTCTACCACCTTTTTGGTAGAAAAATTTCCTAACCTTGTTTCCTCCGCCCCCGCTTCAGTTTGAGTAATCACATCCTGATACTGAGTAGCAGCAAATGCTGTCATATTGCTTCCTAAAATAAGGAAACATGAAAGAATTATTCCTAAGTACCTTTTTACACTTCCCATAAACTTTCCCTCCAAATTTTCAAATAGTACCTGTTATAATATTGATTTTTGAATGTAAACCTCAAATCCCAATGGAATCACTACCTTTCACTTGATATTGTAAAATAAATATTAACTAATTATTTATTTTACAATATCATTAAAACATAATATGTCATTAATTGTCAAGTGATTTTTTAAAAAGAAGCGACTAAAAATATTGACAAGGTAATAAAAGTATCATATTATTAAATTATAATAAAGAGCCTAAAGAGTAGGAGGTAATAATGATATAAATGCCTAGAGGAAAAACGGAACTTTCATTAACAAAAAGAGAAATGGATGTAATGACAATACTTTGGGAAAGCAATACACCATTGGTTGCATCAGAAATTACAAAAATGGATGATTCATTGAATATCAACACTGTACAGGCTGTTATTAGGAAACTGTTAGATAAAAAATACATTGAAGTGGCTGATATTGTTTATAGCGGTACAGTCTTAACCCGTAGTTACAGGCCTACTTTATCAAAAAAGGAAATGACAGTTCAGCGATTTATTGGACAATTTCAAGAAAATGATAAAGTTTCTATTCCTAATTTAGTTACTACTTTACTGAAGCATGAAAAGAATGAACAAGAAGTTATAGAGGAACTGGAAGCAATGTTGGAGGAAAGAAAGAAAATGCTTAATCAAAAGGAAGAATAGTATGATTCTATCGACAGCTTCACTTATTACGATATTGCTGATTTGCAACATGTCAATTCTCGCTGTGTGGCTTTTTTTAAAGAATGATAAAAGAATATTGCAGATAAGTATACATGCGTTGCTGATTGGGCTGTTATTTCTGCTCTTGCGGCTGCTCATACCATTTGAGTTCTCATTTGAGTACACGATCATTGATAAATATATACTCCCCAATGTATTCATATTCCTTTATACACCGATTATTGAATCTGATATGTTTAATGTTTATGTATATCACATTTTCCTGTTGGTCTGGATTTGTGGAATTACTCTATTTGGGTTCAGAACAATGACCGCCTATTTTAAATTCAAAAACTTGCTTGAAAAAGAACCTGGTGTGAATGATAAAGTGGTAAAAGACTTGATTCATTCAACGGAGTACCTATACGGAAAATTTACTGAGTTTCGTGTAATCAGAACAAATCTTATTTCTGTGCCGTTACTTTTTGGAGTATTTAAGCCAACGATTGTATTACCTCAAATTGAATTCGCTGATGAAGAATTAGGATATATCATCAAGCACGAAGTTGCACACTATCATCATCATGACTTATGGATAAAATTACTTACCGAGTTAATTGTTATTATCTACTGGTGGAATCCTTTGGTGTATCTTTTAAGGCAGCAAATTGATAAGATTCTTGAAATACGAGCGGATACAACAGTTACAAAACGAATGTGTGAAGCGGAAAAAATCCGTTACCTGGAATGCCTTCTGATGGTTGCGAAAGGTAATACACCATCTCGGATAAACAGCTTCGCTCTGGCCTTTGATAGCAGAACAGTTTCTGTTCTTTCTCAAAGATTTCATATTGTATTGAATCATACATATAAGCAAAAATCTGGAATGCAAAATTTAATCATGTTCATAACTATTGTACTTATATTAACGATTATGTCGTTTATTGTAATAGAGCCGTACTCCATTGCGCCAGAGGATCAGCAAAAAACGGTAGAATTTACTGTCGAAACGACCTATCTGGTAGTAAATGCAAAAGGGGGGTATGATATTTATTTGAATAATGAGTATTTGGGTACGGTTTCAGAAATAAAAGATTCGTTTTCTGATATGCGTAGATACAAAAATGTAGAGGAGGCACTTTTTTATGAAGGTCAAAAGTAAAAGAATTGTGTTATCATTAATAAGTATGGCACTGAGTTTGTCGGCACTTCCTATGGAGGCATATGCTCAAGCCAATAAACAACAGCTTCCACCGATTGCTGTAAATTCTCAAGAAAATAGTCAACTGCTTGGTGCAGTAACCTATGCTCAGGTTATTGGTTGGCGTTACAAGACCGAAGATGGAAAAGTTTATAGGCGCCAATATAATTACTCAAGGCAGAAATGGATTGGCGAGTGGGAATTATGTTAAACTAAGGATATAAAAATTTGAAGTAAGAGTATCTGTTGCTTGTCTATCTCATTGTTTTGGTGTTCTGTAGTTGTTTCATTATGCACCCGGCGCATTCGCCACCTCGTCAGGCCAATTCCCCCTTTGCTATAAAATATATGTACAGGATTTAAGTATTAATGATATTGTGGCGACCCCTAAAAGTTAGACCTGAAAATCTAGCTTTTGGGGGTCGATTAAGATTTCACTCCCCTAAATATAATATTCAGGAGACTCCTGGTACTTATCAAGAATGTCCTGTAACGTAATGCCATTTAAATAATCTGCAATGACATCCGCCAGTCCCTGCCAGATGGGAAGAGTCAGACAGTCCGTCTGCCTGGAGCATATGTTGGGATCGTTGTCCATGCAGCTGACAGGATTTAAGCTTCCTTCTGAGCTGAGTAAGATATCTCCGATGGTGATCTGGGAGGGATGCCTTGCCAGCTTATAACCTCCCATGTGACCACGGTAGGTAGTGAGCAGATTGCTGCGGTTTAAAAAAGGAACGATCTGTTCCAGATATTTTTTTGAAATGTTCTGCCTTTCGGAAATGTCCTTTAAGGCAATGAATTCTTCGTTATAATGCTCTGCTAAATCAATCATCATTCGAAGAGAATAGCGGCCACGAGTCGATATTTTCATAATTTACCACCTTACAAAACAATTTTGTGTATCAATACCTATTTTACCATGGGTTGAATAGGTATTCAACCCATGAAATAAAATTCTTTAGCAATAGAAATTAACTATAGCAGGTGATTGCTTTTAAGTAATACCGTTGACTGCGTTCCATTGTTATACTAAGAAAAGAATAGATACATGATTCCAAATTGAGAAAGAGGGTATGAATATGGAATACGGGATTTCTACAAAATGTTTATACGGCAATGGGGAAGGGGTTGCTACAGATAAGTCTGGGGCCATCAGCTTTCCTATATACCAGACAGCGACCTTTGCTCATAAGGGAATCGGGGAAAGCACCGGTTATGATTACAGCCGCCTGCAAAATCCAACCAGAGAGCAGCTTGAAAGGGTGGTAGCTTCCCTTGAAAATGGAGTGGATGCTCTGGCATTTTCCAGCGGTATGGCGGCAATCACGGCTTTAATGGAACTGTTTCAGCCGGGAGACCATATGATAACCGATTGTGATTTATATGGCGGCAGCATCCGTCTGTTTGATAATATCAGCAAGAAAAATGGGATTTTGATCAGTTCCGTAGACTGCTCCCGCGGGGACTTAGCAGAATTTGAAACCTTGATCGGTGAAAATACAAAAGCAATCTACATTGAGACACCCACAAATCCCATGATGAATGTCATTGACATTAGAAAGCTGGCAGTGATTGCAAAGAAGAACCATTTGCTTTTGATCGTGGACAATACGTTTTTGTCCCCTTACTTTCAAAACCCGCTTAAGTTGGGAGCTGACATAGTTATCCACAGCGGAACCAAATACCTGGGCGGACATAATGATACCATTGCAGGCTTTCTGGTCACCTCATCGGCGGAGATATCCGAAAGACTTAGGTTTATTATAAAGACGGTAGGTTCCGGTCTGGCTCCTTTTGACAGCTGGCTCATATTAAGAGGGATTAAAACCCTTGGAATCCGGATGGAACGAGGGGAGAAAAATGCCAGAATACTTGTCGATTGGCTGTGCCAGGAAAAGAAGATCACAAAGGTATTTTACCCCGGAATTAAGTCCCATCCCGGTCACGAGGTCTGTAAAAAGCAGGCAACGGGATTTGGCTCCATGGTTACCTTTGAAGTGGAATCAACAGAACTGGCTCATCGGATATTAAAAGAGGTAAAACTAATCCGTTTTGCAGAAAGCTTAGGCGGCGTAGAAACGCTGATCACTTACCCGATTACCCAGACTCATGCTGATGTGCCTAAAGAAGTACTGGCAGCCAATGGTGTCACCGACCGGATCTTAAGATTATCGGTGGGGATCGAGGACTCAGAAGATTTAATAGGGGAATTGGAGAGGATATTTCATGAGTAAGAAAACGATTGATTTTGATCATGTCATAAACCGTAAAAATACGAACTGCCTTAAGTATGATTTTGCAGTAAGAAGGGGAAAGCCGGATAATCTTTTGCCTCTGTGGGTAGCGGATATGGACTTTAAGATATCCGAAGAGGTTCTTAACGCCCTTCATGAGCGGGTCGACCATGGGATTTTCGGCTACAGCGAGGTCCAGGATGAATATTTTGCAGCCATCCGGGACTGGATGGAAAAAAAGCATCATTGGAATGTGGAAAGCAGATGGCTGATCAAAACGCCTGGTGTTGTATTTGCCTTAGCCATGGCTGTCCAGGCTTTTACAGATCCGGGGGATGGGGTCATGATCCAGCAGCCTGTATATTATCCATTCAGTGAAGTCATTGAGGATAATGACAGGGTGGTGGTGGATAATACTCTGTATCTTGGAGAAGATGGCAGATATCACATGGATTTAGAAGATTTTGAAAAAAAAGCAGAGGAGTTCCATGTAAAACTATTTCTATTATGCAGTCCCCATAATCCGGTAGGAAGAGTCTGGAGCAGGGAGGAACTGGAGAAATTAGGGGAAATCTGCATCCGAAGAGATATCCTTGTGGTCAGCGATGAGATTCACCAGGATTTTGTGTTTGAGGGAGAGCACCTGGTACTTGCCGGTCTAAGTGAAGAATTGAAAAGCAGGACCATTACCTGTACCTCCCCAAGTAAGACCTTTAATCTGGCAGGCTTACAGATTTCCAATATATTTATTGCAAATCAGAAGCTGAGGAGGAGGTTCCGCAAACAGGTAGCAGCTGCCGGATACAGTCAGCTTAACACCTTGGGATTAACTGCATGCGAAGCAGCATATCGTCATGGAGAAGAGTGGTATGAACAGCTTATCGAGTATTTAAAAGCAAACATTTCCTATGTACGGGAGTTTATAAAAGAAAAAATACCTAAGGTTAAGCTTATAGAACCGGAAGGAACTTATCTTGTCTGGCTGGATTTTCGGGAACTGAGCCTTACAGAAGAGGAGAGAGAAGATTTGATCATGAAAAAGGCAGGGCTTTGGCTGGACAGCGGAGCCATGTTCGGCCCGGTGGGAGAGGGATTTGAAAGAATCAACATCGCATGCCCCCGGTCCATTCTGGAACAGGCCCTGGGGAATTTAGAGCAAGCCATAAAGACGTTATAAAATAATAGAATTAACGCCGGAGAGCCGCAAAAAACAATGTTTTTGCGAGTCTCCGGCGTTTTTTAACCTCATCAAGCAGCGAAGCGGATTGCGAATATCCGTTTGACTTTATTTCCCGAATGGAGAGTCTTCCCGGCGTACAAAATACCCTTGGTTATGGCTGCAAACCGGACAGACCTGCGGTGCTGTGGTACCTTTATGGATATGGCCACAGTTTAAGCAGATATATTCTGTGGTCGTATCGTTCACAAAAAGTTTATTGTCTTGCACCAGCTGTGCATACTGAGCAAAACGTTGGCTGTGTACTTTTTCAACCTCAGCAATCATATAAAAGGAATTTGCGATACTGGAAAATCCCTCTTCCTTAGCCTTGTCGCCGAAGGATTTATAAATTGTGTCGTGCTCGGCAGCTTCATGCTGGGCTGAGAGCTTCAAAAGCTCCAGGATGTTATTGGAGTTGTCAATTGGATAGTCGGCGTTTATGGATATTTCCTGCCCATGGAACTCCTTTAAGTGATTATAGAATACCTCGGCGTGTTCCTTTTCCTGACTTCCTGTATAATGGAAAAGCCAGTAAAAAACAGCAAGGTTCTGATTTTTTGCCTGGGAAGCGGCAAATTCATAACGCCGCCAAGCCTGGCATTCTCCTGCAAAAGCTTTTAAAAGGTTTTCCTTTGTAACGCTGTCTTTCAGTGCGACCATTTTTTGTTCCTCCTAATTTATTTACCAGTAGTGTTACCAGATTTCTAAGGATTTATAAGAAAAGGTGGAAAAAATGGAAAATTTTATATTCAGCAGCGGAATCAATGGAAATATTGTAAAAAGGTATTGACACATTTCTCTTCATGTATTAATATAATAATAACATATAAACCTATTAAACATATAGGTAATGAAAAGAGATGATCAGTATGAAGGAATTTAAATTTAAGGTAGCGGGAAATCATGGATTTTATAATATTAGATGTTGTTGTTGTTGTTGTCAGGCTGTATGTATGAATAGAGATACAGCTTTGTTGTAATGCTTATTATGATGCCTGACATCCTGGAATATGAGAAATCCCCATATTTTCAGCGGAACAGTGGAGCAGGTGCCGTAATAGGCAGCCGCTCTTTTTTAATTTAATTAACAAACTATTAAATATCATATAAAACGGAGGTAAAGGATATGGGAACAATTAAAGAAAGCGCAGTGGAGCTCATTGGAGGAACACCGATACTCAAATTAAACCGATACAGTGCAAAGGAAGGAATCGAGGGCGTTACACTTCTGGCTAAGCTGGAATACTTAAATCCTGCCGGTTCCGTAAAAGACAGAATCGCTCTTGCCATGATCGAGGATGCAGAAGAAAAAGGGATCTTAAAGCCTGGAGCAACCATTATTGAGCCGACCTCAGGAAATACCGGAATCGGTTTGGCAGCCGTCGCGGCAGCCAAAGGCTACCGGACGATTCTGACACTCCCAGATACCATGAGCGTGGAGCGAAGAAACTTATTAAAGGCCTATGGCGCGGAGCTGGAGCTGACTGAGGGAGCAAAGGGCATGAGGGGCGCCATTGAGAGAGCAGAGGAGCTGAAGACCAGCATACCTGGTTCTATTATCCTGGGACAGTTTGTAAACCAGGCAAACCCCAAAGTGCACAAGGAGACCACCGGTCCGGAGATCTGGGAACAGACGGCTGGGGAAGTGGATATTTTTGTAGCTGGTGTTGGCACAGGCGGAACTATTACAGGTGTAGGCCAATATTTAAAGGAAAAGAAACCGGAAGTCAAAATCGTAGCGGTTGAACCGGCAAGCAGTCCGGTACTCTCCGGAGGCAAGCCAGGACCTCACAAGATTCAGGGAATTGGTGCAGGCTTTGTACCTGAAGTCCTGGATACAGGAATTTACGATGAAATAATTACCGTTGAGAATGAGGATTCATTTAAGGAAGGTAAGGCATTTGCAGTATCCGAGGGAATTCTGGTTGGAATCTCTTCCGGCGCTGCACTAAAAGCCGCAAAGCTGTTGGCGGAAAGACCGGAAAACAAGGGAAAGACGATCGTTGTCTTGCTGCCGGATTCCGGTGACAGGTATTTGTCCACTCCTTTATTCGGCTAATTATTTCAATGAAATAAGATGACTGGTGGTTTTAGAAACAGCTGGTTATAAGATTATCTTATTACCAGCTGTATTTTTTTCATATTATACAAAAACCTATAGGAATGGTATGATATCAGTACAAAGAAACAAGAATGCTGGGAAAGGAGTTAAGATGCTTAAGATGTGTTGTTGCTGTAATTGCGTAAAGAATGGTCTTTATACTTGTGTCTTGAAACCTGAAATTCCTGTGCATGGCTATTCTGCATAGAAGGCAGGTGTCACAGGGCATCTGCTTTTTTTGTACTCAAATTTAGGAGAGAAGGAAGAAAATATGGCAATAGAAGAGAGATTTGGAAAGGTAGCGACTACGGAAGATACCCACGAAGTATCAGAAACAGGAGCCTTTGTAAGGCAGGATAACCATTTTGTCACACCTTTTGGAGAAGGGGAAGGAGAACTTCCAGTGGAAGCCGGGCGGTACCGGCTCATATGGACGCCCCTTTGCCCGTGGGCAACGAGACAGGTCATTGCCCTAAAGCTTCTGGGGCTGGAAGATGCGATCAGTGTCGGCAAGGTAAGTCCCGTAAGAACAGAAAACGGCTGGGAATTTTCCCTTGACGAGGGCGGTGTGGATCCAGTCCTTAAAATCCGCTATCTTCCGGAAATTTATGCAGCCACGGATCCGGAATATGAAGGAAGGGCAACCGTTCCCACTGTGGTAGATTTAAAGACCAGAAAGGTGGTCAACAACGATTATCATCATTTGACAAATTATTGGGAAACTGCATGGAAGTCATTTCATAAGCCGGGTGCACCGGATCTGTATCCGGAGGACTTAAGAACGGAAATTGATGAGCTCAATGTGATATTATTCCATGAAGTAAACAACGGAGTATACAAAGCAGGATTTGCCCAGTCCCAAAAAGAATATGAAGCTGCGTATGATGTGCTGTTTCAAAGGCTTGACTGGCTGGAAGAGCGGCTTTCAAAGGGGAGATATCTGTTTGGAGACCGGCTCACGGATTCTGATATCCGGTTATACGTAACCCTTGCCCGGTTTGATGTGGCTTATTATTTCAGCCATAAGACAAACAGGAACCGCATTGCTGATTTTGATAATCTGTGGAATTATGCAAAGGACTTGTATACGATTCCGGCATTTAAAGAAGCCACGGATTTTGATTCCATAAAGAGGGGATATCTCCTGGGAAGCCATGGACACAATCCATATAACATTCTTCCCCTGGGACCGGATGTTTCCATCTGGGATGAACCGAATAACAGGGATGAAAAGTTTGGAAAGAGAATATAAGAAAGCAGGAGCGCTCATGTCTGATTCTACGTTTTATAGCCAGATTACAGAAACCTTTCACTGGTTTCACCAAAATCCAGAACTATCTTTTGAAGAATACGAGACAACGGGCCGAATTCGAAAGTTTTTGGAATATTACAATATCCGCATTCTGGATTTGGATTTAAAAACAGGATTGGTAGCAGAAATACAAGGCGTAAACAACGGTCCTGTGATTGCACTGCGCTGCGATATCGACGCTCTGCCCGTGCAGGAAGAAACCGAATTACCCTATGCCTCTGTCATAACTGGAAAAATGCACGCCTGCGGTCACGATTTTCATACCACAGTGATGCTTTACGTGGCAAAAGAATTACAGGAACAGCGGGAACATTTGCACGGAACGGTGAAAATCCTGTTTCAACCTGCAGAAGAATCCTCTGTCGGTGCCTTGGAAGTAATCAAAACAAAGGTTCTTGATGATGTTGACGGAATCTATGGCCTGCATACCGATATCACACTCCCGGTTGGAACCGTGGGAATCGTTTCAGGAAGTGTTACTGCCGCTGTTGACAGGTTTACAGTCAGACTTACGGGAAAAGGTACTCATGCGGCTCATCCTCAGGACGGAATCGATCCTGTACTTATCGCTTCGCAGATTGTAACCCTTGCCCAAAGCATCATCAGCCGTAATATTGATCCGTTTTCTCAGGGCCTGCTGAGCATAACCCGGGTTACGGCGGGAAACACATGGAATGTAATCCCGCAGACAGCAGAGCTAGAAGGAACGGTACGCACCATGGGCAGACACAACCGCCGGTTGATCGAAGAACGTTTCCGCACTCTGGTTCAGCATATTGCATTGTCACAGGGGGCAGAAGCAGAAATAGACTGGCTTGCAGGTCCTCCTGCCACAAATAATGCTTCGTGTTTTGAACCTGTCGCTGCCGCTGTTGCAAAAGAACAGGGACTGAAGGTCAAAACTTCTGTTCCTTCTCTTGGCGGAGAAGACTTTGCCTTTTATCAGGAAAAGATTCCAGGTTTCTTCATTCGCATAGGTACGGGTGAGTCCTATCCCAACCACCACCCGAAATTTCACGTTGACACCGATGCATTAAAGCCGGCCATCGATTATTTTGCAGCTTTAGCACAAAAAACTCTTTTTGCCATAAAAAGCGGTGAATTGATTCCTGCGCAGGAGGAGGCAACTGATGATTGAAATTCAAAACGTAAGTAAACGGTTTGATTCTGCTTCTGGTGAAGTCCATGCCTTGCGGCAGGTCAGCCTTACGGTTGAAAAGGGCGATATATTCGGAGTGATAGGCTTCAGCGGAGCAGGTAAATCAACCCTGGTACGCCTGGTAAACTTATTGGAACGCCCGTCTGAAGGAAGGGTGCTGGTTGATGGCACGGACATCACCACCCTGTCAAAACCGGACTTACGAAAGCTGAGAAAGAATATCGGCATGATTTTCCAGCAATTTAATTTGCTCCAGTCCAAATCCGTATTTCAGAATATAGCTGCGCCGCTGGTATTAAACAAAGTGCCCAAAAAGGACATAGAAAAGCGGGTGAAGGAGCTCTTGCAGTTTGTAGAACTTGAGGATAAAATCCACACCAATGTGTCAAAGCTTTCAGGCGGTCAAAAGCAAAGGGTCGGTATAGCCCGCGCCCTTGCCACAAATCCCAGCATCCTGCTTTGCGACGAGGCTACAAGTGCTTTGGATCCAAAGACCACGGATTCGATTCTGGAGCTGTTGAAAAAAATAAACAGGGAACTGAATGTTACAATTCTACTGATCACGCATGAAATGCACGTTATTTGTGATGTATGTAACAAAGTCGCGGTTATGGATAACGGAAGGGTGCTGGAGCAGGGGACTGTGCTTGAAGTATTCGGTAATCCACAGTATAAAATCACCAGGAGTTTTGTAAAGACCGTGATTGATGACAGCATACCCAGGAGCCTTGCCCGGGAAATTCTTGAATATCAGGGAGAAAACCGGATTTTTCGACTGCGTTTTCAAGGTAATATAGCCGGAAAACCGCTGCTGTACCGTATAAGTGCGGAATACCACATGGAGAACAGCATTTTGTTTGCCACTGTTTGTGAACTTCAGGGAGTTGTGTTCAGCGTAATGATTGTGCAGGTATTTGGTTCCGCCCAACGGCTTGACGAGGTGCAGCAATTTATTGAAGATTCCGGAGTCTATGTGGAAGTCTTACATTTGACCGGGGGAGAGGAGGATCGCAATGGTTGAACAATATCTAGGCATTACCAGCGAACAGATGGTAATTGCAGCCGGCCAAACCGTGTATATGCTGTTCTGGGGTCTGGTGCTGGGATCACTTCTTGGGATTCCTCTCGGCATATTACTTACCATCACACGTAAGGGCGGTATCCTGCAAAATAAAGTCGTCTACACCCTGCTCAATTACACAATTAACATCGTGCGATCCGTGCCTTATATTATTTTGCTGGTGGCGATTATGCCCTTAACAAAAATCATTGTGGGTACCCGGATCGGCACTCAGGCCGCTTTGGTTTCACTGGTGTTTTACATAACGCCATTTCTTTCGCGTCTGGTAGAAAGTTCGCTGCTGGAGGTTGATAAGGGAATCATCGAAGCGGCGGAAGCTATGGGGGCAACTCCTGTGCAGGTTATCTGGCACTTTTTGCTGCCGGAAGCATTGGGTTCGCTGATCCTATCCCTGACCACAGGTACCATCGGTCTCCTTGGTGCAACCGCCATGGCGGGAGCTATAGGAGGAGGCGGTGTTGGTAACCTGGCATTGACCTATGGATATCAGCAATTTAATACTCCCTTGATGGTTGCGACCGTAATCGTATTAATCGTGTTTGTTCAGCTGATTCAAGGGCTTGGAAATTATATATCAAAACGTGTCAGAGCACGTGAATAAAGGAGGAACCTGTTTATGAAAAAAATTGGATTGATTATCATCGCTGCCTTACTTGCCGTCACTGCCGCCGGCTGCTCTGCTAATAACGAAAGCAAGCTGGGCCAGGACAAAAAAACATTGAAATACGGCAAGGCTGCAGGACCTTATACGGTATTATTTGAAGATGCAGTAAAGCCCATCTTAGAGAAGCAGGGTTATCAGCTGGAAGTCGTTGATTTTTCAGACCTTTTGCAGAATGATACCGCATTGAATGAAGGTGAAATTGACTTTAACGTGGAACAGCATACTGCTTATGCTGAAAACTTCAATAATAAGCAAAATGGAAACCTTGTTCCCATCTCCCCCATACCCACTGTTCCCGCCGGGCTGTTTTCTGCAAACCATACCTCTTTGGACGCCATAGCGGATGGTGCGATTGTCGCAGTTCCAAATGACGCATCCAATACGGCACGTGCTTATGCGCTTCTTCAAAAGGCCGGCTGGATTAAGCTCAACCCGGATGTTCCCCTTGAAACGGTAAAACAATCCGACATCATTGAAAACACGTACAACATAAACTTTGTGGAAATGGATTCATTAAATATCCCCCCTGCTCTGGATGATTTTGATTTTGCAGTGATCACAGGAAGCATTGTTTATAACGCAGGTATCGATCCATCTACCGCCATTTTACAAGAAGATATTTTGGATCATCTGATTTTACAAGTTGTTGTAAAAGAAGAGAATAAAGATACAAAATGGGCAAAGGACATCGCAGCGGCTTATCACTCAGACGAATTGAAAGAGTATATGAAAAAGAACAATTCAGGCTTGTGGTTCGTTCCCCAGGAATTGCAATAGCATAGACTCCGTCCGGTAACAGGAAGGAGATAACGATAATCGAGGAAATTATTTAAAAAAGAGGAGAGAAAATTATGAAGAAAAATATTGCAGGCAAATCAATCGCAGGTGTGCTTACGGCAGTTGCCATATTAGGAGCCTTGACCGGATGCAAGAGTACCAATGCGCCAGCTACCAAAGCAGCTGAAGAAACAACAAATACAGAAAGTTCAGCAGAACCGGCAAAGCAGGAGGAAAGCAGTGAGGCTGCCGGCACGGCGGAACCAATAGTTGTTCATGCGGCAACAGGCGGTTCTCCAAAGCCGTTCACTTTTGTGGACAGCAGCAACCAGCTGACCGGTCACAATATTGAACTGATCAAAGCTGTTTTTGACCGGCTCCCCCAGTATAAGCTTGAAATCGAAGTGACTGATTTCACATCTATTTTTGCAGGCCTGGATTCCGACCGGTATCAGATCGGTGTAAATAACTTTGCTAAGAATGAGAGTAGAAAAGAAAAGTATTTATTTACGGATCCGATTTTTGCCAATGAGTACGTTGCCATCTTTGCTAAGGATAATGAGAAGGCAGCAGGGATCGAGACATGGGATGATCTTGCAGGTTTAAAGACTATTTCCTCGGCGGGAATCAATATCACCACAGCCCTGGAAAACTATAATGCCACCAATACCCAGAATCCCATTGCCATCGAATACAGCGATGAAGACCTTGTGCTGCAGATTCAGGATGTGGAAGCGGGGAAATACGATTTTGTGTTAATGGATAAACCAATGTTTGAGTATTATCAGAAAGAATTTAATTTTAATGTGGTAGGAGCTTCCATCAGCAACACCCTTTCAAAAGACTTAATGGCAGAACCTTTCAGCTATCTGATTGTCAGCAAGGGAAATGAGAAACTGGTAGAGGATATCGACAAGGCGTTAAAAGAAGTGATAGAGGACGGAACTTCAAAAGAAATCAACTTAAAATGGTTTGGGTCCGATTACTCCCCATCTTATTAATAAAACCGGAGGAACAAGATGAGCAAAATATTTGACTGGCAGCTGGTGTTCACGGAAATTCCTGCATTGCTGAAATACTTGCCTGTAACACTGCAGCTGACGGGAGTTGCCCTGATAATCGGATGGGTAATAGGTCTTTTGATTGCTGTGGTAAAAATTCACAATGTCCTGGTTCTGCGGCAATTATGCACTTTATTTGTTTCGGTCGTACGGGGAACCCCGATTATTGTCCAGTTGTATCTTACGTACTTTGGAATTCCTATCGCATTAAAATATTATAACTTTTACAATGGAACTTCTTATAACGTAAATGGAATTCCGTCAATTATTTTTGCGATCGTGGCCCTGGGGCTTAATCAATCTGCCTTTGATTCAGAAACCATACGGGCGGCCATTCAGTCTGTGGAAAAAGGGCAGGTTGAGGCAGCCAAGGCCCTTGGAATGAATGGGATCCAGATATTCCGCAGGGTATTGTTCCCCCAGGCAGTGACAGTAGCCCTTCCCTCCCTGGGAAACTCCCTCATAAGCCTGGTAAAAGGGACCTCACTTGCATTTACCTGTTCGGTCGTCGAGATAACGGCTCAGGGCAAGATTCTTGCGGGAAACAGCTACCGGTATTTTGAAGCATATTGCTCTTTGGCGATCATCTACTGGGTTATGACGATTTTTATTGAACGGCTGTTTGTATATTTAGAAAAAAAGATGAGTGTTCCGGAAACGGTTTCGACAGAAAGAGAGGAATAAACGTGAGCGTCATTGAAATTCGTGGATTAAGTAAAAAATTTGGCAAGAACGTGGTGCTGGATAACATTGATCTGGTCATTCACGAAGGTGATGTGGTGGCCATCATCGGACCATCAGGAACCGGTAAGTCCACCCTGCTCCGTTCCATCAATCTGCTTGAAAAACCAGAAAAGGGAACCATCAAGATAAACGATCAGGAAATCGACCTTACCACAAGATCAGCCAGGGAAAAACTGGAACTGCGGAAGAATACGGAAATGGTATTCCAGCAGTTTAATCTTTTCAAGAACCGGACCGCCCTGGAGAATGTAATGGAAGGGCTGATGGTTGTAAAAAAGTTAAAGAAAAACGAGGCCAGAAGCATTGCGGAAAAGCACTTGCAGAAGGTGGGGATGGGGGACCGTTTGTCTCATTATCCCAGGCATTTATCCGGAGGGCAGCAGCAAAGAGTGGCCATCGCAAGGGCGCTGGCCATGGATCCCAGACTGCTTCTTATGGATGAACCGACATCGGCCCTGGACCCGGAACTGGTGAGCGAAGTTTTAATCACAATAAAAAAGGCGGCCCAGGAGGGCAATACCATACTTCTTGTCACCCATGAGATGAATTTTGTGCGAAACGTGGCCAATCGGATCATTTTCCTGGAAAACGGAAAAATTGTAGCTGACGGAACACCGAAAGAGATTTTTGATAATCCGAAAAACCAACGGTTAAAGGAGTTTCTAGTAAAGATTCACATGCTGGAAAGCGCAGATTATACGATTTAACCGGATCAAGTAAGTAGAGAAGCGGATTGCGAATATCCGCTTGACAGGGGAAAAGATATGGCAGAAGGAATCGAAGTATTTGAGAGCACATTTCGTCATCAGATTCAGGCGGACGGGGAAATCAAGATCCAGGATAATTTTTTTAAAAAGAAATTTGGCAAGGAAGAAGAGGAGTGGCCGGTGGAAGCCGGCCGATACCGTCTGCTTTGGATGCCGGCCTGCCCCCATGCACACAAGGTCATAATAGCCAGAAGACTTTTGGGACTGGATAAGGTTATCAGTCTTGGATCGACGGGAATTTTCCGTGATCCCAAGGGGTGGGTATTTTCAGAGGATCCGGATGAGAAGGATCCTATTTTGGGAATCCACTATTTAAAAGAAATATATGACAGGGATACTCCTGACGGGGATTACAAGGAGCGGCCCACCGTTCCCATTGTGGCAGATATAACTACAGGAAGAGGTGTGAATAATGACCACTTCTGGATCCCGGTCTATTTTGAAACGGTATGGAAGCCATATCATAAAGAAGGTGCACCGGAGCTTTATCCTGATGAACTTCGGACAGAAATTGATGAGCTAAACCATTTCATATTCGAAAGAATCAACAATGGTGTATATGACGTTGGCTTTGCCAGATCTCAGGAAGCATACGAGAAGGCATTTAAGGCCTTTTTTGAGGCAATGGATCTTTTGGATCAAAGACTGGAATCAAGGCGATTTTTGTTCGGAGATTATATCACGGACTCCGATATCAGGCTGTATCCGACTTTAGCAAGATTTGATGTGGTCTATCATCAAGTTTTTCATGCAAACAAAAAGAGGCTGGTGGACTATAAGAATTTGTGGCCCTATGCCAGAGATTTATATCAGGTACCGGAAATAAAAGAAAGCACCTATTTTGATGTATACAAAAAGCATTATCAGTTATCGCCCCATCTAAAACCTCTATGGGGAAATGTATATTCCATTGTTGTCAAGGGACCTGATGTCAGTGGCTGGGAGCTGCCGTCAGGGCGGGAAAACTTAAGCAGGGACCCGGATAAAAAATTGAAACTTCAGGAGGTCTCCCATGAATGATATCACCTACAAGATAACAAAGGAAGGGATTCACTGGCAGGAAGTCGCCGATGTGCTTCGGCGTTCCGGGCTGTCGGACCGGTCTGCAAAAGATCAGGAGACCATCTTTAACAACAGTTATGCTGTAGTGTTTGTCTATGACAAAGAGAAGATCGTGGGGGTTGGAAGGGCCTTATCCGATGGCGTCTGCCAGGCAGCGATCTATAATATTGCTCTTGATGAAGAATATCAGGGATACGGAATCGGTAGAAAACTGATTGAATTGCTGCTTGATCAGGTTAAGGGCCAGAATGTCATCCTATACACCCATCCCAGGACGGTCGCTCTATACGAAAAAATGGGATTTCGCAGGAATAAGACAGCCATGAGCATATTCCGGGGATCAGAAGATTCTTTAAACTGGATGAAAAAAGAAGGATTCCTGCTTCCGGAAAAATACCGCTTTGTCGATGAATACGGCAGAGACGATATGAAACATTAGGCAGGTTTAAAAAAATGATGAGGTAATTACTATGTCAAAGAAATTTATAAAGGATGAAATCGAAAAAGACGGGAAATTCAACCGGCAGAAAAACCAGTTTACAACGGCATTTGGAAAAAAAGAAGGGCAGCTGCCTATAGAAGCAGGAAGATACCGCCTGTTCTGGTCCCCTGCCTGCCCATGGGCCCACCGCTCTGTCATTGTAAGGAGCCTGCTTGGGCTTCAGGATGTAATCAGTCTGGGTACGCTGGATCCTGTAAGACCTGATGTGGAGCGGACCGATTGGGCATTTACTCTGGATGAGAATGAGGAAGATCCTGTATTAAAGATCCGCTATTTAAGTGAAGCCTATTTAAAAGCAGATCCCGGATATAAGGGAAGGTTTACCGTGCCTGCAGTCGTGGATTTAACGACTGGAAAGGTCGTAAATAACGATTACTTTAACCTGACCAGATACTGGGAGGTGGAGTGGAAGAAGTATCATAAGCCGGGAGCACCGGATTTATATCCGGTTGCTTTAAGAGAAGAGATTGATGCATTAAATGATATTCTTTTCCATGAAATTAATAATGGAGTCTACAAAGCAGGTTTTGCCAGAAGTCAGGACGCTTATGAGGAGGCATATGAACTTGTCTTTCACCGTCTTGACTGGCTGGAAGAACGCTTAAGCCACAGCCGTTACCTGTTTGGAGATAACATCACGGAATCCGATATTCGTTTGTATGTGACCCTGGCCCGCTTTGATGTGGCCTACTATAATGGCTTTTTATTAAACCGCAGCCTGATTTCCGATTTCCCTAATCTCTGGGGATATGCAAGGGATCTATATGAACAGCCGGGATTTGGCGATACCACGGATTTAGAGGCTATCAAAAAACACTATCATTTATGTGCTGTTTCCACGAATCCATATGGTATCGTACCTAAGGGACCGGATCTTTCCATCTGGAGGACACCACATGGCAGGGATAAAATCAATTTTAATCTCATCAAGTAAGGTCACGGATTGCGGATGTCCGAAGACATAAAGGGAGTGGTGATTATGAAGGCAGTAAGGGTTAAGGAACTCTGGCAGCTGGCAGGTGTTCATTATGTAAGGACGGAAACTATGGTAAAAGGGTTCCGTATTCCGCTATATGAGGAATTTGATGAAAGGGACTCCGAAAACTCTCTCTATGTGCTGGCACTGGATGATATCGATCCGATTGCAGCCTGCAGGATCCGTTTTCCCGAGGGAGAAGGAGCGGCTAAAATTGAGCGGGTCAGCGTCCTTAAGGAATACCGGAAAATGGGAGTAGGACGGCTGTTAATCGAAGAGGCCGAGCGCTGGATCCGGGAATCCGGGTATAAAAAAGTCTGCATCACCAGCCGGGATGAAGCAGTAGGCTTTTATGAAGCCCTGGGTTATAAAGCGGATTACAGCAGGCAGATGGACGCAGGTATTTTTAAGATTATTTATACAGAAAAAATATTGAGTCAATAGGAGGAGATTCATATGTCAAGCTGCAGCATCGGGCAAAAGGTACGCCCAAAGGAAATAGAGAAGGAGATCGATGAAAGAGGAGCATTTATACGTCAGCCCAACCATTTTACAACTCCATTTGGTGATGGTGAAAATGAGTTAAAGGCAGAAAGCGGCCGGTACCGGCTGTTTTGGGCAAAAGGCTGCCATTGGTCTAACCGGGCTTCCATTGTACGGGAACTATTAGGGCTTCAAGAGGCGATTGGTATCAATCTGGTTGGCCACAGCAAAGAAAATCGTGCATATGGCTGGGAATTCGTGTATAATGAGGACAGAAAAGACCCGGTCCTCGGCGTCCAGTATTTAAGTGAGCTATACTATCATGCGGACCCGGATTATGAAGGACGCTGCACCGTGCCGGCCCTGGTCGATGTTACTGCAGAAAAGGTAGTAAATAATGATTACCACAGGCTGACCAACTACTTCGAAACAGCGTTCCGTCCATTTCAAAGCCCGGATGCCCCGGATCTGTACCCGGAGGAACTGAGAAAAGAGATCGATGATTACAATGACTGGCTTTTTCCCAATGTAAATAACGGGACTTACCGGATGATGTTTGCGCAGTCCATCACAGCTTATGAAGAGGCATTTGAAGACTTTTATCATGCACTGGACCTCATCGAAGAGCGTCTTTCCAAAACCCGTTTCTTATTTGGAGATTATGTGACTGACAGCGATGTGAGACTTTTTGTGACCCTGGCAAGGTTTGATACCCATTATTACAGGAATCTGGGCCCCATTAAGCACAGAATCGTTGATTACGAGAACATCTGGGGATATTGCAGGGACTTATATGAAATTCCTGCATTCAGAAACAATACGTACTTTCGGGATATTGCGGCGCCCCAGTCAGAAAACAAGTCTTTTTTCCAGGATTTTAATTCCCGTTTCGTGAACCAGATTGATTACGAGGGTATCTGGTCTGCTCCGCAGAACCGGAAGGAATTAAGCAAAACACCGGAAGAAAAGTTTAAAAGATATGATAATTAATATATGAAACCATAGGAAAAGAGCAGGTGGCGATATGATTCAAAGAAGCAGGCTGGTTGGCCAATTTAAAAAAATGGTGGAATTCGATTCCGAAACTTATCAGGAAAGGGAAATTGCGGACTATTTAACAGACGAATTAAAACAGCTTGGATTTGAGGTACGGGAAGATGATGCCGGTCACCGGCTGAAAGAGAAGCTGCCGGAATATGGAACCGCTGCTCCCACAGGAAATCTTTATGGCTTTTTAAAGGGAACCACCGGTTCCGCTCCCATATTGCTGTCGGCCCATATGGATACGGTAAAGCCTGGCAAGGGGAAACGCGCAGTCCAGGATGAGAAGGGGAAGATTACCTCGGAAGGGGATACGGTGCTTGGAGCCGATGACCTTTCCGGAATCGCCGCCATATTGGAGGCAGCCCGGGTGGTTAAAGAAAATAACCTTCCTCATGGAGATATTGAGGTCCTTTTTCCGGTAGCAGAAGAGAACTACGGAAAAGGGAGCCAGCTTATTGATTATTCCAAAATAAAGTCAAAACAGGCTTATGTATTTGATTTAAGCGGGGAGATTGGCCTGGCCGCAACCGCAGCACCCACCCTTCTTTCCTTTGCAATCAAGGTGAAGGGCAAAAATGCCCATGCAGGCTTTTGCCCACAGCTTGGAATCAATGCCATTGAAATCGCAGCTCATGCCATTTCCCAGTTAAAGCAGGGCTGGGTAGACGATGAAACAACCGTGAACATTGGAAAAATAAGCGGCGGAAAACAAACCAATATTGTTTCCGATGAATGTGTTGTGTTAGGAGAGATCCGGAGCTTAAAGGATCATAAGGCTCTGTCTGAATGGAACAGACTGAAGGAGATCTTTGAAGGGAATGCGGCAGGATATGGCGGCAGCCTGGAGATTGTTGTGGAAAAACAGATCGAAGCCTATGAAATCAGTGACAGTGAAGAAGTGGTGGAACGGTTCAAGCGAGTCTGCCGGTCCCTTGGTTTAAAAGGCACCACCCAGTATACTTTGGGCGGCAGTGACAACAATCACTTTGTCAAGGGAGGGATCCGGGGGATCGTAGTAGCCTGCGGAATGAATGAGGTCCATACGCCGAATGAATTTACAACGGAAGATGAGCTTGAAAAAAGTGCCCTCCTGGCCCTGGGACTGATTACGGAAGGCAATTAACGGGATTCCTGTTAGAATGGGTTTGATAAATTTTTATCAATAAGAAGTAATTCCGCTATTTTTAACTGGAATTCATCATCAATATCAATGGATTCAAAGGCGTTCATCAAATAGGGCAGGGTTTTGCCCTCGTAAAAGCTTTTATACTTCATAAAATAACTGGTCAGAGCCAGGTAAATAGCCCCGTTAATTCTGTATTTCGGGGGTATATCCTGTCTTCTGATCTGTTTTTTATCCGAAAATAAAGCCTTCAATTTTCCTTCCTCCGTAAGCTCAACGGTTAAATAGGAGTGGGAATCTGACTTGCAGATACTAACGACAGAATCGGCATCATTTTCTAACAGGATATCAGCGCTTTTCATCATATGTATTTCATTTCTAAGGGGAGAGGTGGGCTGTAAAAGCATGAAGCAATCAAACACTTTTCCAAGCTGCCCCAGCCCATTGATGACGTGCAGTATGACGTCGTTGGAGGAAGCCTGATCCGTAGCCAGTTCCTTTGGGCGCAGAAAAGGCACACTGGCTCCAAACCGCTCTGCAATCTCCGCATATTTTACAGAGTCAGTCGATACCACGATATCATCGAATATTCCGGAACGCTTACAGGCTTCCAACGTATATGCCAAGAGGGGCTTATGATTGATTTCCCGGATGTTTTTATCGATGATCCCTTTTGAACCGCTCCGGGCAGGTATGATAGCCAAAAAAGTTTTATTTCTATACATTACAATCTCCATTCCACATCATAAAAATGCTTTTCCAACTGAATTCCCTTTTTAAACGCCTGCTTAATGACCGAGACAATCTGTTTGCTGGTCTCCATGCCTTCGTAAGGGTTTGGAGCCTCTTCTTGATACCATTCAAAGGACAGGGCTTTCTGGACCGCAGTCACGATCTCGTTTACAGAATAGCCGCAGCTTATGACAGAGGCAGGTGCGATTCTTCCAGCCTGTCTGTTTCCGATATTCACGGAGGGTACTTTAAAAAAAGGCGCTTCCAGGATTCCGCTGGAAGAATTTCCGATCACAGCCTGGCAGCAGTTCATCAGGCTTAAGTAATTCTGGCTGCCAAGGGAAGGAAACACTGCCGACTTGTCAGGATTCCTGCTTGTGTAAGCATCGATCATTTCGTTGATCCGGTTCCCGCCGGTGTCAGAATTGCTTTTTGTAAAGACAACAAATAAGTCCGGAAAATGCAAAAGCGCATCTTCCAGGGGTTTAAATTGTATCGAAGGACTTTCCTGTTCCAAAGTGGCAGGATGGAATGTAACAAGAGCAATGGGAGGGGGAAGTGAGATCCTTAACTTCTCCTCCAATTCCTGCCTGGTCAATAGCTTCATGGTTTTCATGTTCTCAATACCAAGAGCTCCGACCCAATAGACCCTGTCAGGAGCTTCTCCTAACTGTATGACCCTTTTCCGGTATTCCATCGTGCTTGTGAAATGAAGATAGCTCATCTTACTGATGGCATGCCTCATGGAGTCGTCGTATGCCCCTCTTGTTATTTCCCCGCCGTGTATATGGGCAATGGGGATATTACAGATAACGGCTGCGCTTGCTGCAGCAAAGATTTCATACCGGTCCCCAAGAAGCAGAACCATATCCGGATTTAACCGCTGGTAAGCTTCGGATAAGCTGATCATTTCCAGCCCCATGGATTTGCATATTCCAAGAGAGGTGTCTGAGGCAAGGTTCATCTCTATTTTTTCATCGATCGTTATGCCGTTATTTTCCATGTCTTCGCAGCCATGCCCATATCTGGTATCCAGATGGCTTCCGGTGACAATGATTTGCAGTTTAAAATCCGGGTCTTGCCCGACACGGTCCAGGACCGGCTTTAATAAGCCGTATTCCGCCCGGTTTCCGGTCACTACGCATAATTTGATCATTGGTCGATCCTTTCGTCTTTCAGATAATCTCTTTGAGCCACCGTTCCCAACAGGCTGGGGATCCTCATGGGAGATATCCCATATGCACTGCGTTTTGCGCACAGGTTTTGAAGGGTAAAGGCTTCTCCCTTTTTAATTTCCCTGGAAGCCACCAGGTATTTTCTTACATAATCCCTGTTCTTTTGCTCCGCTTGCGTGGGCTTCTTGATGCCATCACCCAGGGCAACTTCAATTTTTCTGATACTGTCCACCATTTGTTGGAATTCATCCGGCTCCAGGCTTGCCTTATGATCCGGTCCGGGCATAGTTTTGTCCAGGGTCATATGCTTTTCAATGACACAGGCGCCAAGGGCTGTGGCGGCAATGGCGACTTCGATTCCCGGCGTATGGTCAGAATACCCCACCCGCTTGTGGAACTTGAGCTTTAACGCATTCATGGCATTTAAATTCACATCCTCCATGAGAGTAGGATAGGAGCTGGAGCAGTGGAGCAGTGTGATTTCCTGCCCGCCTTCCTCCAGGATTTCCAGGGCTTCGCCTACCTCTTCCTCTGTGGACATTCCCGTAGACAGAATGATTGGCTTCTTTAATGAAGCTATTTTTTTCAGATAGCTATAATTTGTAATCTCTCCGGAAGGAATCTTTATGAGATCGACCCCAAGCCGGTCAAGAAAAAGGAGGCTTTCATCATCAAAAGGAGAGGACAGGAACCGAATGCGCCGGAAGGAGCAGTACTGAAACAGCTCTTCAAATTCCTTCCAGGATAGTTCCAGGCCTTTTAACATTTCGTATTGTGACATGGTTTGCCCTGTATTTTCAATCTGATAGTCCGCCTTCCTCGCTTCCGGAACCGCAAGATGCTTTGCCCGAAAGGTCTGGAATTTGATGGCATCTGCTCCTATGACACTTGCGGCATCCACCAGCTGTTTGGCAATGCTTAAGTCGCCGTTATGGTTTACTCCTGCTTCGGCGATGATCATAACATTACTCATGGTAAGCTACCTCCTTTGCCGGACTTCCAAAAGCCAGCTTATTTGATGAAATGTTTTTTAATACAAGACTCCCAGCGCCGATCACGGTGTCATTTCCAATGGTCACGCCTTGTATGATGGTGGAATGGGCTCCAATATGGGAATTGGCCATGACCAGGACATTTCCGCATAAGACGCTTCCAGGTGCAATATGGACAAAGTCATCAATTCTGCAGCCATGTTCGACGATGGCCCCCGTATTAATAATCGTTCCATTTCCTATGGAAACATTGGAATTGATGAGAACTCCCTTTCCGATAAAGTTTCCTTCCCCAATTTTAAGAGTTTCTGAAAGGACGGAGCTTTTATCCAGGATATTGGGAAAATCAAAGCCTACTTTCTTGCACCTCTCGTATAGCCTCCGCCTTGGCCCCGGATTTCCCATGCTTCCTACGGCGATTACCGCATTCCTGATTCCGCGGTTAAAACAGTCTGCTAAATCTTCATCACTTCCTATGATCTTAATGCCAAGGACCTCTGTACCCGCTTTTTTGCGGAGGTCCAGAATGCCGGTGATCTTATATTTTTCCAGTCCTCTGATGGTATCAATGATGCTTTCCGCATGACCGCCTCCGCCGATCAGAATCAGTTCCTCTTTCATAATTTCATTCTCTCGGCCATTTTTTTCATTTCCCCAAATTCCCCCATATCCAGCCAGGCGCTATCCATGACCGGATAGGCTCCTACCTGCTCCCCGTTTTTTAAGCATCTGCGGATCAAGTCTGTCATATCAAAATACTGATCCTGAGGGAGGTATGTTAAGATTTCCTCCTCTAATACATAAAGTCCGGTACTCACTAACAGCTCATATCTGGGTTTTTCATTTAAGGCATCAACGGAACCGTTTTCTCCTAAAGTAACCACCCCATAGGGAATCTCATAGCTCTTCATGGCTGTGACAACCGTGATCTTGTTTTTATGGGTTTTGTGATAAAGAAGAAGCTTAGTATAATTGACGTCTACTAAAATGTCGCAGTTGCTTACAAGAAAACTCCCCTTGATATCCTTTTTAATCAGGTTTAAGGATCCGGCTGTTCCTAAAGGATTGGCCTCTTCAATCAGGTGGAGATGATAACGATGGTCATCATTAAAATAAGCTTTTATAAGTTCTTTTTTATAGTTTATGGTAAGATAAAATTCATAAAACCCATACTCCATCATCTGATTCATAATCCGTTCTACAATGGGGGTGTCTCCGATTGGAATCAGAGGCTTTGGTATGATCTTTGTATAGGGATATAGCCGGGAACCCCTGCCTCCTGCCATGATGACTACCGGTGTCTGGGTTTTCTTCTGGCGGCCCGGATTATGATCGTTCAGCTCATTCCAAAACAGGATATCGGTGACCTCATTGTTGTCATTTACCAGGGGCAGTCCTTCGATTTGCTTTTCTTTCATGATCTCCAGCGCCAGATGGCTTTTCTCTTTTTTTATAACAACAGGGGCAGTATTCATGATCAGGCGTACCGGCATGGAAATATCCTTATTCTTTAATATCCACCGCCTGATATCCCCGTCTGTGAGAACACCGGCCAGCTTATTATTTTCTTCAACAACAAGGATCTTTCTTGCTGTCTGGTCCAATTGACTGATTGCCTCCCGGATAGAAACATCCGGTGCAATAATAAATTTACGAACTTCCATGCCTATCCCTCTTTCAGACTGCTAAATGTAACTCAATGCTTGAATGATATGATCCACATCCTTTTTTAAAAGGCTGGTACTGCAAGGAATATTGATGACCCGGTTCCAGTAAAACGGAGCCTTCTCTATATAATACGCCTGACAGTTCTCATACATCTTCTGGGTATGGACAAGCTGCCAGATAGGCCTTGTTTCAATATCCTTTTCCTTTAGCTGCTTTATGACTGCATTCCGGTCTAATCCATCGTTTTTTATGAACAGGGAATAGAACCACCGGTTGTTTCTCGCCTTCTGGTTAAACTTAAGCAGCTTAAAGTTTTCCATTGATGATATGGCATTGTCGTAATACTCATAATTGTTTTCTTTGATCCGGATAAAATCCTCAAGGCATTCCAACTGGCCGACTCCAAGGGCTGCCTGTAAGTTGGTCATGCGGTAGTTATAGCCCACTTCATTGTGCGTATAATGGAAGGGATCATCTTTTGCCTGGGCAGCAAGATACTTAGCTCTTTCTAAGTCCCTGCCATCCTTTGCGGTCAGAAGCCCCCCGCCTCCTGTGGTGATGATCTTATTGCCGTTAAAGGAATAGGCCCCAAAATCGCCAATGGTCCCTGCAAATTGTCCATGGTACGATCCCTGATTGTAGCAGGTCCCTAATGCTTCTGCAGCATCTTCGATCAGTTTGAGACCATATTGTCCAGTTAATGCTCTCAGCCGTTCCATATCCGCCATGTTTCCAAAGATGTGGACGATGACAACTGCCGTGATGATCCGGTTTGTGCTCTTATTGATCAGCCCGGAAGAGGTCATAACACATTCCTTTTTCAAAAAGTCCTCAAGCTTGTCACAATCTAAATTCAGAGAGTCATCACAATCCATAAAAACAGGAGCAGCACCTATGTAGGCAGCTGGATTGACTGAGGCAATAAAGGTAAGGGTTGGGACGATCACTTCCTGTCCCGGTTTCACACCGGATAAGAGCATGGCTAAGTGGATCGCGGCAGTTCCGCTTTGAACGGCCGCCGCGCCGGGGACATTTAAATAAGAAGCCATATCCTGTTCAAATCTTGTCACATAGCTGCCTGCTGTTGATATCCAGCCGCTGTCAAGGGCATCTAATATATATTTTTTTTCGTTCCCCGTTAGATTGGGAACCGATAAAGGTATCATATTTGTTCCTCCGCTCCTTGTCTGATTCTAAAGATTATAGATGCCGGCCTTATACTTATCCTGGTTTTTCTCCATCCAGTCAATGGTTTTTTTTAGGCCAAAGGAAAGAGAGTATTCCTGGTTCCAGTCTGTAAGTTCTTTTAACTTTTTATTTGACCCAAGAAGTCTGTTCACCTCGCTTTTTTGAGGACGCATCCGCTCTTGATCACAGATAATACTGGCCTGTGGATTGATCTGGCGAATCAGCTCTGCTGCAAGTTCGCCGATGGAAATTTCCGTTTGGCTTGCAATGTTAATTTCTTCACCAATGGTTTTATCAGACTTTTCTATTTCAATAAAACCGTTTACGGTATCTTTTATATAATTAAAATCCCTGGTGGGAGTCAGACTGCCAAGGCGTAACTCTTTGGTCCCAGTCAGCAGCTGGCTGATGATGGATGGTATTACAGCTCTTGCAGACTGCCTGGGGCCATAGGTGTTAAATGGTCTGACTATGGAAACCGGAAGGGAAAAGCTTCTGTAAAAGGATTCTGCCAGCCGGTCGGCTCCGATCTTTGTAGCGGAATAGGGCGATTGTCCCTGAAAGGGATGGGATTCATCAATCGGAACGTATTTGGCGCTGCCATAGACCTCAGAAGTAGAGGTGATGAGTACCTTATCCGTACCAAGGCCTCTTGCGGCCTGGAGGACATTTAGCGTTCCCTTTATATTGGTATCCACATAGGAATCCGGAGAGTGATAGCTAAAAGGGATGGCGATTAAAGCGGCCAGATGAAACACCGATTCTATCCCAGTCATTGCGTTCCTTACGCCATTTGGATCCCGAATATCCCCGGGAAGTATCTCGATTTCCTTCTTTATTTCATCAGGAAGAAAATCCAGCCATCCCCAGGTATTGAAGGAATTATAAAAAGTAAATGCTCTTACATCATAACCTCGTTCAACAAGTGTTTCCGTTAAATGACTGCCTATAAATCCATCCGCTCCAGTAACCAGAACCTTTTTCATGTTTCATCCCTCACCTGTGATGGTTATCAAAAACCTTTATTTTATAGCTGCTCATTCGATCTGAAATAGAAAAGCAGAATTCACCCTGATCGTTGGTCAGCCCATGTCCAAGATAGGTCCCTTCATATTCTTGCTCCTGTACTTCTTCGTTATAAATTGGGACAAGCTTTTCTAAGATAACGATAGCACCTTTAACCGGACAGGAATCTTTATAACGGACCCTCCCTTTAATTAATATACCTTCCATATGATATTCATGATTAATCTGTTCCATAATGCGCCCCTGCCTAAGTGGTTAAAAGTGGTTCGTATATATCCAGCTGGTAACAGGCAAACTTGTCTTTTTCCACGGCTATTGCAAACTCTCCGGACTCGTTGGTGATCACATAGCCTTTGCTCATCCTCTGGTTATCCCCGGTAATTTTGCTGACCCGGACAACCGCGCCTTCTAAGGCCTCGTTGCGTGAATTATAAATAGTGCCTGTTAATAAAACTTTATCTGATCTTTCAATGGTAATGGTTGTCTTTAACATGTTGCGGTTCTTAAAATGCTTTGGTGACAAGATGATCTCAGTATAGCCGCTCAACGGGTTTCCTCCTTTCTGCATCAGAGAAGGGGAGCATAGACCGCTAATTCATACTTCATATAGGTCTTTGCTTTCATCGAGAATAAATAATACCCATTTTCATCCGTCAAGGTATAACCCAGCAGGCTTCTGGTATTATCCCTGCAGTCGATCTGGGTGATCCGGACCGCAGCTCCTGCACAAGGCTTCTGGCTCTCGCTGTATACGGTTCCATTGATGATCTGGAATTTCTGTTTTTCTAAGTGGATGTCAAAATGATATTCCGGGTGGGATTGGAGTTTAGCTCCGTTTATTCTTAAAGAGGACTTTTTGAAGCAGTTCATATAACTTGTTATGCCTCCCTCCGTTTTCCGGGGGTTCCGTAATGCTGCGGGTATATACGGTTACGTTTAGTTCCTGCCTATCCTTCGTATCCTCAGCATTAATAATGTTTCCCGCCTGTTCCTTCCCATTGATGATCATCTTATTTACTTCCACTTCTTTGTATTTTATATCATTGATTTCTTTGTTCTTTCCTTCCGTTTCCATTGCCTTATCCCCTTTTTTTATTAAACTATATGCGGTTCATAGAATTCTGTTACCGTTTCCAAAATGGTTTCTTTTACTTCGTCAAGCATTTCCTTCATTTTTTCAAAATACATCTTAAAAGCTCTTGCCTGATGCTGCAGATCAGATGTCAGCTTTTCATAATCCTTAGCAGACATGTCAAACGTTCTTTCCTTTATTTCATAAACGAATTCGCTGAAATATCCTCCTAAATATAGGGTGTCAGCAGCATTTTCAAAATCATTTACAATTTTAAGTATATATAAGATCCGCTGCAGATCAATATCCGTTTCTTCCATAATAAGCAGAGACTTTGTTTGGTTTTCAGCGCATATGATTTCACATAACTCCAGGCCCTGGCTTGCCTTTATCCGGTATTCTTCGATGAAGCAGAGAAGGGCGTCTATGGTCTTCCTGCTGTCTATCCGGATTTCCTGGTTTGGGATGCATTTCTTTTTTTGCCTTCCGGCAGTTTCTTCCTTAAATACATCAGACAGCTCCTTATGTGGGGCGCCATTTATATCCGCTCCATAGGAACAATTAATAAACCGGATTCGTTTCTGGTCTTTATAAATAGCAATATAATGTTCCAGCCTTCTCCTGTAATGATCCAGGGTGATGGTCGTCCCGACCGGATTGCCGTATACATCCTTTACAATGGTTGTGGCCCCATAGAGAAGGCTCTTATCATAATCAAAGACTGCGCTGTCTGCATGATGTTTGTTATAAGTATAAGCGAGATCCTGGCCCAAAAATATGATGGGAGAGCAGCCCATCATGTTTGCAATATCAATACAGGCGTGGGCGACCGAACCTCCGCAGTACACACCCTGATATTGTTCAAAGCCCTTCACTGTTTGAGAAAGCAGGAGGGAAATAAAGATTTTATCTCCCTTATAATTTCCAACCAGATATCGGTTGCTGTATTCATAGAAAGCAAGGGGAACTTCTAAGTTCAGGCAGTTCTTCATCATATCAAAGTTTGCATCAACCGGATCTACGGATACGATCATATCCGGAAGGATCCCATTGTTTGTTAATGCTTCTGCGGTTCTGCTTCCGGTAATAATAAAGTACTGGTCTAACTGATCCTTATGAACTAACATATCCCTGATGTTTGAATCCAGGGAAGGGCCTCCGGATACTACAAGTGCGGGAACATTGAGATTGGTGGAGCGATAGTGGTGAATGGGAGTGCTCTGATTTAAAACCATCATATTTGCAGTCATGTTCTGGATGAAAATTTTCTTAAAACGTTTTGCTAGCTCCACCTGGGAAGCCGCATTGATGATGGTCCAATCCAGATGTTCAATCAAACGATCGTATTCTTCTTTATAAATACTGGAATAGTTGCCGAATGCGTGAAAGTATATATTATTGATATTTTTAAAATGAATGGTATTGTCAAAAATTTGTCTAACTTGATTTTCCTCAAACGGCACAAGGCTTATATTGTCTGCTAATTTGGAATCGAATTTTTTGCAGATCGCAGGGTTTGGTTCAAAAATGATCACTCTGTTTTTGGCACACAGCAATTTTTTTAAATCTTGTAAGTATTCTCCTGTATCAATTCCGAATAAAAAGATCAGGGAATCAAATTTTAAATCCTCCAAAGTATCTAATAATTGATTGATTTCTTTTTTGTAATCCAGTTGGTCTGCCAGAAAAAAGAATTTCTTATTTCTCTTTATCCGATATACGTGATATCCATCCATTGTTTTATATTTTTTCATGATAATCTCCGTGCTGACTGGCTATTTATTCCCATTTAAACAGGCGAATAGGCAATTAATTTGTATTGCTTTTCTCCAATCCTGGGAAGTGATATTCCATAAGTACCATCCTGAAGCGTAAAGGTTACACCTAAGCTTTTTTCTTCAGAAGGGTTATGGGAATCATCCAAGAGAAGTATTTCAACCGCAGCGTTTGGCAGTGGTTTTCCTGTTGGACTGTATACGGTTCCCGTGATTAATATAAACGCATTATTTGATAAGGTAATGTCTGCTGTCACGATTCCGGAACAAATAATCTGACAGCCTGTGAAAATTATTTGTTGCTGCATTTCTCCCCCTCCTTTGTTAATAAATAGATGTTTCTTAAAAGAAAGGCGCCTCAAAGGTTCCTTTCCATCCCATACATGCCAGATATTCTAATATTAGCTTAAATTCGTTGGTATTTGGTAAGCGTGATGTTGGATTTTTAACCTTTGAAGCACCCTTTTTAAATGTTAGTGAGCATAGAACTTAAATATCAGCTTTACCCCGGCTCTGCAGGTAATGCCATAGATGGCATTTGCATCGGTAAATGTTTCCCGGCTTGGAGCAGCAGTGGTAGGTTTTGTACTTTCCCATACCGCTACAGCACCGCTTCTTAGGATTGTATTACTGAATAATGCAGAACCTCTTACTAAAAGTAACCCCCAGCTTGTTGTAGAAAGATTAGCAGGAACCAGTACTCCTGAAATAGCAGAAGCAGCTGAGATTGTTTTCGCGATTGGTTTATAGTTGGCCATAAGGTTGCCCCCTTTTAACAAGTTGTAGAAATACGTATTTCTTATATATAGTATGTCCCTGGCTGCAGGAAGTGACTGTCAGGGGGAGACAGGGAAAATGACAATTTCCCATTTTCACATTTAATTCAAGGACTTTTCATTACTAAAGGAACAATTTTTCCCAATAATGGATTTTATTTCTTAAAAACTATTGTCTTTTAATTTAAATCGGTTATATTACTTTATATGTTATAAAGTAATTTTGTAACAATACAAAGGAGGATTTATGAATCTAAAAGGAATTAGGCGGAAGATCATCTTAAATACATTGATTGTCACCATAATTATTTCTGTGGTTACAACCATTGTATTGTCCATATCCGCCATGTCTCTGACCAATCTTACATTGAAGGAAACCCTTATGCCATTTGCAAAAACTGCCTCAAAAAGCATTGAAAGCAGTCTGCATATCATGGCAGATCGTATATTTATGATTGGGGAAAATCATGAACTGACATCAGAAGAAGCGACTCTTGAGGAAAAGCACCAGGTTCTTGACAAGGCCACAACCGGCATAGAATTTGTATGGCTGGCCCTCTATACCCAGGATGGAAGACTGTATACGGGCAACGGAAACAGCCCTTCCGATATTTCTGGGGATGATTTATTCAAAAAGATGCAGGAAACCCAAAATCTTGTGATAGGGGATACTTCTGTCGGGGAAAATGGACTTGAAGTATATGTGGGAATGCCCATAACCACAGAAAAAAATAACATTTACTATCTGGTTGGGAGTTATAAGTATGACATGCTTGATGATGTGATCAGTAGTATACATATTGGTTACAGCGGCCACGCTTTTGTTATGAATGAAAGCGGCCAGGTGGTTGCTTACCCTGATACAGATTTAATCAGGAGCGGAGAGAATGTATATTCTCTATATAAAGATAATGGAAAGCTCCTGGAAGTATTTGACGCTATGAAATCAGGAAGGATTGGATCCGCTTCTGTGTCCTTGGATGGGAAGGATACTCTTGTGGTTTATGCACCTGTACGAGGTGCT
>Ga0213825_1000159_pt1 | contig 51167 bp, 42 predicted proteins | sample MC6MC0900MG_FD_179896 | JGI IMG/M metagenome (GOLD analysis project Ga0213825, IMG submission 179896) | Enriched soil aggregate microbial communities from Iowa State University, Ames, United States - MC6-MC0900-MG | ecosystem: Environmental > Terrestrial > Soil > Unclassified | place: USA: Iowa...
CGAGGTTGTAAAAACTGCTGAAGATGGAAGCTTTAACCTAAAAAAGAATGATAAAGCCAGATTTCTCTTTGTGCGTGTTCCAGCTGGTTATAAAGCAAGTGGAACTCATTATATTAAGATTGATCCAAAACGAGAAAATTATGATTTCGGTTTAATCCAAGATGAAAAGCAAGAGGCGGATAAGCTTCGGTTTATTCAGATTACAGATACTGAAACGCCATTATATGGGGAATGGATAGACAATATTCGTAAGTTTTCGCAGCAACAAAATGCTACACTGATTATGCATACGGGCGACATCTGCTACGAGCCAGGGATGCAGTTTCATGCCCGACAGGTAAATACGGAACTGATGGGTGTTCCGACCTATTACACAGTAGGCAATCATGACCTTGTCAAAGGTGAGTATGGTGAAAAACTATTTGAGGATTTGTTTGGACCGGTCTACTATTCATTTGAGGCAGGACCAGCGCACTTTGTGGTTACGCCCATGCCTGGCGGTGATTATGCGCCCAGCTATAGTCAGGATCAAGTAATCGCTTGGTTGAAAAAAGATCTGGCACTAAAAGCAAAAGATAAACCGCTCATTTTTATTAACCACGACCTGCTTGTCGGAAAGGATTTCGTGATGAGAGGAAAAACCGATTCTATCGATTTGAAGAAGTATAATCTAAAAGCATACCTGTATGGCCATTGGCACAATAATTATAGTTTTGGCAGCAGAGATGGAGTTGCGGTTATATCCACAAATGCTCCTAATAAAGGAGGAATAGATAATTCTGCAGCTCAATTCCTGGTTATTGATGTGGATAAAAAGGGGGTTAGCAAAATAACGCCAAAGTATCCTTATTTGTCAGATCACATCGCGTTAATTTACCCACAAAGTAAGCAAATGCAGATTTCAAACAGAAAAGAAATAGAAATTAGCACAAGTGTGTATCATACGGAAAAGAATGTTATTTCTGTGTATGCAACACTATTAAATAAATTTGGAACTGCGATAAAAACGGCTAAATTGAAACCCGTTAGCGACTGGAACTGGCGTGGAAATTTTACAGTTTCACGCCGTACCGATCAGCAGTATGATATTATGCTGGAAGTAAATTATGGCGACAGTACACAGGCGCTTAAGAAATTTGCTTGGCATAATGAACCCACTTCTACCGCTTTTCTTCAATTGGCTTGGTCAAAAAACATAGGGTCTAATGTATGGAAGAGTTCACCTCTTGTACAGGGACAGCGGGTATATGTGGCCAGTATCGATGATGCCATTGGTGGTAAAAGTAAAATTCAGGCATTAAAAGCCCAATCTGGGGAAACCATCTGGACTTTCCATACCCAGAACTCCGTCAAGCAGAAGTTGGCCTATAGCAATGGCTTGGTATTGGCAACAGATATGGGAGGTACAGTGTATGCAATCGATGAAAAAGATGGCAAACTTGTTTGGAAAAAGGATCTCAGTGGTGGGCGGCTTCCAGGATACGTAAGTGCTGGAGTTGTTCGCGATGGTATTTATTATACTGGCGCAGGTAATTATCTATCAGCAATAAAAGTCGAAGATGGGAAAACAGTATGGCAGAATAGTGAATGGAATGGTGGCGAAGGTATGCCTGGAGAACTACTGATCACCAACGGATATCTAATTACTGGTGCAAATTGGAATGCCTTATTTGTTCACGATAGTAAGACAGGAAAACTCCTATGGAAGAAAAATGAAGATGGTTTGCGATTTAGAACCGGAGGAGCCAGTGCAGATGAAAATTCGCTTTATGTAGCCGGGCTGAACAATCTTTTTAGATTGGATCAAAAGAAAGGGACTCTGTTAACTAAAAGCCAAACTGATGATGATTTTAAGGTTATGGCTTCACCCTTATTAACAGAGGAACTGGTGATCATGCCCACAGCGACTAATGGGATAAAAGCATTTGATCGTAATGCATTAACCGAAAAATGGAGTTTCCAGACTGAGGAGGCCCTTATTTACAGCTCTGCTTACTCAACTCCTGATCTTCATAAGAAAGTTGCAACTGTCGAATCCAGTGTCCGCTATGCGGCTGGAAAGTTGTTTTTCGGCGGATCAGACGGCTATCTATATGTGTTAAATTTAGATGGAACTTTGGTGCAAAAGGTTAATCTGGGGACACCGATATTAGCCGAAGTCTCCATTCATGGAAATGAAGTCTATGTTGCGGACTTTGCTGGTAATGTCTATTGTTTTAATATAACGACAACAACAAAATAAATTACTTTGAATATAGGCCACACTTAGATTAAGGTGGAATAATTTGATAATATTATCTTAAAATTAGCTGGGCAACTCACCTTTATATTGCCCAGCTTAATAGAGAACTTAAAATTCCCAGTTCTCCAACTTATTTTACTGAAATAAAGCTCGGGATAGACATACGCTAAACATCGACCGTACTGTTTATTAAAACAAGTCCGCCAAAGCGCTGATAAAATCCTCCAATTCTTGATCAGACAGCGATGCGTATCCCAATCTCATACCATTCATTATTTTGTCAAAGCTGTAGCTCTCTGGTGTGATCATGCTGAAACCTTTCATATTGAGTTTTTCAGAAATCAGTACCCAGTCGACCTGCTTTTTAGGCACGATCCAATAGGCAAGTCCACCCTCGGGGATAAGGTAGGATACTTTATTTCCAAGGTGTTTTTGTAGTAATATTTCGGTAGTATCCCTTTTTGTCTTATAATAATTTGTTGCTTTTTTTATATGACGTTTTATGGTGCCATCCTTGATCAATTGCAAAACGGCCTGTTCCATAATACTGTCTCCTTGCACGTCGATAATCTTGCGCAAACGAGCGACCTTGTTGATCAAAGTACAATCATTACTTGCTATATAACCGATACGTAACGCCGGAGCGACGACCTTGCTCATGGTACCGATATACACATAATTTTTAAGCTCCGTAAAACTTGACAGCGGAAGAATGGGACGGTAACCAAAATGAAATTCATTGTCATAATCATCTTCAATAATGGTAAATCCATATTCATTGGAAAGTTTGATCAGTTCCAGTCTTCTTTTTAGGCTCATTGTGACCGTAGTTGGGTATTGGCGGTGGGGTGTCACATAAATAGCTTTTATGTTTTTGTGCAATTTCAGAAGCGCTATTATATCCTCGATTATCACACCTTCGTTATCTACCCCCGCAGGTAACAACTTGGCTCCGCTTTGGTCAAAGGCCTCCCAAGCGGGTTTATATCCGGGATTTTCAATGATCACATAATCTCCTTTTGAAAGTAAGCATTGAGCTGCAAGATACATGGCCATTTGGCTCCCCCTTGTGATGCAGATATGTTGTTCATTCACCCGCATTCCCCGTTGATGATTGAGCATTTGGACCACAGCCTTTCTAAATTCTAGATTCCCGAATTCGCTACTGTAGCCCATTAATTGCCACTTCGCTTTTTGGTTGAAAATTTGACGGTATGCCCGAGCTAATTCATTAACAGGTGCAATTTTGCTGTTGGGGTATCCATCATCAATTTGCAGTTGAGTAGATCCACTCGTGGCATCATTTGTTGCTTCAGCGATTGGCGCTGTAGTCTGCGTTTCCTTAAAATCGGGCAAGGTCGAAGCAACGAATGTGCCTTGCCGCTCTCTGGAAACAAGCCAACCTTCTATCAATAGTACACTCAATGCTTCTACTATGGTATTTCTATTGACTTTCAGTCGCTGCGCCAGATTTCTACTGCCCGGCAAAGCATCACCCGCCTTTAATCGGCCGGAATGAATATCGTTTATGATGGCATCGGCAATCTGCAGATAAATGGCCTTCTCTGATTGTTCATCTAATTGAATTTGAAATTCCCACTCTCGTAACATCTGGACTATTTCTTTTTATAAAAACTGTATCATAACGCTAGTCCAAAGTTAGCATATTTTTGTTATGCAATAATGCAATGAACATTAAATTTTTAAAGTTATGTCAAAATTAGAAGCATCAACAGAAGTAAAAAAATCAATTCATGCAGAACAAAAGCAATTTAGTTCTAAAGATTTTCATCAGACCTTTGCAAGACCTACCTATGTAAGACCTTCACATGTCATCCATAAGAATGTTGAAAACGCTGGGGTACACAATCAATTCTCAGCAGAAAGAAAGCATCCCGTTTTCTTTGTAGACTTACCAAGCAAAAATGTCAGTTTGACGATCGGAGGACTATTACCCGGACAAAAAACGCATCTACATCGCCATACCTATGAGACTGTCCTGTATGTGATCGAGGGCAAAGGTTGGACCAAAGTGGAGGGTGAAATTGTAGAATGGGAAGCCGGCGATGCCGTTTATATTCCGTCCTGGGCTTGGCATCAACACCAAAACACCAGTGATACCGAAAGTGCAAAATACATCGCTTGTGAAAATGCGCCACAACTGCAAAACCTAGGGGTTGCTTTGCGCGAAGAAGAAGGAAGAGATTTTTAGTTCAGCATACATTAAAATAGAAACCATATGGATAATGTACCATTTAAAGGGATAATCGCTTATCCTGTTACGCCATTCGACGACAATGAGGTCGTGGATATTCCTTTGTTTAAAAAGCAGGTTGAACGTTTAGTTGCTGCGGGTTCACATGGGATTGCGCCATTAGGGAGTACAGGCGTATTGCCTTATTTGAATGACGCAGAGAAAGAAGCTATTGCTGAAGCCACCATGAAGCAGGTATCAGGGCGTGTCCCTACGTTAGTCGGCGTTTCCAATCTGACTACGGAAAAGACCATTTACCATGCACAGTTTGCAGAAAAAGCTGGCGCGACTGCCGTGATGATTATACCGATGAGTTATTGGAAATTGACCGACGATGAAATAGTAAGGCATTACGATGCCGTGGCATCCAAAATTTCTATCCCAATAATGGCATACAATAATCCAGCAACAGGCGGGGTTGATATGTCGCCAACATTGCTGAAACGCCTGCTCAAAATTCCCAATGTGACCATGATCAAAGAGAGTACAGGGGACATTCAGCGCATGCATTATTTAAGGAAAGAATTGGGAGAGGAAGTTGCCTTTTTCAACGGTTCCAATCCGTTAGCATTAGCTGCTTTTACGGCCGGAGCCGCCGGTTGGTGTACTGCGGCTCCTAACCTTATCCCCGAATTGAATATAGCATTGTACGAGGCAATTCAAGTGAATAATTTGGAAAAGGCAAGAAAGCTCTTCTATCAACAGGTTGACCTGCTCAAATTCATCGTAGCAAAAGGGTTGCCGCGTTCTATTAAGGCCGGATTAGATATTTTGGGAATAGGCGGTGGTGGTTTTAAAAGTCCTTTGGGGCCGCTCAGTGATTATGATATCGCAACATTAGAAACGATACTCGCCTCAGTAAAAAGTGAAGAATACCAATATCAATAGAGCAGAAAAACGGAGCTAATGAAAATGTATAACATATTGGCTTTAGGACATCTATTGAAGATTTAAAATAATGATTTTTAAAGCCCGAAACGCTGCGAGCGTTCGGGCTTTGTAAACCGAACTTGTTGTAATTTTATAAGTGAAAAAGTATGAATCTGGACGAAGAATCAAAAACTACCGAAATCGATGCCGAACCATCGGATTGTGTATTAGTTTCATTAACCTTGAATGGAACTATCAGCAAGATCCACTGGGACAGGAAAATATCCTTGCTTGATGCTATCCTCGATGCAGGGATTGCTGCAGCACATAGCTGCTGCCGTGGTAATTGTGGGACTTGTGTGTGCAAGCTAGAGGAGGGGGAAGTGCGTTTGAGACGAAATTTTATTTTGTCAGAAGCTCACCTACAGCAAGGTTTAATTTTAACTTGCGTAGCGGCGCCTGTAAGTAACACAATAAAGATAAACTACGACGAATTTTAGCTATAATAGATTTTTTTTAAGTTGATTGTGTCTGAGCTACTAGCCGACATCTTAGGTTGCTATTCAAGCAGATATTATCTTTACTTTTGTCAAGAGAAATACAGCGATATTAGGAAAGCAATAGAATAACGGTTGTTGCCGAAATTTTGTCGAATGGAGCTGATTGCTCGAGCATGAAGCTTATAAGAAGCTTTAACGGTGATACCGATTGTGTCAGATATCTCTTCGAAAGTCATGCCTTTGACATATTTCAGATACAATATTTCTTTTTGCCGATCAGTAATATTTTCTAATGCATGTTTTAGGCGTTGGCGCGTTTCCTTTAATTCTTCCTTTTTTATAATTCTGGCCTCAAGCGGGAGTTCGAAATCAAACGCGTAAACCTGTTCATCCAAAACATCAAAAGCATACTTATCCTCCTGTCTTTTCCGATTTAAAAGCTCGTTGCGAACAGATCGGTGTAGGTACACCGTCACGTTCTTCACCTCTTTAATATAATTCCGTTTTTCCCAAAAATTGATAAAAACATTTTGTATTACATCTTTAATTAAGTCATCATCTTTTGAAAAACGAAGGGCATATAGAAATAAACTTTTGAAATTGGAATTATAAATTTTCTCAAAAGAGCTTCTATCTCCCTTCAGAAACTTCTCCCATTCAATTTCTAATGTGTTTTCATTTTGCATCGTTATATGACTAGCTATTAGTAATGAGACAAATATACAGGTATATCGTTTGGATTTACAGCCTTTATTTTTACTTTTTCAAGATCGTCATTTGTAACCTGAAACGGAAGTTGAAACGAAAATAAAATTTTTTGCAAAAAAGAATATTTATAAATGATCCTCATCAAGAATATACATTTTATCCGATGAAAAAACAATTCGTTAAGAGCTAAAATAGCTGCCACTGTTCGTTATAGAAGTCCTGCATCTGACCATCGAAATCAACAGCTATAAGGCAATTTGACATTACTCCCTGCTATATTTTGCTGAAATGAACTTTAAATTTAAATAATTCTATCTCATTTACAGTGTTTTATGGCTTTTTTTAATTTTTCTTGGGTGACAGAATGGAAAAATGGTGTCTTTAAATTAAGTAAACCGAATTATTGATACATGACAACTAATACAGATATGTTTGGCGGCGACCAACTCTTAGAAGAATTGTTCCGAGAACCTTCCTTTTTGCAATTAACTGCGCAACAAGTTTTGGTTGACGATGCGCAATGGCAACTTTGGTTTGATGAGTATCCGAGGTATCAAGAGGTGAATCTCGTGGCTAGAAAACTTTACGAGTTAAAATATTATGAATCCACAGTAACTGTCAATGAAACCTATTGCTCAGAAGTTTGGACAGGAATTGTCGCGCATTTAGAAAATAAAGAGAAAAATGTTGTTCTACCTCGATTGAGGCAATTAAAAATTCGCCAGTGGTTGCAATATGCGGCGATTTTGATCGCTGTGAGTGCGCTTAGTTTATGGATCTATCTGCAACAAGCCACACCAAGAATGAGTGAAACTTACGCAACATCGACAAACAAGAAAGAAATTATCTTGCCAGATGGTAGTACATTATGGCTTAATAAACAGAGTACTGCTACTTATCAGGAAGATGGATCTCGTAGAAAACTGGATCTAATTGGGGAAGGGTACCTACATGTGACAAAACAGATTCACAATGGTCAGAGAAGACCATTCGTTGTCGAACACGATGGTTTAAAAGTTGAAGTACTGGGAACACGTTTTAATATTATCAATACACCGACAACTAAATTAGTGGCTTTGGATGAAGGGAGTGTAAGAGCCGGTTACGAAGGTCGGAATATGGTTATGAAGCCAGGTGAAGTTGTAAACGTAGACCGGGGTGTATTGAAGCGACTGCCGGTACGATCTGGTTTGATAAATAGTTGGCAGACAGGTATACTCGATTTGGATAAAACTACTTTAAATGAAATTATTATTTGGATGGAATTAACCTACAGAAAGAAAGTGGTTGGCAGGCTTCCTTCAAGTATGATGAAGGCCACAGTGAGTGGCAAGATAGATGTCTCCGAACAGGAAATTGTATTGAGATCAATAGGCAACTTGTATAAGGTTAGTATTTCAGAAGAAAAAGACCACTTCGAAATCAAAACGAGCGAATAAACAAAAAAATATAATCTAAATACCCCTACATTATGAAAAACAAATGGATTCGGCAACTCGCCTGGGCTGGGATTGGTCTATCATTATTTTCGCTGATCAACAGCGCCTCAGCCTCGGAGATTTATTGGAATACGAATGCTGCAGAACTGTCTTTTGAGCAACAACGAATTGACAAAATAGTGCTTCGATCCCTGCGTGTTCCTGAAATTTTGCAGATTGTTTCCAAACAGGAGAAAATTTATTTTGCCTATGCAGATGTCCTTATTGAAAAGTTGGCGATTGGCGAAATAGATCCCTTGACAGTGAAATTGTCCTCGCTACCTAAAATTTTGGCGAGAGCTAATCTTCGGATGGTCAAGATCTCGGACAAACAATATGTTATCGAAAAATTTGAGCAATCGACCAGTAATACGGTGGAGAGAACCCCATTAAGTAAGCAGAATTTTACAAATCAGCAATATATTAATGGAACTGTAACTGATACAGATGGAAAACCTTTGACTGGCGTTACAGTAAAAGTTTTAAAGGGAACGACAGCAGTTAGAACGGATATTGAGGGGAAGTTTAACATAGAAGCTGCCATTGGGAGTACTTTACAGTTCAATCTTTTGGGGTATCAGGCTGTTAGTCGAGAAATTAATTCTGATGCACCAATGACAGTACAGCTCATTACGGCTATTACCAATTTGGACGAAGTTATCGTTGTTGGGTACGGTACACAAAAGAAAGCTGATTTGACAGGCTCTGTGGGGATAGTGGATGTTGGGAAATCTCTGAAGTCACGCCCGGTTACAAACGTTCAGGAGCTTTTGGCCGGAACAATTCCTGGAGTCAATGTCAGTAAGGGTAGTGGGGCTGTAGGCAGTGGGGCATCAATCAATATCCGCGGAACATCAACAATTGGTGGCAGCTCAGGAGCATTGGTACTCATCGACGGAGTACCGGGTAATATCAATACCTTAAATCCGAATGATATCGAGAGTGTTTCGATTTTAAAAGACGCATCATCTGCTTCAATATATGGGTCTCGTGCGGCAAATGGTGTAATCTTAGTCACCACTAAAAGTGGCCAAGCATTTGATAAACTGTCTATTGAAGTCAATACAGGAATAGGTATTCAGTCACCGCAACAACATATTGATTTCGTAGGCTCAGAAGACTTTATGAAGTTGTGGGATCAAGCACTTGTAAATGATGGCAAAGCTGCATTGTATGGTGAAAAAGGTTTGCAAGATTTACACGATGGAAAATATGCCAATGTTAAATGGTACGAAGAGATTTATAAGAAAAACAGAATTATTAACAATAATTATTTGTCGCTTTCCGGCAACAATGAACGCGTAAAATATAGATTTTCGGCCTCACACGATTTCCAAAACGGAACGTTGCCCAACAACAAATATAACCGGATTATTTTAAAACCAGATATGACATTTCATATCTCCGAAAAGATTGATGCGCGGGCAAATATTCAATATACGGAGACCTATATTGATGCTCCTCAGGGCGGAACAGAGATTTGGCAGACACAAGCCACGCGTGTTGCACCTATTTATTCTGTACAAAATCAACTAGGACAGTATGGTCCAGGTTCTTCGATGGTTAACAACCCCATTGCGGGAGTTTACCAATCTGGGTTCAATCGACAAAAATACAAGGAGCTATTGGGTATTTTCGAACTGACTTATAAACCGATAGAAGATTTGGAGCTTAAAGGAAATTTTTCCCGTTATACGTTTGATAACTGGAGTAAAAACCGTGTCTTGAGTTACAATTTATATGATGATGCTGGAAATGTAGTTTCTGTTCAAAATCGGGTCACAAATTTAACGGATGGCGCGAGTAACAATTACCGTAATATGCTACAATTTACGGGTACCTACAAAAAGGATTTCGGTGGTCATCACTTCAAATTGTTAGGTGGATATTCACAGGAATATTTTAATACTTCAGGTTTTACAGCATTTCGGGACAATTTGCCTTTTCCGAACATTGATGTGCTAAATAGCGGAGCCCAGACCAATATGATTTCGACAGGGGATGCTAACGATGTGGCTATCCAATCTTACTTCTCGCGGTTGAATTATGATTATAAAGGGAAATATCTATTCCAGGCAAATGTTCGAGCTGACGGATCCTCACGGTTTGCAAAGGGAAATCGTTGGGGTGTATTTCCATCGTTTTCTGCAGGGTGGAATATTCATCAGGAAGATTTCTTTCATGCTGATTTCCTGAGCACTTTAAAATTGAGAGGATCTTGGGGGATTTTGGGTGATGCCGAAAAGGTAGGATATTATGCTACTGCTGCTGTATTAACTTATGATCCGGCCATGTATGGATTCAATGGCGTTGTGGTACCCGGTGCTTGGAACAATGTCTCGATCAATCCAAATATAAGCTGGGAAGAGTCCAAACAGAGCAATTTAGCTATTGATTTGGGTCTATTCAACAAAGTGAATATAACCGCGGAGTATTTTATCAATAATCGCGATAATATCTTATATGCACCGCCGGTACCTACAGAGTTTGGCTTAGCCGGACCCTTGGCCAATTTGCTGAGTTTGCGGAGCCAGGGAATGGAGTTTCAGGTTGGATATAATGATCGCAAAAATGATTGGTACTGGTCCGTCGATGCTAACGCTTCCTTTTCTAAAAATAAAGTTAAGAATCTCGCGGGGACAGGTCCATGGATTGGAAGCCAGACCTTTACGAATGTAGGATATACTTATAATCTTCCCTACGGCTATCAAGCCGAGGGGTTGTTCCAATCTGAAACGGAAATTGCCAATAGTGCGTCACAGGGAGCGAATATTTTTCCGGGAAATATTAAATACAAAGATCAGGATGGAAATGGTGTCATCAATGGAGATGACCGTGTGATATTGCGCGATAAACCTGTCATACGTTATGGACTGAACTTGGGATTGGGTTGGAAAAATTTGGATATATCGGTCAATATGTACGGTGCCTTGCAGAATACGCGATATATCAGTGGTTATGAAGGCTGGGCCTTTTTCCTGACACAGAATGCCAGACCTATGCACTTGGACAACTGGACTCCAGAAAACCCAAATGCCAGCTATCCTCGACTCTCTTTACAGTATACATCAAACGATACACAATATTCCGATTATTGGCTACGAAAGGCCAATTATCTAAAGATTCAGAATGCGCAGATTGGTTACACATTTCCAGCAAACTTATTATCCAGTTTAAAAATAGCAAGCTTACGTGCTTTTGTATCAGCGCAAAATTTGGCAACGATAACCGATTATAAGGGATTTGATCCAGAAGGCTCTTATTACCCAATTTCGCGGACATTTTCTTTTGGTGTTAACCTTAAATTTTAATACAATGTTTAACAAATATATACTTAAATCGACTGTTTGTATAGGTATTCTTCTCGGTACTTCAGCCTGTGAAAAATTTATTGACCGTGATCCTTTGTCTCAGGCTTCCGAGACGACCTATTGGAAATCCGAAAACGATGCATTGGTCGGATTGAATGCTGTGTATACCGCTTTACCAACTGCCCGAGACTTTTGGCGGGATTGTCAGAGCGATAATTCGGCCATGACCAATGCATGGGGTGAAGGAGGCCTAGGTTATATCAGTATGGGGAACCAAAACGCAGCGACAGGTTATATCGCTGAGGAATGGCGCTATGACGATGTTCGTAAATGCTTGTATTTTTTGGAACGGCTGCGTGGAATGAACTTTGATCAAGCCAAAAAGAACCGTTTTGAAGCTGAGGCTAGGTTTATATTAAGCATGAAATATCTGCGGATGGTGCAGCATTTCGGCAATATTCCGTTAATTAAAGAAAGTCCTGTTACGATAAATGAAAGTAGTTTGCCGAGAGCTAATAAAGAAGAGGTTTTAGCCTATGCATTGGAAAATGCCCAGTTTGCCATTGATCATCTACCAGCAAGATTTACCGGAGCGGACCTTGGACGAGTAAATAAAGCTGCAGCTTATTTGCTGAAAGCAAATATCTACTTGTATCAAGCTAGCATCAAACAGTTTCATGAAAATGTATCGGCCGCAACGCTTTGGCAGCAGGCTTATGAGGCTGCAGCTGAGGTACAGAAAATGGGTTATTCTTTGGTTGACGATTATGCCGAAGTATTTAAACAAGCCAATAATGCGAATACAACCGAGGTTATTCTCGCCCGTCAATATGTAGAGGATAAGATCACACACATGACGCCGGTATTGGCATCACCTTCAGGGACAGGGATTACAGGCAATGGCTGGGCGAGTTTTTGTCCTACACGGGATCTGGTAGATTCTTACCTCTGTACAGATGGTAAAGATATCCGACAGTCGGGCCTATATGATCCGGCCAATCCATGGGAGAAGCGTGACTTGAGGTTGAAAAAAACATTTATGTTGCCTGGCCTACCTGTGTTGCGCCCGAATGGGCAATATGTTGCTTATCAGCCACATCCGGCCTACAATAAAAGCGAAAAAATCAATAGCGAAGGTGGAGGAATCACCGGTTTTATGTATCTTAAATTCAATGAACCTGAATATGCCAAGCCCGATCAAGGTTTTGCTAACTGGCCAATTTATAGATATGCTGAGGCCTTGCTTATCGTTGCTGAAGCATTGAATGAATTTAGGCCTGGAGACGCGCTAATAAAAACCGCCCTCGATCAGGTTCGAAAAAGAGCTGGACTCCCCGCTGTTACCGCGGCGGAACTAGGCAGTCAAATGACAATTCGACAATTAATCCGGGAGGAACGCCGGCATGAATTTGTCGCCGAACACAAACGCTATTTCGATATTTTGCGTTGGAAAATCGCTGAAGATGTTTTGAGCAAATCAGCGGAAGGAATTAACAGTAATCAGAATGATGCGATAGGTGATTGGACCAAACCGCGTTTTCTTGCGCAAAAAAGAGTATTTGATAAAAGTAAGCACTATTTGTGGCCAATTCCACAGAATGCAATTGATAGAAACAAAAATTTACTTCCACAAAATCCCGGATGGTAATTATATAAAACGTATGGATAGAAGAAGCTTTTTTAAGAAAACGAGTTTAATAGGTCTAGGTGTACTGGCCAGTCATTTTACAGTTTGGTCCAAATCAATATTTTCCTGGGACAATCCAATACACAATATCCCTGAGCAGAAGGATATAGATAAGCAATGGCTCGCCTCCTTGCATCAGCGGGGCGAGAAAATTGTCTACCGAAAGAGTAAAAATGAACTGCGTTATATTGGTATGCCAGTTGGTGGATTACATACAGGTACAGTGTATATCGGAGGCGATGGACGCTTGTGGTTATGGCAGATATTTAATACAGCTTATGATGGTGAACGCGAAGGTATAGAACCCAAAAATGTGCAATGGAATAATGGGAAAGAGCTGGTAACTGTCCGTCCACGTGATGGGTCAGCCTATATCGAGCCAGCCATTGCGGACAACTTACGTAGCATCGAGCAAGGTTTTGCAATATCAGTTGCTGTTGGAGGAAAACAAGTCGTCAAAGAACTCCGCGAAAATCATTGGGACGAGATTGTGTTTGAACCGACTTATCCGACTTGCCGGGTTACATATAGTAGCGCCAACTTTCCTGTGGAAGTCGTACTGACCGCCTATTCGCCATTTATTCCGTTGGACCAAGATAATTCTTCCTTGCCGTTAACGACATTACATCTGGAATTGCGTAATAAAATAAATACACCAGTCGAAGTAAGCCTAACAGGCTGGATGGAAAACGGTGTGTTTAAGGGACGTAAAGATCTCAATGCGGTTCGTAAAGTATCCCGCATCTTAGATAAAGCAGGCGTAAAAGTCTTAAACTACAGTTGTAAACAAGTACCCGATAGTGCTTTGCAAGCTGGTGATTATGGTACGATGGCCTTTACTTGTCTGGATCCTCAGGCATGGGTGCATACCAAGTTGGAACACTGGCCAGTGGCACCACACTCATTACAATCGGATCTTAATGATTCGGTCGTTGACTTCGCTGATTTACAAGTGGGTGCCTATACCGTTAAACGGATTATAAAACCAACAGAGACTAGTCAGATTTCGTATGCGATCTCCTGGCATTTTAATAATCCACATCCCAAGTTGAAAGCGCATTTAAAGGATGCCCAAAATGGCTATTGGTACGGTGCAAAATTCAACGATGCGGTGGCAGTCATTGACTATTATCTGGCGCATCGGCAAAAGCTTGATGGGGAAACGCTGGCCTGGCAACAAACCTGGAATGATACCACATTACCCCATTGGTTTATGGATCGTACCTTTGTTAATATAGGAACCTTGGCGACAGCGAATACGATGCGTTTTGCTTCAGGAAGGTTTTGGGGTTGGGAAGGTATCGGTGCCTGTGCCGGTACTTGCACCCATGTGTGGCAGTATGGTCAGTCTATGGGACGTATATTTCCTGATATTGAGCGCAATTTGCGCGAGGTTACTGACCTTGGGGTGGGCTTTCAGCCAGAAACTGGCGCAATTATCTTCCGGGCAGAATATGAAAAAAGACCCGCCATCGACGGGCAGGCTGGTGTTATTCTTCGTTTTTATCGGGATCATCAGATGAGCACTGATGACACATTCTTAAAACGGAATTGGCCAAAACTTAAACAGGCGATTCAATTTATTCTCGATCAGGATAAAAACGGAGATGGTATGACCGATACGCCAATGGAAAATACATTGGACGCCGTGTGGGAAGGGGAGATCGGCTGGATTGTAGGACTTTGTCTCGCTGCCATACAAGCTGCGGCATTGATGGCCGAAGAAGCTGGCGATAGGAAATTTCAACAGATCTGCATGAACTATGTCAGAAAAGGAACTGAAAACATGGATAAATATCTTTTTAACGGAGAATATTATATCCATCGGCCAGATACGATTCAGGGAAGGAAAAAGCTGGGTTCCTACAATACTTGTCATATAGATCAGGTCTATGGACAGGCCTGGTGTTTTCAAGTGGATATGCCCCGGATTAATGACAGAGAGAAAACATTATCCGCCCTGAAGGCACTTTGGAAATATAATTTTGCGATGGATGTGGGTCCCTATATTAAGACACACCTCGGGGGACGGCCATATGCATTGGCAGGCGAAGGTGGTATGGTCATGAATACAAATCCAAAAAATGAGGAAAAAGCTTATGGCGATAATACGACTTGGCAACTGGGGTATTTTCATGAATGTATGAGCGGATTTGAACATCAAGTTGCTGCACACATGATGGCCGAAGGTATGATCGACGAAAGTTTGGTCATGACCAGGGTAATTCACGACCGCTACCATGCGGCAAAAAGAAATCCCTTTAACGAAATTGAATGTAGTGATCACTATGCACGTGCGATGGCGAGTTACGGAACCTTTATCAATGCCTGTGGCTTTAGTTATCACGGCCCAAAAGGGCAAATTGGTTTTGCCCCAAAAATAGGATCTTCAGATTTTAAAGCGCCTTTTACCACCGCGATGGGATGGGGGACCTACATTCAAAAGCAGCAAATGGAAGGAAAGCGTGTTTGCCAGTTAACATTAAATTATGGCGCGTTGGAACTTAAAGAATTTCATCTGGGCAATGCCGAAGAGCTTTCACTTGATGCTAAGCAGATCACTGCTTTACAAAATGATAAACAAATATCACTTCATAAAGTGAAACGTCAAGGAGAACGTTTGGTGATCAATTTTAAAGACAAAGTAGGACTAAAAAAAGGCGATACATTAACTATTCGATGGTCATGAAAAAAATAGTAAATAAACTGCTTGTGATAATAAGTCTTTTCTTGGTTATGGGATGTATGTCATCAGCAGATCAAAAGGCCGGATCCGTGCCGAAATCCGATTGGGGAGAGGTGCTTTCGCAAAAAATACCCTTGCTTGGACATCGCAATTGGATATTGATCGTTGATAAAGCTTATCCCGCACCAACGGGAGCGAATATACTTGTTCTCGATTCAAAAAAACAGATGCTGGAAGTACTGGACGATGTCGTACAATTGCTCGATAAACAGCATCACGTAAAACCTATATTTTATTTTGATAAAGAATTTGATTATTTAGACGATGGGCTTGCACCAGGATTAAAGGAATACAAAGAGAGCTTAACCAAACTTTTACCGCATATTGAAAAACGGTCCCTGTTGCACGAAGATGTTTTTGGAAAAATAGATAAAGCCGCTGATCTTTTCCAGATAATTGTCGTGAAAACAGAATCACTTATTCCGTATAGTTCAGTTTTTATAGAACTTGACTGTAAATACTGGGATGCTAACCGTGAAAAGATTTTACGTGAGCGGATGACAAAGTCGACAGAATAAAGTCTTCAATCTTGTAGTAATTTAGACAATTGACTGCAGAGCTAAATGGATAAAATAATTTACACATCCATTTAGCTCGGTAGCTATCCAAATGGTGTACTTCTTAGGTTTTGGGCTTAACTGTTTTTTCGCAATCCAACCACAATCGATGTGAGTAATATAATGCTGTATGCCCACATTAACCAAGAACCAAAGGTTGTCGCACTGTTTGAGGCCATGTTAGGAAAGATGTGTTCAAAAAACTGAATAATGAACGTATCGAGAACCATTCCTGGTAATACCAACAATACGCCAGCGACGATATTTTCGAATCCTGAAAGTTTAAATCTTTTGAAAGTTAGAATTGAAATCAATACTAATGCGGGTATTAGAGCTACATATAAACTAGTAAGTATTGGTACTGAATCTGTGATAAAAAAGAATTGTCCTGCAAAGCGAAAGGCTAACGTTGCTAAAAACCAAATTAGAAAACCTATCGTAAGAACCGGTAAAATAAACGTATTTTTCATTTTGAACATGTTGATATAAAGTAGATATTCGGTAAACCTCGCTTTCGAAAACTCATTTACAGGAAAACCGTGTGCTTAGTGATGAAATTACAGAAATTTTTGTAAAGGATTAGGGATCTTACTTCTCTGACTTTATATTCAATGTCAAGCTCCCTTCCATTAGCTTATCAAAATGTGTAGATTCATTTGAAAAATAGCAGGATCTTTTGGTAAATATTGGTTATTTTAGTTCGTAGCCAGGAGGTCGAACGATCTTTTGTTAATTGTCATAAATATAACCGAATAATACAAACAATTAAAAGAATAATAAAGCCTAAAATGAACGATGAATTACTGGAGTCGCTGAAAAGTGATCTGGATTTAGAAGGATCTTTTAAGAATGGGCAATTTGGTATTTATTCCGACTATCGGGAAAGGGATGATGTATACTTCATTAAAGCGAATAAAGAAGGACTAAAATTGTTTGCTTATCAGCTATTATGTGCCGCCAAGGATTTTGAACATCAGGAACAAGAACAGGCATTTCAGAATATTGCATTGGAAGAGGTCTCTTGGATGCTTAAAGATTCTGAGATTGTTTTAAAACACATTGAAGATCCTTCGATGATTGAGGTTAGTGAAACCGAAGCAACTAAATCGAGCTGTAACAATAGGCTGCTTTATTATACTCGCTTTCCTTTTGATTTTATTGATTGTCGGGATTTATACAGTCATTAATTCTATTTTATAAAGGTTATGCAATTAAACGTATTATATCAAGTTCTAAACGTATTATATTTAGTTTCTTTTCAATCAGAGGATATTTTTAATCGATAATATTTGCCATATGTGGTACCTAAAAGAAAGAAAATTGCCATTTTTTATTGCTTTAGCCTATGTAGGAATAGGTACTCTATCCGTATGCTCTATTCTTCCTAATGATCGGTTTTATAACGAATGGTTTCTTGTTGATCTGGTATTTACATTTCCTGTAACTATTGTAAGTTTTGCATATCGATACGCAGAGGGGAATGTCCTTTATCCTGTATTTATTATTCAGGCGATTATGTTTGTGCTTACATTTTTAATATTCAGCAACCTATTAAAAGTGAAAAAAGATAAAAAATAATAGATTGTACTATGCTTATAGTAGTTTTAGTTGGATTAATACTAGGTCTGTTTATTTGGGGAATTTATGAACGTAAAGGAATTATTCGGACAGCATTTGAAGAACATATTTTTATTGATCTCGAAAGACATCAATTGAAACTAATATCAAATGAACAGCTGTTGTTCTGGTCAGTTGGTAATTTTACTTATCCAAAGCATGACGATATTGATTATTTAGGCAGTAGATATCCGCCTTATAAAATTTATATAGACCTAAAAGTGAAGAATGAAAAGAATAATGTTTTAACAGTTACCGTTAGAATTAAATATGATACTTTTGATGGAATCCAACATATTGACTATGAGCCTCTGTTAGATTCACTTTGAACTGTATACGCCTTATAAATTATCTAAAATTAAAGTTTTAACATTATCAATGAGATCAAAAATTTACGGAAGACTAATTCCCTGATAAGCCAACAGAAGTATGCGGAATATGAAAAGAAAATTGAATTTCTATCATAATATCAGTATTAACCAAGTAAAGATATCTAATGGAATTAATTAAATATTTCTCAGATCCTAATAAGGCAGTTTTAACAACATCATTTGTTTTGGATAGGACAGATCAGATAACAAGGGTATATCATCATCTAGAGGACGGCATGTGGGAGTTTATTAGTGATAGGGAAGTTGGAGAGTCGGATTATAAAGTTATTTCTATAGAAGAGATATTGGCGATAGACAAGACTTTGTTATCTCTTTCTGATATGGAACCAGGCCTTTTTGCCTATAGAAAAGATTGTAATGCTAATTTTGAGATAAGAATCATCAGAGAATAATCTGTTTTCTAAATGTTTAGGATGCTTCTAATGTAAAGAGTAAGCAGAGTGACATTACTGATGAATGTAAACATTGGTGAGTCTACAGTAGGGGAGATGATTAAGAATACTTAAAAATTATTGACAGAGTTTTTAGAGTCAAAAATGAATACAAATGAAAGTTCTTTTTAAAAATTTAAGTAAAACTAATATTAGGTTTTCGACTCTTTTCTGGCAATTATTTTTCGGGATATTGCCATTTACATTAATTATATCTGTGATGGCTTATACAGGACAAAACACTGCAGAACTTAATGGAGAGTACTTTCAGGGCATATCTGGCGCTTTAATTTCTTTAATAGCCCATCCTATAGTGATTTTTATCGGAAGTATAATGTTATGGACAGTTTTGTCTATTGGTAAAAATCTCCTAAAATTATTTTTTACCTAACGCTTGCTACGATGGGATCTGAAGATCTGTTTGTTTCTAAAACGGAGAATGATGGAAGGACTTAACCATTGTCTTGTTATAACCGATTAGTCGCAATAAGCAATCAGTCCACTTTGTTTTTCGATCGCCGTATTAAGGATGTTGATTAATTTTTGTACATCGGTATCAGTTTGTAGATGCTTTTGCAAGATGTTGTTTTTAATCTGTTTGATGACTACAGTCGTTAACCTGAAATCCGAGTAAAAGTCGAAATTTTTATCGATGATGTTTTTCTTCTGAAGATTCTTAAATGTTCCATCATCAAGTTTTCCAACAAACTCTAATCCCATCTCAGTTGGATCGTTTGGCGTTGGCTGATGATCATCAATAATATAAAAGTCTAACATTTTTAAGAGGGTCTTTAAATTCTAAATTTAAAATTCATTGGAAATTGCGAAAGAAATTATCCATAATTCTTGGGACGTTTATTGAATTTTACTTGCTAAATCTAAATAATACTGCTTTCCATATTCATTATTGGACTTTTGCGCTTTGCTTTTAAAATAATTGCTAGCCTCAACTTTATATTCTGCCGGAATGTTATCTATGTATAAATCTATTAAGGCTTCAAAAGCACTTTCCGCTATCTTTTTTGGAGACATCATTTTGATATCCATAATATACTTCCATTTGTTATTATATGTCTCGAAAGAGGTCAATCTCGGCAGAAACAAAGCGACATAGGCGCCTACATTTTTTCTATAGCTATTTTTCAACATGAATTCATAAATAGCCTTCGTTTCAGGTAGATGATATCGCTGTATCATATTTCCGATGGAAGAGATGAGAAGGACAACAAGCTTCGTATTGTCACTATGTTTGTCATAAATAGTCAAAAGGTTTTCCACCAATTTGGCGTCGTTAAAAAGGTCATTATAGAATTTGGAAACTTCTAGCCTGGGCATTTTCTCAAACTCCTTTATTAACTGAAATAGTTCATCATCATTTAACCTATTCCAGTCCTTAATCTTCTCTACTAATAGACGGATCTTTTCGACGTTCTTTTTGGACATAACAGTAGTATAGCAATATTCTAGGTAAGATACAATTTATTTCTTGGTTATTGTTTTTGCTATTGTGTACTGTTAGTTTTACTTGTCACTTTCAAATCCCTGAAAAATCCTTCGGTTCCGATATCGACAAGAAGACCAATTTTCCAGTTTTATCGACGCCCATTTGAGCTCATTGACAATAAAATGAGCTAGTTTGGCGTCATTTATAAATAGCTTGGCTGTTTTATCTTTTACCTCAATTTTTAATTTGATCCACTCATTTGGTGCAATAGGGGCCTAAGACTCATATTGCTTAGGTGCAGCAGCTCGGGAATCCGTAAAACTTAAGAAATACCGTTACCCTAATTTAAGGGGTAAGGCCCATCGTACTGATGTTTTTTACCAATTCATTTCCAGACCTATTTCTGATTATTTAGTATATTTTTATTCCAAAAAATCATTATTTAAAAAAAAATAAAACTTTAATGGTATATTAGTGTTCTAATTTAGTGTTATGAAGTATAAACTTTTAGAAGGAATCCTACCATTAATTGAGCAATTCGAAGCAGATAATGTAAACGGTAATTATGCCAATGATGCTGAAGGGTTTAAGCGCTGGGTTGTAAATGTGCAAAGTAATAAGCTTGTTGATCCCCACTGGGAAGGTAAGGAAAATGGACGCAGTCCGGAGAGTGTCATAAGTACGCTAATTGTACATATGAACAGATTCGCAAAGAGTTATTCAAAAGCTGCGATTTGGGGATCTGATTTCTCTACTCAAGAGGAATTTATCTATTTGATTACGCTAAAATCATTTGGGCAGATGACAAAAATGGAATTGATCAAACGAAATATTCATGAAAAGCCAGTCGGTATGGCTATTATAAATCGTTTGCTCAAACAGGGATGGGTAAGTCAGGAGGAATCTGAATTGGATAAGCGAAGTAAGGTGATATACATTACAGAAACTGGTTTATTGGCATTGGAGAAGCAAATGGGAAGCATACGGCACGCGACACGGATTGTTTCGGGAGATCTCACTAATGAGGAAAAAATGATACTTATCAACTTGTTAACTAAACTGAGCGATTTTCATCAAGTGATTTACGATAAAAACATTGCGACAGAACAATTATTGGACAAAATTAAAATATAGCGAATCAGATGATTAGTAGAATAGGATATTTTTTTATGTTGTTTTTCTTACTTTCTGGATTGACAACCTACGCGCAAGAACTTCATTATCAATTATCAAGTCACATACTGGATATTTCTAAGGGGAACCCAGCTCAAGATGTTAGAGTTGATTTAGAGAAGTTGACGCCAGATAACCGATGGATTGCTGTAGCCAGTGAAAAAACGGATTCCAATGGTCGCATAAGTAATTTTTTATTATCTGGAAAAGACACTAATAAAGGTATATACAAGCTTAAATTTCATACCCAAAGTTACTTTCTGAATCAAAAAATAGAGACCTTTTATCCTTATATCGAGGTAATATTTGAAATAAAAGACAATAGACATTATCATGTTCCGATCACGGTAAGTCCTTATGGGTACTCCACGTATAGAGGAAGCTAAAATCAAAAGAAAATGAAAAAGAAAGTAGCTGTAATTGGTGCAGGTTTTTCGGGGCTTTCGGCTGCAGCTTATTTAGCTAAGGCGGGTTATGACGTGCATGTTTTTGAAAAACATGTACAGCCAGGTGGACGTGCGCGCCAGTTTTCTACGCCTGAAGGCTTTAGGTTTGATATGGGACCCAGCTGGTATTGGATGCCTGATATTATTGAGTCCTTCTTTTCGGATTTTGGCCATACCACAGCTGATTTCTTTGAACTTGTTTCATTGAATCCACAGTTCGAGATGATATTTAATTCCGGACAGATCAGTGTGCCTGAATCATACGAGGATTTAAAACAATTATTTGAACGGATTGAATTGGGGGCAGCGAGGAAACTGGACAAATTTATGCAGGCAGCTAAATTTAAATATGAAGTTGGGATGCGTGATTTTGTCAATAAACCTTGCCATAGTTGGTTGGAGTTTGTTTCTCCAAAAATTGCGCGTAGCGCCTTCAAATTAGATCTCTTATCAAGCTTTAGGGCTTACGTTGCAAAATATTTTAAAGATGAAAGGTTACGGACTTTGATGGAATTTCCCGTCATTTTTTTAGGTGCCTCACCTAAAGATATTCCGGCATTGTACAGTCTGATGAATTATGGCGGTTATGCACTGGGAACGTATTATCCCAAAGGAGGATTTTTTCAGCTTGTGCTGGCTATGCAACAGGTAGCTGAAAAGCAAGGAGCAACTTTTCATTTTGGGCACAGCGTTGAAGCACTTAACATCGAAAATAAAGCAGTCACCTCGCTCACAGTTAATGGCGAAAATCGAAAGTTTGATCTTGTTGTAGCTTCAGCGGACTATCACCATATTGAATCGCTATTGCCGCAAGGATTGAGAAATTATGATGATGCCTATTGGAAAAGCAGGACCTTTGCACCTTCCAGTCTGATTTATTATCTAGGTATGAAATCCACTATTCCTAACCTGATTCACCATACTTTATTTTTTGAACATAATCTAGATGATCATATAGATTGTATTTATGGAGAGAAAAAATGGCCTCAAAACCCGTTGTTTTATGCCTGTTGTCCGTCCAAAACGGATGCTCATGTTGCACCCTCAAATGCTGAGAATCTTTTCTTGTTGATGCCTTTGGCGACAGATATATCGGATAGCGAGGAAATACGTGAAGAATACCTGATGCACATGTTAGAACGTCTGGAAAAGCATACCGGTACAAAAAATCTATACGAACAGATTTCATACAAACGAAGTTACTGTGTCAGCGACTTTGTGAGCGATTATAATGCTTACGGTGGGAATGCTTACGGATTGGCCAATACACTTAAGCAGACTGCGGTATGGAAACCAAAGGTTAGAAATAAAAAAGTGCACAATCTTTTTTATACAGGTCAGTTGACTGTACCCGGTCCTGGTGTACCGCCCTCCATCATTTCTGGAAAGATTGTCGCTAAAGAAGCCATTGAATTATATCATAAATCATAAGACCATGAAGAAGTTATTTGATGAACTCGCTTATGAAGTGAGCAAAAAAACAACTGAGAAATACAGTACAAGCTTTTCGCTTGGCATTTTGGCTTTGAAACCAAGCATCCGTCATAGTATTTACGCGATTTATGGCTATGTTAGACTTGCAGATGAAATCGTCGATAGTTTTCATGGATATGATCGGCAACGATTATTGAGGCGCCTGTATTTAGAAACAAACGCTGCTTTGGAAGAAGAAATTTCCTTGAACCCTATTTTGCAGTCCTTTCAAGAGACCGTACGCAAATATGACATCGACATTGACCTTATCAATCAATTTCTGCATAGCATGGAGATGGATCTGAAAAAGATAGATTATAATTCAGATCGCTATAAAGAATATATTTATGGTTCGGCAGAGGTTGTAGGATTGATGTGCTTACAGGTTTTTACTGAGGGAGATAAACAACGCTATGAGGATTTGAAACCTTATGCTATGAAACTTGGATCTGCATTCCAAAAAATAAACTTTTTGCGGGATCTCAAAGATGATTATCATATCCTCGGTCGCACTTATTTTCCAAATTTGGATATGGCTGTATTTGATAATGTACTCAAAAGCCAGATTGAAGATGAAATCCACAAGGAGTTTCAAGAAGCACTTTTGGGCATTAAAAAATTGCCTTCCTCGGCTAAGTTTGGTGTCTATCTGGCTTACAAATATTATCTTTCACTTTTTGCAAAGATCCGAAAGAAATCATCGAAGGAAATTTTAGAAAATAGAATTAGAATACCCAATACTCAAAAAGCCTATGTCGCTCTCAAAAGCTATTTGCGATACAAAGTCGCTTATTTATAAATCTGCCTAAAATTTAAAATAATCAGCGAATAAACATATGAATTTTATTACTGTACTGATCACTTTTGTTGCCATGGAAGGTGCTACCTGGGTTATCCATAAGTATATTATGCATGGTTTCTTATGGGTATTGCATAGAGACCATCATGATCATAGCAATGAAGGTTTTTTGGAAAAGAACGATTACTTCTTTGTCATCTTTGCATTGCCTACCATTGCGCTAATGTATTTTGGATCGCTAAAAGATTATAATTACCTATTTTATATTGGCCTGGGGATTATGTTCTATGGTATGGCTTATTTTTTTGTGCATGATATTTTTATCCACCAGCGCTTCAAATTTTTGAGTAAAACAAACAATAGGTACTTTTTGGCACTTCGTCGTGCCCACAAGCAGCATCACAAACATTTGGTCAAGGAAGAAGGAGAATGCTTTGGCTTTTTATATGTTCCGTTAAAATACTTTAAAATGTACAGTAATAATGAAAAAACATGATGCAGTATACTTATTCACTTATCTTATTTTTTACGGTCATAATATGTTTTGTCGCTTCCTTCGACAAGCGGCTTCGATTTGATCGAGAGTTTGTCCCATTTTTAAAAGCTTCGGTTATTGTTGCACTGTTTTTTATTGCATGGGATGTCTGGTTTACCAGTCGTGGAGTTTGGTGGTTTAATACAAAGTATACCTTGGGCATTGTCTTGGTTGGATTACCTTTGGAGGAATGGTTATTTTTTATCTTTATTCCTTTTTCTTGCATATTCACCTATTTCTGCCTGGATAAATTTTTTAGATGGCAACATCTTAGTGCTTTTAACAATATTATTGTCTTTGTCAGTATAATTGTATGCGCAGTTGTAGCGCTTCGCTATGCTGACCGAATATACACCTTGGTGACTGCTGTAGTCACGATAGTGACATTACTGGTGTTCCACTTTGTTATGCGGGTACAATGGATAAGCCGGGCCTCTTTGGTTTTCACAGTACTTATGTTAGGATTTTTGCCTGTCAATGGTATACTCACAGGAACAGGATTGGAATCACCAATAGTCAATTATAATCCAGCGGATTTTATGGGTATTCGGATACTCACCATTCCTATAGAAGATGCGGTTTATGGATACACCCAGTTTCTATGGGTACTTTATTTTTTCAAAAAATTTCAAACCAGATCACATGATCCCAATTCATAATTTTTCTTGTAAAAAACTCATGGACAGTAAAATGTTGCCCGTTACCGAAAATGATTAATCTTGATGATCCCGAATAATTTTCTTATGACCTATCTCCAAAAAATTGGATCATGTAAAGTAGGGACCTGAGCGGGTGAATCGCGATTTTGCAGAACATACGTCTCAACGACAGGCATATTGCAGCTTAAAGGTGTGTCCATTTTATTGCAGTAATTCCATCCTGAAAAGTAGTTTATTAAAAATAACAGGTAGTTCTTGTCTATTAAAACACAGAACTACCTGTTGACGCACTTTCGCTATAATTATCCTAGGAAATGCGTTTTGATAGATTATAGCTACTCGTTATTATCATTATGAGGATTATGACTTTGCCCCCATTCCTGTCCCTCATGTGAATGTTCAGGCCGATTTGAGTTGGAGCCTGCAGCAATTCCTTGCTCTAGTTCGATCACAGATACGTGGATCTGTGGTGCGCAATAATTTGTTTTTTTGTCCATGATTTTGTTTTTTTAATTGTGTAATATTTGTTTTAGTTTAACTATACCATATAACTAAAGACCTAATGCTAATGCCGTGTGATTTTAAATATTCTTAGAATATGTGTGTTTTCGTTAATATCTAAAACTTCGTTGTTACAATTATAGGGATGCTGTTTTATTTAATTTATGTGTTCGTGTGCTTATAAATTTTATTGTAGAGAAATGTTTACGGTTTTTCGTAAAGATGATTTAACATGTGTTAATTTAAATTGCGCTAATTCGGGCGTGGGGATGTTTTGGAGTGGGATTTAAGGGAGATGATCGTTTTATCCAGAATAAAGAGTTTAGTATCTCCTTTGTAACGAAGAAGTTATTAAGCTATTTTTAAGGAGAACTTATTTGAACCTGGCATGAATAGGGGTAGTCAAGTAGGGAGATCATAGGCCAGGAGGCACATTCGTTACAAAAGTAAGATAAGGAATCTATTCAGCTTGTTCCGTAATGTCTTAATTGCTTTACCGAGATGGGCTTCCACTGTTTTTTCGGAGATATTTAGTTCTGCCGCTATTTCTTTCTGAGACATATGTTTATCACGGCTCATCCGAAAGACAAGCTGACATTTTTCTGGAAGTTCGGTAATAGTTTTTTCGAGTATTTCTTTGAGATCGAGAAACTCAAGCCATTGTTGTGTCGAATCATCTAAGATAGATGTGGTCATACTCTTCACATATTTTTGTTGGTTATAATGTTTGTCCAGTACTTTGATAATTCTATATTTTACTGATATGGCCAAATAAGCGCTTAAGCTTGTCGTTATATTAAGCTGTTCTCTTCTATCCCACAAGGATACAAATATATTTTGCACCACCTCTTCTGCTTCTTCGGGATTATTGAGTTTTAGGCTTGCGACGTGGAATAGCCGTTTCCAATACCTTTTATAGATTTCAGCAAAAGCATTATGATCACTTCTGATCATCAAAGCGATCAGGTCAGCATCGGGATAAGTTCTAAAGTCGATCATAGTTTATACAGCACTTTATCTACCTCCATCAAAGCAAGTGATATGCAAATCTGTATATTATTTTGAAAATAATAACAAAAAAAATCATTTCATGTCTATAATAAATTTTCAGCTTACCTTGTTTTGTTAAAAAAGCAACTCAAGGGGGATCTTAGACATAAAAAAAATATTTTTTAGCATCGACTAAGGGATTTGTATTTCACAGGAGACATCATTTAAAAGCCCTAACTATGGAACCGGACGATAATATACAACAGTATCAGTACTTAGCTTCAAAATGGCTAGATAAAACCATTACAGAAGAGGAACTACAGGCGTTTGATTCATGGTATAATAGTGATCTGCAAAAAGAGGTTGAGTTATCAAGCTCTTTTGCAGCGTCTGAAGAGCAGCTGGAAGGGCGAATATTAGAAAAAATCATTCAGAAGATCGATAGGTCACGGGAGGTCGTGCTATGGCCACGTATTGCAATTGCAATGTCCTTCCTGATCTTCTTGAGCATAGCCTTTTTTATGTTTCAGCACCGTGACGCAGCACAAGATCAAGATATTGCTACGTCAGTGGATAATCGCATTTTGTCTGGTCGAACTGGTGCAACGCTGACCCTGGCTGATGGAAGGCGGATTTCCTTAGAAGCCGAAAGGACAGGAGAATTGGCATTTGAAAATGGGATTCGTATAACTAAAACTGCAGATGGTCAACTTCAGTATGAAGTTGAAAATAATCAGCAGCTGGGCAAGGGTGTTAATATTTTGAGTACCTCAATCGGCGAAACCTATATGGTCACCTTGCCCGATAAATCAAAAGTATGGTTAAACGCAGCTTCTTCTATCGAATTTGAAACAGGATTCAATGATCCTGAAGTTCGCCTGGTCAAATTAAAAGGTGAGGCCTATTTTGAGGTTTCAAAAAATGGGAAAAGACCTTTTATAGTGTCATCGGATAAACAGCAGGTTGTTGTATTGGGAACGCATTTCAATATCAATGCCTATCCGGACCAGCCTTATGCCGAGACAACTTTGGCCGAAGGCTCTGTAAAAGTTACCGATTTAGCAACAAAATCATTTAAGATTCTTAAACCTTCGGAGCAGTCCCGTGTTAGCAAAAGCGTTATTGATGTTAAAACAGTCAATGTAGACGAAATGTTGGCCTGGAAAAATGGGGAGTTCGCCCTGGGGTCGCAAAATTTCGAAACGATATTAAGGAATATCGAGCGATGGTATAATGTGCAATTTGATTATACGGGAATACCAATTAATGATATCACATTAGATGGATGGATTTCACGTAGCAGCGAGCTCGCAGATGTGTTGCACAAAATAGAAAAAGGAACAAACATAAGATTCAAAATCAGAGGAAGGAGGATTATTATAAGTAGGTAAAAAATGAAAACAAACTAAAAGGTCAGAAGGATCTTTATCCTTCTGACGATGAAAAGTAAATATCAATTATTTAATTCAAAACACTACAGCTTGGAACCTAATCGTGTTTTGCTAACCAATATTTAACTCAAATGTATAAAAATTTTTGTTTTAAATTGACCATTATGCGCCTAACCACCGTCATATTATTTATGTCCATGATGCAAGTATATGCTATCACGACCTTTGGACAGCGGGTAACCCTGAATGAAAAGAATAGTTCTTTAAAGAGTGTTTTTCGGAAGATCAGGAATCAAACAGGGTACGATTTCATCTTCGATCGCAAATTGATGGACGGGGTTGGGCCAGTGAAGATCAATGTGACGGATGTAACCTTGGATGAGGCGTTAAAGCGACTTTTAAATGCTCAAGATCTTGCCTATCAAATGGACGGGAAATTAATTGTGGTCACCGCGTCTCCCTCAAAGAGGCTTAAAGCTACCCCTATACGCCAACAGGAGATCGATGTACGGGGTAAGGTATTGGATCAGTACGGCGGTCCGCTGCAAGGCGCGACAATTTCCGTTGCGACCATTACTTCTACCGAAAATGAAGAAACTGGCGACTTTTCAATGACTGCCAAGGGGAAGAAGGCAGCAACGATGACAAACGCCAATGGCGAGTTTTCATTGCGAAGCATTCCTAGCCAGGCTTATATTTCAATAAGCTATATTGGTTATCAAGACTATAATGCGAAGGCGGCGATTGACCTGGGAACCATCAAACTAAAACTTGCAGGAACTTTAGATGAGGTTTTAATCAATACCGGGTATCAATCACTGGCCAGGGAGCGAAGTGCAGGATCTTTTGCCAAACCAGATATGAATGTTGTTGCTGACCGTACCGGATCCATGAATTTGATTCAGCGACTGGACGGTTTGGTACCCGGTCTGGTGATCAACAATGCACCCAATACAATATATGGCAAAAGTGCTCCGTTTCTCATCCGCGGTCTGACTACGATTGAAGCAAATACAAACCCCTTGGTTGTAGTTGATGGCATTGCCATGGATATCAACGACATCACAGCTATAAATCCACAGGATGTCGCAGATATCACTGTTCTTAAAGATGCTACTGCCGCTGCAATCTGGGGAGCAAGAGCAGCAAATGGTGTAATTGTCGTAACGACCAAAAAGGGCAAGAGTGGAGCAACGCGGATCACCTACGATGGTTTTGTTAATTTTCAGGGCCGCCCCGAGTATAATTACTTTCCAGTGCTCAACAGTGCGCAATTCATTCAGGCCTCCCAAGAGACCTTTGATCCTGTTAAACAACCCTATTCAACAGTAACTACCTATAATCCCAATACGGGAGTGTCGACGGGATTGACACCTGATAGACAGATTCTTTATGATATCCACCGCGGTGTATTAACAGAAGCGCAAGGCAGGTCAAAGCTTGACAGCCTTTCGCGGATCAATAATACGGGGCAGATTGGCGAGCTGTTTTACCGGCCGGCCATGATCATGAACCATACCTTATCTATTGCTGGTGGCGGTGACAAGCATACTTTTTATAACTCCGTAGCATATACAAACAACCGTTCCGCAACTCCGGGTAGCAAGGATGAGACATTCAAGATCAATACACGTCAGGACTTTGCGTTCAACCGCTTTCTGAAGGCCTACCTGATTGCTGATCTCAACTATCAGTCTATGTCTTCCCAGAATTATAAGACGATCAACAATCAGTTTTTGCCTTATCAATTATTTCAGGATGCTTCAGGGAAATCACTGAATGTAAACTACATGGGCTATCTTTCTGAGCAGCAGCGTCCATCTATTGAAAACCTGAGCCAGATTGGACTGGCCTTTAATCCCCTTGACGACATTGGGAGCGGACAGGGCAACAACAGAAATTTCACAGGACGTTTTAATTCGGGGCTGACGATAGATATTATAAAGGGGCTGCGGTTTGAAGGGGTTTATGGTTATGTGCGTGGAAACTACCGCACACAGCAATATTTTGACCAGAGCAATTATCAGCAGCGTGTCAATGTGGTGAATTTTGCCAAAATAGGAGCAGATGGAAATATTGTCTATCACCTTCCAACGACTGGAGGAGAATACAGTGTCAATAATGCCACCATGGAAAATTGGTCTGTTCGAAATCAGTTGAGCTACACGATGAGCTGGAACGATAATCAGCATCAGTTGACGGCCTTGCTTGGACAGGAGGCCCAGGAGCGTGTGACAACCACTAATAGTAGCCGGGTATACGGCTATGATCCGACTTTGCAGACTTATGCGATGCTTGATTATAAAACATTGAGTTCTACAGGCGTGCTCAATCCTATTTTACCCCTATCGGGTGCGAGTTCCAAATTACCGGTCAACAGTTATTTCGGAGAGCTTGAATCTGTTCCACGCAGTAGATTTACCTCTTATTATGCGAATGCAGGCTATACCTTTGCGCGAAAATATACGCTCAATGCTAGTTGGAGAAATGACCAGAGTAATTTATTTGGTATCAATAAATCCGCACAGCGCCGTCCTGTCTGGAGTGTAGGGCTAAAGTGGACGCTGAGCCAGGAGTCCTGGATGGAAAAAGTGAAGCCATCGGTGAACTTGCTCGCTTTGCGGGCGACCTATGGTATTACAGGCAATTCGCCTGCGCCGGGTTTTGCCTCATCCAAAGATGTCTTAGCGGCAGGAGCGGATCCCAATGCACCCGGTGGCTCTTCGTTAAGTATAAGCACCTTAGCTAATCCAAATCTGACTTGGGAGCGTACAAAAAATTATAACCTAGGGCTTGATTTTGGCTTGTTGAATAACAGGATCAGCGGATCGTTGGAATTTTATCGTAAAGAGACTTCCGATCTGCTCGGCCGTCTTGGCATTAATCCACTTACCGGAACAACATTTATCAACGGGAATGTGGGAAGCTTACGCAATACAGGTGTCGAGTTACTATTGAATACCGTCAATATCGAACGAAAAGATTTCTTATGGAGTACGATGCTGACCATGTCTTATAATAAAAATAAAGTAACTGATTTTGGTTATCTGGTATCACCCATTACTACTGGGAATGCATTGATTAATTCGGATTACGTGAAAGATTATCCAGCTTTTAGCGTATTCGCCTATAGATATGCTGGTCTGGACAACGTGGGGGATCCCCAAGTTTATCGGGCGGATGGTACGATTACCAAAGTCCGACAAGATACCAAACCCGAAGATATCAGTTACATGGGCGTGTACCAGCCTGTTTGGAGTGGCGGACTCAGCAACTCATTCCGTTATAAAAACTTCGGCTTTACAGTCAATATGGTTTACAACCTCGGCCATGTCATGTTCAGGGATGTGAATCAGACTTATACCGTAAATAATAATGGAAGCTTTATTGCGAACCAAAATTTTCAGTCGGGTAACCTGCATGCAGATTTTGCGAACAGATGGAAAGTAGCCGGAGACGAATTGAAGACAGATATCCCATCTTTTCTCAGTGATGCTGGTGCCAACGAAGGCCGCGACCTACAATATTATATCCGCGCCGACCGGAATGTTGTGAGTGCTTCCTATATCAAAATAAGGGATATGGCATTTTCTTACCAGGTACCGGATGATGTGATCAAACGAATTCGGTTGGAGGGTTTAAGCTTCCGGCTTCAGTGCTCCAATATTATGTTGTGGAAAAATAATAAGGATGGTATAGATCCCGAATTTCAAATGGCGCGTTACGGGGCCAGAACAATGCCTTTTAACCAGAATACTGTTACGGTCGGAGCCCATTTAACCTTTTAAGAATGAACATTATGAGAGTTGTCAATAAAAATATTACTCAGATCATGTCCCTTTTGATGCTTGGGGTTTCTTTGGTGGGATGTAAAAAGGATTTTTTGGATACCGATCCAAAAGGACTTCTGATTGCCGAAAAAACGTCAGATTATGACTTGTTGCTGAATGCGGAATCTATTCGTGGGCAAGCCCTGGCATCGCATATCCTGATGTCAGATGAGCTTGCCGGATATGCCCCCCTGTTTTCCGTATTGGGTACCGGGACCTTCCGGCTATCGGATCAGAAAGCTTTTCGTTGGGAGGATGATATCTATCTTGCTGACGAAAACTATTCAGAATTTAACTCGCTCGTTCGGCAGTTATATTACTATAATAAGATAATTAATGAAGTGCTAGATTCCAAAGATGGTACCGAAAGTCAGAAAAAGTCAATCCTTTCCGAGGCATTAGCCGGGCGCGCATATGCTCATTTTATGCTGGTGAATTACTATGGGAAACCCTACAATGAAGCGACGGCATCTACTGATCTGGCAACCCCGCTTTATAAAATTGCCGATGTTACCCAAACGACTTTTACAAGGGCTACTGTAAAAGAAATGTATGAGCAGATTGTAGCCGATCTCAAAGCGGCCATTCCTGATCTTCCGCAGAAAACAAGTAACCGGATCCGGATGTCCCGATCTGCTGGAGAAGCACTTTTGGGAAAGGTCTATGTCTATATGGGAAAATTTGAGCTGGCATTGCCCTTACTGGGTGCATCTCTACAAGATTTGGCCGGCGCCAGTATACCGATAGGCTTATATGATTATAATAAAGAGCTGGCCAGTGGCGGTGCATTTACCCCGGTCAACCCATTTATTGGTCCCGCCCGAGGACTGGATCCTTACGCGGATCAAGAGGTTTTATATTTAAAATCTACAACGAATCTCTATGTATATCTTGCTTCGGGAATTGTTCTCAATCCCCAAGCAGTGAAGAGTTTTGCCAATACTGACCTAAGAAAACAGTTTATGAGCAGCTTCTCCTTTGGGATGACAGCCCTATATCCTCAAGGGATGCAGCGGGCCTGGGGAAGAGGTGGACTTACCAATTTGGGGATAAATATTCCTGATATCTACCTGCTGCGGGCCGAATGCAAAGCTCGGCTTGGTGATTTGATCGGTGCTGTAGAAGACCTGGTGATCTTGAGAAAAAATCGAATGCCAAGTGCCGAAGCTGGGATTCCAGCAGCAATAGCTACTGATAAAATCACACTAACGCGGTTTATTTTGGAAGAACGTACACGCGAGTTCTTTATGAATGGCGAGCGATGGTGGGATATGCGCAGACTCTCTGTTGATCCGGATCATAAGGGCACTGTTGGCGATACCCATCAATTGTATGATAAAGATGGCAAGGTAACGGCGACGTTCAAGCTGAAACCTGAGCGGTTGACTTTTCGGTTCCCATTGTACATTTTGCAGTCAAATCCAGCTATGCAGCAGAATCCATAACACGTCCAAATTTATAGGTGATTTGAGCTAAAAATCATCAAAAAGGTAGAGACTCCAGGATATTCTCATGCAGTCAGGCTAGATATAACTGACTAAATTTTGAATCATAGTCAACATAAATAATAAATAACAACTAAAATAGATTAAGAACATGAAAAATTATGTAATCGTTTTTATACTGTGCATGTATGCCAGTATCGGATTTGGGCAGGGTAAGAAAACACGTGTCCGAGTGGATATTAAGCCCCTGGTCGGAAAGACCATGTGGTTCAGTTTTGAAGATGGGGAGACTGATGTGAAAATGCTCACACCGGATGCCGATGGTGTTTTTGAATTTTCTGCCGCATTGGAAAAACCGATCGATGTCAGATTGGGCATGGATGAGCCTGTGAAGGGATCGCTAAATCTTTACATCGAGCCCGGAGATGATCTTTCCATTAAAACGGATTTTAAAGATGCAACGACTTTTTCGGGTAAGGGAAAGGAAAATGCTATCGCCTACAAGGAGCTAATGGCTCTTTATATAAAAAATTATTCCAGTCTGGATGCTACAAAAATGTCGACGGAGGTCTTAAATGAGCGGATTGCACAGATGCGCAAAGACAACCTTGACTTTTTAGAAGCCAATAAATCAAAAGTGAGCAAGGATTTTTTCGATTTTCAGTACCTCAAATTCTATTACGAGGGCTTGGGATTTGAAATGATCATGCCGTACATGATCAGTCAGGGGCTGAAAAAGAAGTTTACGGAAGTCATGCCGACAGATTATTTGGATATGCTCCAGAAAGTGAAGATTTCAGATGAGCTGCTCGTTTATTATCCCTATAACAGGTTTGTTAGAGGAAGTTTACCGAGCTACCTGAGATACAAGCACATGTTGGAAATCGGAAAAGAAGATAGTCTTGTCGTCCAGAAAGAAGATGAAAAGCGTATGATGGAATATGATCTGATCAAAACGAATCTCACTGGGAAAATCAGGGAGTTGGCATTATTTTCCGCTGTCAACAATCTACTGTTAAATGCTAAAGATGTCAACGATTACAAGCCATATATCACCAAGTTTGCGGCAGATGGAGGAAGTGATGTCCATGTGAAGGAGCTTCAGGGAATTTATGATCGTGCTTTGAAATTAGCTTCTGGCGCTATGCCGCCACCATTTGAGCTGGATGATATCGACGGTAAAAAAGTATCTTTAAAAGATTTTGCAGGAAAGGTCGTCTATATAGATTTCTGGGCAAGCTGGTGTTCGCCATGTAGACAGGAGATGAAAAGTGGTAGTCCTAAACTCCACGCTAAATTTGCGGATAATAAAGATTTGGTCTTTCTGTATATCAGTATAGATGATAATGAAGCCAAATGGAGAACGGCGATCGCTGATGATAAGATCGAAGGAGTTCATCTTTTGTCAAAAGGTGGAACTAAAAGTATCGTTGCTAAGGCATTCAATATTTCGGGTATACCCAGATATGTGATCATCGGTAGGGATGGCAAAATACTAGATAATGATGCTCCAAGACCGAGCAATGACGAAACTTATAGTCAATTGATGAAGGCATTAGATAAAAAATAGACAGTAGTGTTTTCATTCTTTAGCAATGGTATTTTGGCATATTGCCAAAATACCATTGCTTTTATCACTCATAGCTAAAGACATTATCAATATTCGAGATAATATTATGATCGATTTACTGTTTCGCATGTGTTGTTTTTATTATTTGATACTGTTATTTTTCAATTACTCCCTAGGATTAAGAATGCTAAATTATTACCAACGAAACCCCAGTATTTGAACAGAATGAAGTGTCACGATAGGAGTCTTAAAAATGTTCCCTGCCCATATGTTTGATCCTAAGAATTTAAATTTTACATAGTAGCTCAAGTATTTAATTATTACAAACTTATTTTATATAGTCATCTTAATGTCATATTATGTATATTTTTCGGTGAAAACTGTGTTTAAATAAGCTATGACGTTCTGTAGTTGTTGTACTACAGCGAGTTCTCTTTTTTTTATCAAATTTTGTTTCACTAGGAAAAACTAAACAAACACACTATGTGGGACAAAAAAAAGAGAATCCTTGTTGTCGAAGATAATGAGATTCTGTTAAGCACCATGCAATTTGTTCTTTTACGGGAGGGATACGACCTACTCCTTGCCAAATCCGGCAAGGAAGCGCTTTCTCTGGTCTCGGACGAATCAATTGATTTGGTTATTACTGATCTGGCCCTGCCTTTTGCCAATGGTTTTGAAATTATAGACCGAATCAGAAAGAGCAATACGAATAATCAGGTACCGGTTATTATTATTTCAGGATATCGCGATGATAATAGTATTGTGGAGGGCTTTGAAGTGGGTGCAAATGATTATATCAAAAAGCCAATATCTCCCTCCGAACTGATTTCACGTGTACGTTTGAGAATTGGTCATGCTTAGTACGTTAGCCCATATCATCCATGATATTCGTGCCTTTTTTGAAGGCGACGGTTGGCCGGTACTCGTTATCGTTGCCCTGGTCTTGAGTGTGCTGTTTTGGACTGCTTGTCTTGTTGGAATCGCCTTCTTTTATTATCGCGATTATCGGTATCGGAGAGCCTATTCCCGGATCTATCCGACTCTAAGAGATTTTATCTATGAACACGTTCTGGTGGAGAACAGGACCAGTCATTTCCCTGTGGATAAATTGGGACTGGATTTGAATAATAAGCTCGTGAGTAAAGTCGTGCGACATGTTATACACGAGTTTATTTTCACGATTGGCGGAGAGAAAGGCCAGAGTATGCGGCATCTTTTCAATGAACTGGGCTTTGATAAGGAAGCGCAATATGAGATTAGACATTCGGCCACAAACATGGTGACAACGGTGAGGTCCCTGGCCAATTTGGCCTTGATGAAGGTGCCCATTCAGGAAAAGATCCTGGATCAGTTACTCAAAAGCCCTCAGGTTGAAATCCGTGTCGCGGCATCCAAATATCTGTTACAGGTGGAAGGTGAACAGGCCTTTGACAGGGTATTTGAAGGTCTATATGGAATCAGTCAGCTTCATGCGCTTGATATCTTTCAGACAATTGTCCAGGGTGACTATTTTGGCGACTATACATTTTCGCAATGGTTGGATATGTCAAAAGCCTTTGCAGTTAACAGCTTGGTCATGGATCTGATGGTCTATTATCAGGAATTAAATGAAGCGGGACTCTGGAAATTAATTGACGCCAATAAAGACTCAAAAACTGCTTTAAAAGCTGTTAACTCTTTGGGAAAGCTGTTGGCAAGGGATAGTGAGGAGCGATTGCAGGAGCTATATATGGAGGAAAGTAGCCTGACAGCTAAGCTGGAAATACTGAAGGCACTCGGCCGAGTCGGACAAGGAAAATCAATTGATTTCCTGAACCGATTGTTTATGGACAGCAATTTGCCATTAAGTCTGCGAAAGCACGCTTATCGCTCATTAGTCGCTCAAAAGCCTTACAGCACACCGCTTTTGCGAAAAATTGATGAACAGGGGGATCGCGTGGAGAGCAAACTCATCCGCTATGTTAATCACCCGATGGTCCATTATATTTAAATATTTAGAGGAAAGGTTTTGATATGACACATTTTATTTCTTCAGTAGAGTTTGTTTTTGGATTATACTGTTTCTTACTTTTAGTGGTGTATGTTATGCTGTTTCGGATATCATCGCTTTCGATCCGTAAGAACCTTCGAAAACGCAATTCCAGACGTATTCAAACGCTCATGGAATCTGAAATTGCGCCGGGAGTCAGTATTGTCGCACCTGCTTACAATGAGTCGGTTACTATTGTAAATAATGTCCGTTCGTTGATGACTCTTTTTTATCCAAGATATGAGGTCGTCATTGTTAATGACGGAAGTAAAGATGATACTTTGGCAAAACTGATCAAAGAATTCGATCTGGTGGCGGTCGATTTTTTGGTCGATTACTTGGTTCCTTGTAAGGAAATTAAAGCGATTTATAAATCGCGTGATATTTCCCATAAACACCTAACTGTCGTTGACAAGATAAATGGCGGAAGCAAGGCTGATGCGGTTAACGCAGGAATAAATGTTGCAGCCTTTCCTTATATATTGAATACAGATGTTGACTGTGTGCTAGCCAATGATACACTTGTGTATCTTATGGAGGCTGTATTGGATGCTAAGGAACGTGTCATTGCTGTGGGGGCCACTTTACGCATGTCCAATTCGAGTTATGTGGACTCGGGGATGCTAGTTGAAGCGGCCTTACCTAAACCCATCCTCGCGCGATTTCAGGAGATGGAGTACATCCGGTCATACCTTCTTGGTAAAATGGGATGGAATTACCTGAATTGTATCCCCAATGTATCTGGTGGCCTTGGCTTATTTGACAAGGAAATTCTGATTGCGGCAGGAGGATATGATCCAAAGTCCTTAGGGGAAGATATGGAGATGGTGACGAGGATGTGTATGAAGATGTGTGACAATAACGAAAAATATGAGGTCAAATATATTCCGCAGACATTATGCTGGACAGAAGGACCAGATAGCCTGAAAATGCTGACCCGGCAGCGTATCCGGTGGGCTAGGGGGCTCATGCAGATCATGCGAACACATCGCAAGGCTTTCTTCAATCCTAGCTATCGAAAGTTTGGACTGATTGTATTTCCCTACAATGCAATTTTTGAATTCTTCGCGCCAATTATGGAAATTCTGGGTATATTCTTTTATATCTATCTGATCCTGACAAATGGAATCAACTGGCAGATGGCTATTCTGCTACTGGTTTTCGTATATATGTTTTCGGTTTTTTTAACCAGCTTTTCGATTTTATTGGACAATTATGTCTATAAGTATTATAAGCGCAGGCAGGATATTGTTCGCTTATGCCTCACCGCATTTTTAGAACCCTTTATATATCATCCGATCATTGTGTACAGTTCTATCAAAGGATATATACAGGAGCTTTTTGGTAAAAAACATGCCTGGGGAGAAATGAAACGCAAAGGTACTTTAACACCCTTATCACCGAATGGGACAAAAAAATAGAGCAATGAACAAATTATTGATATTAATAGTCATTTTCTGTCAGTCCTTTTTAGCAGATACCATTTCAGCACAGGTGGTCTGGCAAAATGAAAAATACGATGTGGATAGTTTGGTGCCGCAGGCAATCAGCTATCTGCGTGAGGGGAAGCTTGACCAGTCGGTTATGCTGAGCCGGACGGTATTGGCAAAATATCCGCAGTATACTGATTTTAACTATATCCTGGGATTGAGCTACCAAAAGATGGGACGGAGAGATTGGGCTATTCCGTATTTCGAAACAGTAATGGCAAGTGATCCGAAGTATAAAGACAGCTACCCCCCTTTGGCATTATTGTATGAAGCGAAAGGCGATATAGACAAAGCCAGGAAAGTTTGGCAACTGGCACGTGCCCGATTTCCTGATGATATGGAACTGGCAGCAGCCTATCAGGAATTTGAAGCCAGGGGTATGAAAAATTCTATCAACCGTAACATCGACAATTGGTACAAAGAAGGACTAAAATTTATTGAACGGGGAGAGCTGCAAAAAGCCATTGCGATTTCGGACAGTATGCAGCAGGCAGATGCTAACGATAACCGTTATTTATACCTCCGCTCCAGTGCTTATATGTCCGGAAAGGAATATAATAAAGCCAAAATTAGCTATGAAATGCTTTGGGATAAAGGTGATAGTACCGTGTTTATGCGAGAACAGTTAGCGAATATCGCTGTTGCAAATAAAGACTATCAAACCGCGTTGGCCTATATGGAACAACTGCAGCAGCAATCACCGCAAGTGGAGCGTTATCGTCAACAAGCAAAAGTATATCGTGAAAATTTGCCCTATAGTTTTTATGTCGGATTCAATCATACACAAAGTGCACAAGATAGGCCTAATGGGCACTTCTTTATTTCTGGAGTGGAATATGGGAAGAAAGTGGGCGAAAAAAATATGTTTATTGGTCAGTTCAACTACGGAAATAGAAGGGGAGAAAAGGGGTATCAGGTGGGATTAGATGCTTGGTTGAATTATAGTTCAAAATTATATGCTTATCATCATCTTGCCTGGGCCGATGGAACAGTATTTCCTACCTGGAGGGCAGCATATAGTCTTTATCGGGAGGCCGGCCTTTGGCTCTTTGATGTAGGAGGACGTTATGTGCGATCTGCTGACCATACCAACAACTATGGAATGGTGGCCTCTGCAGGCCGCTATTTTGGGCCGACTTTTGTCTATCTCCGGGGATTTTTATTGCATGATGAACAGCGTTGGAATCAGGCTTACTCACTGGCAGTAAGGCACTATTACAATAATGAAAAGCCTAATTCCTATGTCACCATCATTGGTAATATCGGAACCTCTCCAGACGATCCTTCCCGGTATCAGTTTTTAAACAATAGATTTGGTTTTTTGTCGCGATCAGTCAATGCCGGATGGCAGCATCGGATCGACAGCTGGGGATTTACGCTTATGGGCGGATGGAGTTATTACAAGGTGGCTGAAAATAGATTTATGAATCAGTATGATCTGAATCTCTCATTAAGGAAATATTTTTAATATGTGGAAGTATATGTTGTGTCTGCTTTTTGTTGCAACAATAGCTCAGGGTAAAGAGCGGATTATACTGGTGAATGACGGTGTGGCCAATTATGTTATCCGTACTGACCAAAACAATTCGACCCTGCTAAAAGCAGCAGCGGTAATTAACGAATTTACAAAATTGAGTACAGGTACGGCATTTGACTTGCAGGCCAAGGAACAAGACCGGCCGGCGATTCTATTGGAACAGGTACCAATAGACAATACATATCCAGAAGATAGTTATTCGATACAGTTTAATGGGGCTAATATGCATATCAAAGGTAGTGGCCGCGGTGTTCTTTATGGCGCTTACCGTTATGTAAGAGATGTTATCGGAGCACGTAAATGGTATATCGGCAGGGAGAATACCTTCATTCCCAAGTTATCTTCGTTGGTGATGGATGCAGATTATCATATTTTTGCGAAACCTAATTTTCAGTTTCGCGAAGTATATTTTCCGATAGAACTGGATCAGGAGTATTTGGACTGGTATGGACTACATAATTTAGAAGAAAAATGGGGGGATTGGGGACATACGTTCAACAAGATATTACCGCCATCCATTTATTTTAAAGAACATCCCGAATACTACTCGCTTTATCATGGGAAAAGACAAGCTACCCAGCTCTGTCTTTCCAACGAAGCTGTTTTTGAACATACCGTTAAATATTTCAGGCAAAAAATGCTTGAGAATCCGCAAGCTAAATACTGGTCGATAGCGCCCAATGACGATATCGGCAGCTGTACCTGTGAACGCTGTCAAGCTATTGATAAACGCGAAGGCGGAGCCCAAGGTTCTTTGATCCACTTTGTGAATAGGGTAGCCGCTAAATTTCCGGATGAGCAATTTACAACCCTCGCTTACCTACAGACGGCCAATGCCCCCGCGCATCTTCGCGTAGCAGACAATGTTTCCGTGATATTAAGCAATATTGATGCTTTTCGTAAAGGTGATATTGGCAATGAACCTTCTGCAGCTACATTCCGCAGGCAGCTGCGTGAATGGAAATCCAAAGCAGCACATGTTTTTGTATGGGATTATTTAACACAGTTTACAAATTACCTAGCCCCTTTTCCTATTCAGGGAACATTTCAGAAAAGTCTGGACTATTTAAAACAACAAGGGGTGGAGGGTGTTTTTTTGCAGGGCGGGGGTGCTAGCTATAGTGATATGGCCGAACTAAATGCTTATATTTTAGCTCATCTGATGTGGGATAGTACCGTCTCCGAAGATCAGCTTACGGATGAATTTGTAAATGGTTATTATGGCAAGGCCGGTCAGACTGTCAAAGCCTATCTCAATGCCCGGCGAAATGCTTTGCCCGCCGTCTCATCCCCCTTGTCGATATACGGCAATCCAATTGATAACAGGAATGATTATTTAAGCCCGGAGAAAATGGAACACTATAGTACATTGTTGGAGAAAGCTGAAGTACTAAGTGAGGGCAACCGGTTAATGGAACAACGTATTAGATGGTTAGGTCTTGGGTTGGATTATACCTACTTACAACAGGCACGGTTTTATGGGCCACGTCAACATGGGATATTCTTCGAGGAGAATGGGAAATGGAATGTTAGACCAAATGTACAACGCAAGCTGCAACGGTTTGTTGAAGATGCGAAGAAACTCGGCGTAGTTGAACTTGCAGAGGGGGGAGCTTCACCTGACCAATACGCGAAAGAATGGAGTGAAATATTTAGTGCAGGAGTACATGGGAATAAAGCCTCTGAAGCAAAAATGACGATGAAATACCCTTTTGACCCTTCATTCCCTGCCAATGGTATGCGAACCCTGACTGATAGTGTGCCTGGCTATCTGGATTATAGCTATAATTGGCTTTTATGGACGGGAGAACCTATGGAGATTGCCTTTAACTTCGAAAAGACAAAAAAAGTGGACGTTATAGAACTCAATTTCCTTCAGGATGCACGACATTGGATTTTTATTCCAAAAGAGATCCGTATCACGGCTTCAAAAGATGGTGAAAATTTTAAGGAGTTACTTTCCTCTAAAATTGAAGAAATAGACGAAGACTATACGGTGCAGAAAGTTAAATTTAAAGCTCCGGTAGCGGATGATGTTAAAATAATTCGCATTTATGCCTTACCATTTCCCTCCCTGCCGGAATGGCGCTATCATCCCACACGAAAGGTCTCTATTGCCTGTGATGAAATCTGGGTGGAGTAATCCAATTGGATTGTTGTTGAATACTCTAAGTATCAACCCTGTTTTTTCAAATGTTAATAATCTATTCGTTTTTGATATGCGTTAGTATATAAGGAATTGTATATTTCGTTCCAAATGCATTGGATACAAGTGTATCTGCTCCAAATATAGATCCATGATTGTAAGAACAATTATTTAACCCGTGTTTTAGTAGTATAAAGCAGATGCTTAATGGTTTAGTCCATTTTAAAAGCATCCAAACGAGTTTAATTATAAAAGATAGAAATATGAAAAATTAATTTTTACAGGTATTGCCTAGTATCATTTGCTAAGTTGACCCCTGAGGTAGCAAAGGCTCAGCACGTCAAAAAAGAGTTTGGAAATTTCAGCGGAAAGCAGCCCTCAGTTAGATCCTCAGTCAAGACAAAAGCTGGATAATCAGATGGATGGTTAGGGAAGAAGAGGCCCTGGATATTGGACACAGCTTTTTAACACTTACTCAGATGTATATCTTAAATATAGCTATTCTGCGAATGATGCAATAGAGCGAGCACATTAGTCTGTCTATCGGGAAATTGAAATTTATCATGGTGTAGATCTTTAGAAATTACTCCGATTTTAGAAAGTGAAGTTTGGGAGAAACTTCACTTTCTTTATTATATTCCAAGTCTAAATCTCTTGTACTACGGTACAATGACTATTTTATTTATCTACAAAAAGACGAAGTTCCTTCAAAGACTTTTCAGTGTTTTATTGATAAGTGTTTGTAAGATGAATTGATCTACTCATAATATTCGTGTAGTAGTAATTATGATCGTTAATGAGATTTATATTTATAACCTAAATGATTACTGCGTTTCGACAATGTCTTGTAAAGCTCTGAATAAATTTAGCGGATATTCGGCTAATCTGTTGCAAAGATAGAGATACCATTCCTGACCATATACGAAATACAGTTTTGTGGGGTGGCCTTCATCCCTCAACTGTTCTAGCTGTTCTGTCTGTATACCATATAAACTTTCAAATTCATAGCATTCCTTTGTAGGCTGTAGCCGTTCAATAAGCTTTTTTACCCCCTGTTGAATTTCATGGTGATGCGTCGCAATAGAGCATAAATGACCTTTTGAAAGCAGCTGTTCGACATAGTAAAGATAGCGTTCGTTGAGTTCTTGCCCACGTGGTAGAGATAAGCCTTTGGCTGTCTCGAAAGCCCCTTTCACCATTCGGATACGCCCCCTTTCTTTGCACATCGCATCAAAATCATCCCTTGTCCGATGGAGATAAGCTTGCAATGTGATGGACAAGTTTGAGAATTCTTTTGAGCCCTTCTGATAGAGCTTTAATATGCGGTCAGTCCTTTCCGTTCCTTCTGCACTGATGATCACTTCTTTACCTTTGGCTGATTCACATATATTGGAAAGGTTTTCATAACAGAGGCTTTCAGAGATTTCTAACCCAATGTGCGAAAGGTCAAGTGAAATCGTTGAATTGAGATGTTGTTGCCGTATTGTATCACAGATGTCCAAAAATTCAGCAGTTGCTTTTTCAGCTTCCGGGATTGTCCGTGTGCTTTCACCCATATACTCGATCGAACATTTAAAACCAATATCATTTGACGCTTGTACTTTTTTTAATGTTTCCGTAAGGTTTTCACCACCAATATATCGGTCAGCGGCTTTCTTCATTAGCTTGTAAAGTGCTTCATTATTCAAAATATAAGCTTTAGCACCTTCATTTAATGCAGCTTTCCTCAGTGCTTCGGCACCAGCTGTTAGTAATTGTTCCATTTAGCGATCTTAAAATTAACTGTGTAAAATACATAATTTAGAAAGTAGAAAGTAGAAAGAAATGAAATTCCTATTCCAAGTAGTAGTCTATAACGGATAAAGTTTTTCTACACAGATGTGACACTAGTGCTGTTTTTGTTGAAGACTTACTTTTTTTAACAGTATCCCTAAATGTTTGGCTTTATACAAGCATTTTGAGCTGACTTTCCAGGAGGCTATGTATGGTAACTCAATTCCACTATCGTGACAAAACTCCATAAATGCCTTGAACAAGAACTCTGGCCCATTATCCGTTCTTATGCGTTTGGGCCTAAATAAAAAAAACCGTTTAATTTCTGCGCCAATCTGACATGAGGTAGTGAATAGAAAGGTTCGTTTATCAATAACTCCCGATTATAGTCATCAAGGATATCCAGTTCCCTGAATCTACCCCCATTAGCTAGCGGGTCACTCATAAAAATCATTGACTAGGTTTCGTTAACTGCGCCGGGAACTGCCAGCTTTTCTTTGCGAGACGGGATATGATGTTTGCATTTTCCTCTGAGTTTTAAGTTGATATTCCGATAAACAGGAGATCCCTTTTTCTGTTCCATAGCAGACCTTCCAGCCCTATCTTGCCAAAGTAGGTCTCAAATCCTCTCGTGGGATATCTGAAGGCCATATTTATTAATTTTGAACCTATCGTTTCAGTAAAGTTAAGGTCGATTTGAAAAAACTGTGGTATAATTTTCAGGTAAGTACGGCATAGTTATTAACTTTTCTATTTTTGAGGAAACTTAGACATCAGTGAAAAGACTTTCTACCTTACTTTGCTTTTTATTTATAATAATGACGGTGCAAGCACAAAAAGGCATACTGTCTGGAACGATAAAGGATTCCCTTGCACAGTCATCGATCTCGTTTGCCAGTATTGCAGTTCTCAATATGCACGGCCATGTTGTCGATGGCACCGTTACGGATTCATTGGGCGGCTTCCATTTTTTCAACCTGAAAAAAGGACAATATGCTATTGTGGTTAAATTTATTGGCTATCGTCAAAAAAAAATAGTTGTGGATTTTGATGGTAGAAGCCAGACCAATCTAACTGAAATTGTACTTGTCAGTACGGATCAGCGGTTGACCGAAGTAAAGATTACCGGAGAGCTTGCCGCGCAGAAGCACTCAGCTGATAGGCAGCGATATCAAGCAAGCCAGTATAGAAATGCAGTCGGTGGTACAGCCTTGGATATTGTAAAAAATCTACCATCAGCTGCTGTGGATGGAAATGGCAATATAAGTATGCGCGGGAATACGGGCATTATTGTACTTATCAATGGTAAACCTTCCTATTTAGATCCTGTGACAATTTTAAGCCAGATCGCAGCTAATGATGTGACCGATGTAGAGTATATTACCAGTCCTTCTGCTCAATTTGATCCTGATGGTAAAGGAGGTATTATCAATATCATGACAAAAAAAGCTGCGTCGGATGGATTTGCTTGGATATTTAATCTTCAGGGAGGATTGCCCAGTATAGATGATTATGGGAACAAGAGGGTACAAAAGCGATTTGGAGGAGATATTTCATTCCAGTTCAAAAAAAATAAGCTCGAATGGAGTGGTTCGGCCAATTATATGCGCAATGACAATGCGGGGTTTCGGGAAGGTGATGTATATACGATTATCGGAGATCGGCAGACGTTCTTTCCATCTAGAGGTGAACGGAGTTTCGACAAGTACAATTTTGGGATTAGACTGAATGGTACCTATGCGCTATCACAAAAACAGCAATTTAATCTAGGTATTCTGGCGTCCCGGAAATTTCAGGACCGACTGGCTGATATCGATTATACAAATCGAACAATTCGTCCATCAACGGGCGAAGAACTTTCAGGAATAAATTATTTCAACTCCAATCTGCAGAATAAGCAGGGAGAATTTTATCTTATTGATTTCAATTATCAGTACAAGTTTAGTGATACCCATTTATTGCAGGCAGGTGCAATTTATGAATATGCCAATATGTATGGGGCGACCAAGAATGCGAATATCGACCATAGGGCTGATACTGTCCAATGGACAAATAACAATTATACCAATCCTTTACGTGGCCTACGGGTTTCGGTCCAACATCAATGGAAATTGCCGCATGGCGAGCTATTGAGTGGTTACCAACTAAGAAATGATCGGCAGAAAGGTAACTTTGAATATTTCGCCACTGAAAAGCCAGGTGAGGCAATTAAACTTATTCCCGAATTTACAGGAAAGTTAAATGCAAATAATACAGCACATGCTATTTTTAGCCAATATGATCATAAACTTGAAAGAACGCAGTTGTCACTTGGGCTTCGTTATGAATATTATCAACGTGAGGTACTTTTAGTCAATACTGGCGTGGAATATCCGTATTCAATCCACCAATTGTATCCTACATTCAATTTGATGCATACCCTCAGCGAGGATTGGTCCTGGAAGTTTGCTGCTGCCCGCCGCGTTCAACGAAATAACAATTTTGAGCTAAATCCCATACCCGAACGCGAACACTCGGAGACATTGGAACAAGGAGATCCCAACTTGCTTCCAGAATTTACCACGAATGTCGAGACGGGTATTGTGAAGAAATTAAAAACAGGAAGTATATTCTTAAACATTTACTACCAACACACGAAAAATCCGATCCAACGGGTCAATTCTGTGTATGCAGATACAATACTCAATCGGGTGTTTACCAATGCAGATTATGCCACACGCTGGGGGACAGAACTGGGAGGGGAGGGAAAGCTTCTCCCTTGGTTAAGAGTCAACGGTGGACTTAACCTGTATCGTTATAAGATCTCTGGGCAGGTGCTGACTTATCAAGAGACAAATAGTAATAGTGACTGGGTTTATTCCTTGAATGCCGGAATTCAGGCAGATCTGACCAAGAATTGGAGTACAGGTTTGCAGGTAAATTATCTTTCCGGAAGACCTACCGTACAGGGAAAAGATTCTAGGTTTGTCACCCCCCACTTCAATCTGAGCAAGACCTTTTTGAAAGGATCGATCAAAGCACAGTGTCAATGGCAGTTCATTGAACTTGGCAAATGGGGTGTCAATGAGCAGCGTATTACGACATCCTCACATGACTTCTTTACTACCACTAATTATATTTATGAAAAAAATATATTGATGCTTAACCTCAGTTTTAATTTTCATAAGCTGAATCAGCTTTCGAAATTACCCAAGAGTGAGTTTGGTGAGAAGGAATTTTAGTCATGTTGTCTCTTGAATTCGGAAGGGGTAAAGTCCGTGTATCGTTTAAAGTATTTTGAGAAGTTTGATTTATCTGAGAAACCCAATACGAAAGCAATTTCGGCGATCGAGTTGTTGGTATAGAAAATTAGTCTTTTCGCCTCTTTGATAATATAGGTTGCCAATATCTGAGAGGCCGTATTATGGGTATTTCTTTTGCAGGCTGCACTCAGATTTTGGGGACTTGTATGCAGTAGGGACGCATAGTATGCAACACTGTTTATGATTTTTGAATCTGCATTTAACAGTTCGATAAATTTGACATACAGGTCGTTGGAGACCGATGTGGATTGATCCATCTTGCCAATATCTTCGAGAGTTTTAGCTAAGAGTGATTTAAACAATCCCTCCTGACATATTTTGTTTTCTTCCTGTGATAGCAATTGTAGGAGAGTCGGAATGACTCCATTTTCTTTTAGGTAAAGGATGTCAAATTGACTGATCTCATCGACCAACCTTGTGATTTCAAGATCTAAGCTCTGTTCTACAAATGATTTTTTTACCAAGAGTACATAGCCCTCGATTGGAACCACCAATTCCCAGTAATGTACAGATTCCTTTCTAATGATCAGTAAGCATGGTGTTTTAATCGGACTTTCCCTGCCGTCAATTATCTGCTTTCCAGATGTGTTTGATAAAAACACCAGTTCAAGGTATCCATTGTGCCTATGTGGTTTGGTTACAGCTTTTGAATTGTCAAATGCAGCAACCATTAATAATTTCTGGGGCTCGAGTTTATCTTTTACGCTGATGGTTTTGCTGGTCATGTAAGTCAATTTGAAAGGTAAAAATAAAATAAATCCTCGTATTTTATAGTATCGCAGGAAATTGTCCTAGATCACGGTTTAAGCATCACCGTAGCCAGCAAATTGATAGGTATGTGCTGTTCACAAATATTACAATGCAGTAAAAAAGATGAGATTGCCATTATAGCAGCATCCTCCTGAGGATGTTACTGTACCTGTTGAACTATTAAAAGTAATCACTTCATTTCTAACACAGCTAGGGTGCCCTGAAGAGTTGGTTCTTTATAGGCATAAATTCAATTTCGAAATTTATGCTTTTAATATACGGCAAACTTTATAAATATGAAATCTTATTTCATGAATTTTCATAAACTTTGGGATGCTTCGGTATATCTTCACTGCCGCTTACATACGATTTCTTTTTCTCAGATAGCGGCACTAAGCCTCCTTAAGAGAATGGTAATCAATTTTGGCTTAATGCATACCTAGAGAGTTTGTCTGCAATAAAGAGTCTTGTGGTTGACCAGCCATCATTTCAGGTAAGTATTTACCTACTGATTCGTAATAAAGGCCAAAAGCAGCTATACCTATATCAAATAGAACAATAATTCATAAATGCAACTAAATTGCTTTTATGAATTATTGTTCTTAATTTTGTTTTTAAATAAAAAGATAATGAGCACGATTCCTAAAAACTTTGAGGACTGGAAATGGTGTATCGAAAAAAAATGCGGTATTCCGTTAACGGTAGAATTTGCCAGGCAACGTCTGGCAGTTTATGAAGATCTTTCCAATGCGGAGACACAACGTTTTGTTTCCAATTATGGAATAGAGCACCTTGAGAATATAAAAAAATGGATGCGCATTGTGATGACCTCAGTGGAGAAAAAAATAGAATTTAATTTGTGTCAAAATGAAAAAAAAACTACCAGTCACAGTTCTAAGTGGCTTTTTGGGGGCAGGTAAAACATCCCTGCTGAATCATGTACTTCATCACAAAGGAGGTAAGAAAGTTGCTGTAATTGTAAATGATATGAGTGAAGTGAACATTGATGCGCAATCCGTCGAACGCGAGAATGTGCTATCCCGCACAGAAGAGAAGCTTGTTGAAATGAGTAATGGATGTATATGTTGTACATTAAGGGAAGATCTCATGGTTGAGGTGGAGCGTTTGGCCAAAGAAGATCGATTTGATTACCTTCTGATTGAAAGTACAGGTATCTCAGAGCCAATTCCCGTTGCTCAGACATTCAGTTATGTTGATTCTAACAATGATATTGACCTTTCGTCATTCAGCTTTATTGATACAATGGTTACTGTAGTGGATTGTTTCAATTTCTCCAAGGATTTTGGTAGTTCAGAAACTTTGTTAGATAGGGAGCTCGCCGACGATGATATGGATAACAGGACAATTGTAAATTTATTGACCGATCAGATAGAGTTTGCGAATGTCATTGTTTTAAACAAAGCAGACCTTGTGTCGGAGGAGACCATAGGAACTTTGGAAGCAGCAATTGGTAAACTTAATCCAGGCGCGAAGCTTATTCGTACCCAATTTGGCCAAGTTGATCCAAAGGAGATCATGGGAACAGGAATGTTCGACTTTGAAGAAGCTTCTTCGTCTGCGGGTTGGTTAAAAGAACTAACGGAGGAGCATGTTCCCGAAACTGAAGAATATGGGATTTCATCTTTTGTTTTTCGCTCCCAGCGACCTTTCCATCCGCAACGATTACACAGTTATTTAAATGAACATTATCCTCATAATATTATACGTGCTAAAGGATTATTTTGGTTAGCGTCGAGGCCGGATACTGCAATTAGTTTTAGTCAAGCTGGCGGGAGCGTCCGATTGGAGACTGCCGGTTCGTGGTGGAGTAGCATGCCAAAAGAGGTGCGGTACCAACATCCAATTTACCCCGAAATAAAAGCTGATCTATTAAAACGCTGGCATCCTGAATGGGAGGATCGTAAAAACGAGTTGGTGTTTATAGGGCAACATTTGGAGAAAGAGAAATATATTAAAGAGTTGGAATCTTGTTTATTGACCGACGAGGAGGCGGACGATTGGCGTTTCACTTGGTGGAAAGATGAATTTCCCAAAAATATTTAGTGCCTAGTGTTAATTATTTCGCCAATATTGGATGAAAATTACGGACATGTAACAAGCTGCTCAGAATTTTTTAGCTCCCATTTTGAAATCAATTACAATAAGGATGGGTTGTTGACTATCCGTTCAGAGTAATAGTGGCTGTGGCCACTTATTTTGCATGAAAAAATGAGCTCTTGTGTCGAACAATCTTAACGGTTAGGTGTTATATACTTGCTTAAATTTCGGAGGAATAATGACTGAAATTCTATTAGTTGACGACCACAATTTAGTTCGTAATGGTATACGACTGATATTAGATTCTTGTAATGACCTTTTTGTCGTGGATGAAGTGGGCAGTGGGGAAGAAGCTTTGGATTATCTTGAGAAAAATAAAACACCCGATCTGGTACTCACTGACATCAATATGAAAGAAATTGATGGAGTTGCTTTGATACATATTGCGAAAACTAGGTTTCCAGATATAAGGGCTTCGGTACTGTCGATGATTGAAGATAGCGGCGTGGTTGTGGATGCATTCAATGCCGGAGCAGATGGCTATCTGACTAAGAGTACAGATTATACTGAGCTATTGTTTGGCGTTAATCAAGTTGTTCAAGGCAAAAAGTATTTGGCAAGCTCTATTGCTATGGATATCATCAATAAATATAGTACTTTAATCCCCCTGACTTACGATAAATCAGATTTACTTAAGCGCTATGAGATAAATGAAAGAGAGCTGTCCGTTTTAGAATTAATATCGCAAGGTCATACCAATGCTCAGATTGCAGATCAGATCTTTTTAAGCAAGCGTACAATTGAAGGGATTAGGCAGCATTTGATTGATAAAACTCGGGCTAAAAATACAGCTGATCTTGTGCGTTTTGCGTTTCAAAACAAACTTTTAGAATAAATTTTTTTATTTTGATTATTTTGGGTCGCGATTTCTCCTCCAAATTTTTCAAAGGACAGTTCCTTATTTTTATTATATATTTGAATAATCTGTTGGCCTACAAAGGGTAACTAGGTCAATAAAGAATATTTTCGG
>Ga0213825_1000164_pt1 | contig 50469 bp, 47 predicted proteins | sample MC6MC0900MG_FD_179896 | JGI IMG/M metagenome (GOLD analysis project Ga0213825, IMG submission 179896) | Enriched soil aggregate microbial communities from Iowa State University, Ames, United States - MC6-MC0900-MG | ecosystem: Environmental > Terrestrial > Soil > Unclassified | place: USA: Iowa...
CGATACATATTCGTCGCCATCTTTGACATAGATGTTACCATCCTTATCGCTGTAAGTGCCGTCTTCATTAAGGGTGTAATCATCGTCTCCTGGCTCATCACCCGGTTCGTCTCCCGGCTCGTCCCCAGATTCATCCTTTACGAAGTTTCCGCCTTCATCAACAACATAAGTATCTCCATCTGGGCCGATGTATTTTCCTTCTTCCTCAGCTGGGGTGTATTTGTCGAAGCTTCCGTCTTCATTAGGCACATAGACATTTCCAGCTTCGTCCACAAAGTTGCCGTTTTCATCCTTCGTTACCGGTACATACTCGTCACCATCTTTGACATAGATGTTACCATCTCCATCACGGTAGGTGCCGTCTTCCTGAAGGGTGTACTCCTTGACAGGACTTGTTGCAGGAAATGTCACATCAAAAGTCAGAATATTTCCTGAACCAGTACCGTTTACTTGGGTATTGGATATTGTACCATCAGCGATTAAAACATACATTGCTGCCGGCCAATTGTAGGTACCAGAAGATTTTAGCTTAACTACCGCCTTATATTCCGTATTTCCGGCGAAATTGCCACTAAGCGCATCATCTTCATTGGTCACATCATACCAAGTGATGGTTCCCGAAAACTTTTTATCAGAAATTACTGATTGGGGAATTTCTCCGGTTTGGGGAGCAGTAATATTGATCCTGATAACCTCTGCCAGAGTTTTCGCAACTTCATCACTGCTTTCACGGATATAACAAACTCCGTAATCGCTATTGGAAGCGCTGGCAGGCGTAATAAGAATTTCTTCTATCTCGTCGCCGGTTGGTGTCAGATAGAAATACAAATTTCCGTCTGCTTTGTTGCTGTCATTGGGCATCATTCTTACATCATTGATACCGTATATACCTTCTTGCGCATCCGCTGTTTCCGCACAGCTGACACCGTTAATGTTTCCTTTGGCTACATATAGTTCACTGTTCTTCGGAATGACAATCGTATTAAGGTAAACCATTTTACCGTCGCTGTTTTGAGGGCGCGGTAGGATGCTGGCCTGGGAATTATTGTTGAGTGCCTTCACAGTACCACCGTCAATGGTGACACTGCCCACATTACCTTTACCTCCCTGGCCGATTCCGGCACCACTGAAATTTTCAAATAAAAATGTATAAGCTCCACCACCGGTTGCGGTTATTGTACCTCCGTTAATGGTGATGTTGCCAATGCTGTTTGATTCCGCAACGCTGCCGCCAATACCCGCAGTACCATTACCGCCTTTTGCAATGATCTGGCCGCCGGTAATGCAGATGTTGTCAACGATTCCTGACTGGCTGTCTCCGTTCCCGATGCCTGCACCGCCACCAAAGGTTCCAAGAGAGAGGAGAGAAGCACTGGCTCCGCCAGTTGCGGTTACTGTACCTTTATTGATCTGGATATTGCCGATCTTTCCGCCTTTACCGTAGCCGGTACCGATTCCTGCTCCTCCATCTGTACCGATTGCATTCACCGTGCCTCCGTTGATCTCAATATTTGTAACTTGAGTATTGTAGCTACTATCGGCTGTTGAAGAACTAAGACCAATACCAGCAGCACCGCCGATGGTACCGTCTCCGCTGCCGCCGGTTGCAGTGATAACGCCTCCATTGATCGTGATATTTTCCATTACTCCATTACTGCCGCCGGTACCGATACCCGGCGCCCAACGGCCGCCTTTGGCGGTAATCCGACCGCTATTAATGGTAATGCTTCCGACCGTTAGTGATTCCCCACCGCCGATTCCGGCGCCGCTCATACCACCATTTGTGGCCAGGCTTGCATTAGGGTCATCTGCTGCTGCAGAAATCGTTAAACTACTATTGAAATTGATTCCTACTGCCGCACCATAGCCTTGCTTTCCTGTTGTTGTATGCCCGCTTGTGATAACATTTTCCCCTTTGAACACGAGACTGTTGTTTTTACCGGACACAAAATACAATGGTGCAGGACCTTGTAAAGAACTATAGGTACTTATATGGTTATTATCAGACTTGATACTCAGATTCTCAATAATAACCTTGTTATTACCCTCGAACCGAAAAGCCACCTTATTAAATGTTTTTCCGGTTACTCCTTTCAGGATAACTGTTTCACCCTCAGGTATGGAGATCGTTGCAACTTCATCACCTGCCATATCACGCAGATCTTTCAAATCAATCGTAATAGAGGAGTGCTCCTTACTGATAGCAGAAGCAATTGCATTCTGGAGCTGACTCCATATATTGGATACGACCAATACGGTTGATCCTTCTTCAGGTTCTGCTCCCGGCTCAAGTTCCCCGGCTGCTTCGCCTTCCGCTGTAACAGGGAACAGTATATCAAAAGTCAACGTGTTACCAGATACCTTCGTACCGGACACTGTTCCGTTCTCTGCCTTAACATATGTGGGAGACCAACTGCTTAGGGCCTTCAAACTAACGGAGGCCTTATAAACCGTTTCACCGGAAAATACACCGTCAGGTTCTTTACCGGTATCCACATTACGCCAGGTAACCGATCCGGAATACATAGTTCCCGAAATCTCTGTCTGAGGGATACCGCCTGCTTCGGGAGCCTCGATACTGACCTCAAGTACTTCTGCAAGTGTCTGTGCACTTGAATCATTGCTTTCACGAACATAACGCACTCCATAAGTCCCATACGTTATGCCGGATGGAATAAGGAGAATCTCTTCTCCGTCTTCACCGGAAGCCGGCAGATAAAAATATAAATTACCGTTTATCTTGTTGGCATCCGATGTTGTTATCACACCGTTGATACCGTAAATACCTGCTTGCGCATCCGGAACATCCCCACAATCAGTATTGTTAATACTGCCTTCTGCCACATATTCGTCAATGTGATTTGGAATGCTGAGCGTGTTAAGATACACGTCTGTGCCGGCACTGTTATGGGGAAGCGGCAAAACGCTGGTCTTTGAACTGCTATCAAGGGCCCTTACGGAACCGCCGTCGATAACAATGTTACCCACTGTGTTTTCGCTGCCGTTTCCAATTCCTGCGCTCTTTTCGCCACCTTTTGCGGTAATCGTACCGCCTGTAATGGCAATCTTGCTAAGAATGGAACTGGAATAACCGCCATTTCCTATACCTGCACCCCATCTTCCGCCGGTTGCATTGACAATACCGCCGCTGATCGTGATATCGTCGATCTTACTGTTCTCGTTTCCACCGCTGCCGATTCCCGCAGCACTCTGCAGACCGGTTGCAGTAACATTACCGCCGCTGATCGTAATACTGCCGACAATGCCTTTAGCACCACCGCCGCCTCCGATACCACTGCCGCCGTAATCAATACCGATAACCACGCCCCGGTTGGCGCCCGTTGCAGTGACAGTACCACCGCTGATCGTAATGCTGTTAACATTATCTGCTTCGGTAGCCGAGCCTCCGCCGATTCCTGCAGCACCCGATTTACCTTTTGCTTGTACAGTACCGCCATTGATGGTGATATCACCAATTGTACTGCCACCACCGCCGTTTCCGATACCAGCTGCATAGTCACCACCATTTGCGGTAATATCACCTCCGCTAATGATTATATCGCCGGACTGGCTCTTTTCGCCACCACCGATCCCTGCACCGCTGGTGCCACCTGATGCTGCCAGGCTTGCATTGCCGGTTTCCGCTGTAATTGTCAGTTTGGCCTGGTTCGTAATATTCACTGCCGCTCCATAGTTTGCGGCGGCTGAGCTCTGTCCGCTTTTAATAACATTTGTGCCTTTTAGTGCAAGGACGTTGTCTCCCTTTGCAAAATACAGAGGAGAGTAAGCAACGTTACCACCATTTGGGGTACCATTTTCAGAGCCATTGTGAGAATTCGCAGATATGATTTTTAGGTCTTCTATGGTTATGGTGTTATTTCCCTCAAACACAAACGCAGTATTAATATACGTTGTTCCTGAATTTCCTTTCAAGGTGATTGATTTACCTTGAGGGATTTTGATGGTATAAACTTGTCTTCCGATTCCTAAAACGCCGTCAGAAGGAGATGGAAGGCTGCTTAGATCAATGACATCATCATTTTCAGCTCCGTTAATATAACTCTGAACCTGATTCCAATTCGTGGCCTTGTATGTTTCTGCTTCCGCAATTTGTGCCGTGCTAAGGCACATGAGAGCGGAAAAAGCCGCCACCATGGAACATCTAAGCCACTGTCTGTTTTCCCCTGCTTTCATATATGTTTCCTCCTTCCCTTTTTGATTCATCACTCAATTTCATCACACAATTTTCCTCCTTTCCCTTTTCTTGAGATATGCCCAAGAAATTATGCTGAATGATCATTTTTTAGAGGATTAATAATTTAATCCGGCCAAAAAGCTCATTCATACACATAAAAATTTATCATATTTTATGTGTATATTCGCAACCTCAACAAATTTTAAGCCGTTTCAGGCAGTAGATAAAGTCCGGAAATTACCTCGGATTTCGTTGCTTTTGCGGACCAGAACCCGGATAAAAGACAGGATAGGCTTTCAACTTCTTGTCTTAGTTAACAGCAGGGAGAGTACAGTACAACAAACCTGGAAGGATATCAAGAATGCAGAAAACAGTTATATTTAAAAGAAAATCGGCGCCAGAACTTACGTCCTGACACCGATTTGTCTACCTCCTGAAGCAAGGAGGAAATCGCTTACATTTCTTCTAATGCAAGGTAATAACCCTTATTTTTTCTGGTAAGAAGCCATGGACTTCCGGTTTCCTCCGGATCACCAAGCTTTCTGCGGATCGCCGAAATATGTACCCATATGGTACGTACATCATCCACTGCGTTAAGTCCCCATACGCGTTCGTACAGCTCTTGAGCGTTGAGGGGGTCTCCTTTCTGCCTTACCAAAACTTCCAGCATAATAAACTCCTTTGGTTTTAACATAAGGTCCTGTCCATTTAAGTAAGCGCGGCGGGAAATCGTGTCCAGCTCCAACGCCCCTATGCACAAGAATGCATTTTTATGAGTATTCAGTCTTTCTCTGCGTAGTATTGCCTCTACCTGAGCCAGCAGAAATTCCATGTCGTAAGGTTTAGGGAGATAATAGTCCCCGCCCGCATATAAGCCAGCCACTATATCTCTTTTGGTGTTAAACTCACTCAAAAGCAGAATAGGCACTCCACTTTTGTTACGCAGCTCTGCGCAATAATTGAGTCCATTGCCATCCGGCAGTAAAATATCCAAAATAATCAGGTTAGGGGTTTCACGCTCCATAAGGGATCGGCTTTCTGTCAAGGTATTTGCTTCCAGAACACGATAGCCATCCTGTTTAAGTGCATTACGGGTCGTTTTTAAAATGACCGGATCATTCTCGACTATTAAAATTGTCGTATTACTCATATTCGTCCTCCCCTCCCTATGATTAATTTCATCAATGATCTTGACCCGCAATATTCTTTCACAATACTGGTTATCCAGAAGCGGGATACAAACGGCACGCAGCCGACCTCATCAGAGTGAGACATATCGCTGGCAGTATGCAATATTTTCGTTTATACATTTTGTCCCTCCTCTGCCTTTTCCTTGATATACATTAATTATACTTTACTTTGTAAGTATAATATAATTCTACATTTTCTATTAAAACGCAACCAAAGAATTTTCGAATAGAATAATATTTATCGAAAAAATTCCGATTAAAAATGTTCCCAAATGGCAATTTAATGTATCAAACGCCAGAGCCATACCAACTTCTCCGACCCACCCGGTCTATGATTTATTCGGAAAATACGAATCAACCGAATGATATGCTGTTCCACAACTTTTTAACTGAGGACGTGAAATCCTTCCAGTATTTCCAGAAGGCGGCCTCCTACTCCAGACTGAGCAGCCAGTATGATACCAAAGACGGATTCAGACGGCTGATGGATTTGCTGTAGGATCTTGAATCATCTATTGTCTGAAGTCTCTGGGGGAGAAACAAGCAAGGCTTTACCGTAGAAATATGGGAATGATTTTCCAGATTTTTTCCCTTGTGAACAGAAAAGGTTGGGCTTTCTTCTAATCGAATCGTGAATAATATCCTTGGAAAGATAACGGATATATTATCCGGTTATTTCCCACCATGATATTGATCGTTGCCATTGGGCCTTCGGCGCTTCCAAGCCTCAGATCATATATAAAATCATGTTAGTAGAGGCATTGCCAAGCCTTGTATCCAATTTCACCATTATGATGATCAACTTGCTGAATATGACAGCCATGGGAGCCGGCGGTCTTGGGGCTGTTGCCCTGACATAAGGATACCAGAAGTTTAACTATGCAATTATGTATTTTGTATTAATCATTCTCATTCTGTTCGTTCTTCTGAAGGAAGGTTTAAAACCAGCAAATACAAGTATGATAAACCTTATATCCAAAAGCAGGAAAGAGGGGAATAAAACTAACTGATGTTAGTTTTATTCCCCTCTTTCCTGCTCCATCTGATCCCATTACTGCCACCAACTATGCCTGGTTGCTGCATCCGTTTATGTTTTATACTTTTACACTTTTCCGCCTGTTGACGGTCCATCCAGAACATAACGTTTCGCTAACTCCAAAGCCGTATCCAGTGCAGACAATTCGGGTATTTTAATGATAATCTTAGGAAATTCACGTTCAATGATCTGAGACAATTCCGCCCCTAATATCTTATTATTTAACAGCACACTTCCCCAGAACCATAGTTCAACAGGCTTTTCTCCCTTATACTTATGAATCCCGGCTTTATGATAAACATCTCTGACAAGAGCAAACAGTTCATCCCTGCATTCCCTGATGATCTTTAATCCCGCTTCCTCACCCATAATACAAGCCTTTTCTGCAAGAATTGAATAGGAGGCAATTTCCGCCTTCTCCATCAGCCTGTCATTAACAAAAACATTAATCTCGTCTAATGTAGTCAAACCGCTTTTCTCTGTAAATAACTTATACAGAACAGGGCAGTCCTGTCTTCCGTCAATATGGCTGGCAGCTTCTTTTATTACTTTCATTCCCATGTGAAAGCCACTTCCCTCGTCACTGAGCACATGGCCCCAACCACCACAGCGCGTAATCTCTCCGGACTCCCCTCTGGCAAATGCTATGGAACCGGTGCCGCTGATCAGTACAATAGCCGGTCCTGAGGACATATGTAGAAAAATCTCACAATCATTATGGACTTCTATGCTTTCCTGTCTAAAGCCCATATCTGTAAAAGATTTAACGCATTCCTCTTCCTGCCTTTTGGAATCAATTCCGCTGGCAGCAATGCAAACCCGGATACAATCTTCTGCTTTCAAGTGATTTTCTTCCAGTACAGGCAGAATAAACTTACGGTATTTTTCATTGCATAGCTCAAATCCGTCTGTATTCATGGTACCTCCCGCCCCATAAAACGCTCCAATTACTTTGCCCTCAGCAGATTCAATCTTCATTCGTGCAACAGTTCCGCCTATATCTAAACCAGCATAGTATTTCATCATACCCTCCTAAATTATGCCTTTGTGTTCATTACCCTGTAAAAATCATGAAATTTGGGGGTATCACATTCAATGCACTTACGTTCCGATCCATAAACACTCATGATCTGGAAAGCGAGTAAAGCCTGGAACATGGAAAAGTACGGTTCTTTGCTTCCGGACAGATTTAAAACATGACTGCCGCTCTCCCAATCCAGAGAGGTTATGACAAAGTTAATACAGCCCTTTTCCCTGGAATATCTCTCTAAAACTGCCATACGTTCTGAATTATTAGATCCTGCAGGTAAAAACAGATTGCAAAGTCCAGGCTCAATGGTGTTATTAATTCCATGCAAATACTCCTCAAATTCATAAGCCGAAGCAGGTACATACAAGGTTTCCAGGATTTTCAAAGCCCCTTCCTGGACCGTATAGTATCCTTCCTCCTCTGATATCAGGGTAAAATGCTGCATGGATGCAAGCAGATCTTCATTTCTTTTACAGAATTCCATGGAAATCTCTATATTGGAAGGCGCTGCCTTTATGGATTTATTTAATTCATAAAGGAAATGAGTAAACTGATCTTCCTCCACCCGATTCCAGCGCTGCCCCAGTATCAATCCCATGAAGCTTAAAGTTAGAACCGTTCCAGTCATTCCTTTTGTTTTTGGCCCCACAGTTTCTTCTCCACATGCTATAAGCTGATGTAAGTTTCCTTGTAAAGCGACAGGTGACTTTAGATCTGCTGTTACAGTTATAACTGTGAATCCATGTTCTCTCCATTCTTTTACTGCCGATATGGTAGAAGTACTTTTTCCTGACTGGGATACCGCTATAACCAGGGTATCTTCAGGCTTTAAAACCTTTATAAAACCACTTAAGCGGGTAGGTACTGCTGCAGTTGTTTCTATCCCAAGGATCTTCTCCATAAAGTCTGCTGCTGCCATTGCTGCAATGTAAGAGCTGCCTGAACCAATGATCAGAATCCTTTTTACAGGGTTTAAATCACATTCCCTGAGTTCCCGGAAAATCTCCTCCCTTTCCTCTGCCATCCTTGCCCATATTGCGGGTTGTTCCTTAATGTATTCCATCATTTTCTGTGCCATGGTTCCTCCTTATAGAAAGCTGAAAATTGTTTGACTGACTGTAGTTCTAATGCTATGATTCTAGTATCATGATACCGCAGAAGGGAGCTTTGCCTTGAACCAATACATGCCAAGATATCTTAAAACTAAAAACCGTATGATGATTTTTGACTTATTCCGAAACCAGCATCTTATGAGCCGGGCGGAATTGGTCCGTATTACAGGCATCAGCTTCCCCACTGTTTCAAAAATTGTAGATAAACTGCTGGAGCTGGGCATTGTCATTGAGTTAGAAGAGACAGAGCAGAGCTCCGGAGCCGGGCGGAAAGGCCATCTCCTTAAGTTCAACCCAAGAGCCTGTTATGCCATTGGCATTGAATTCGAAGGCCAGGTTGTTCATCTGGGTCTGGTTGATATGCTGGGCACTTGCCAGTACTGCAGATCCATTTATCTTCCCGCTCAGAATCATACCCTGAAATTATCTAAGCTGACAAAAGAAATCAACACCTTAATGACTCTGGCTGACAATGACCACATTCCGGTTCTGGGTATTGGAATCGGTTTTCCCGCTATGATTAACCCGGAGACAAACAGCATCATTCATATGTCAGGAATGAATATTGAACATGAAGTTCCATTTGTAGATGCATTTTCGGAATTTGCCTCAACTTTGACAGTTCCGTTTTTCCTTGACAATGATGTAAAGTTCGCCTGTCAGGGAGAGGCCTTCTTACGCCGCAAGAACCCGGAATACCAGGATCTCATATATTTCACCCTGGGTACAGGCTGCGGTGTCAGCTATATGATGAATGGGGAGCTGTGGTATGGTGCCACTCATAAATCAGGAGAGATCGGAAACATGATGATCAGCTCCTGTCAGATACCGGGAACAGAAGTACCCGAACCAACCCCATTTGAACAGCTTATTAACTTAGATGCCATATATAAGCATTTTCAGATCAGCCTGCAGCAAAATCCAGGCCTGCCGGAGTCCATACGGGAGGATATTATTAATTATCTCTGTCCCTATTTAAGCTTTACTCTGTCCAACATTTCCTATCTTTTGGATATCCAGCATTGTGTACTGACAGGAATTGTACCTCTTGCATTAGGAGAAGGACTGCTTCAGAAAATACAGGATACGCTCCGCACCACCCTGACACAAAACACCCTCTTAATTGAGCCTTCCATCAGCCGTGATGCAGGCATCATCGGCGCCGCCGTCACAGTGTTTAACAAACGCCTGGAGGTTTTGTTTAAGGATTAATTCCTATCTCCGTTTAAAGGCTTGTGCAAGAATAAACCATGATACATGAGGAATCCATTGTTCCGCCCAGCGCCAGTTATCATCCACTGTGCCTCCTGGTTCCCGGATAAATGCGATTCCTTCTTCATTTTTCTCATCGCTTGTAATTCCATTGCAGATCCCACCCGGGCAATTCATAAAATCATACCGGTCTTTGAAGAAATACTGAATATTATTTTTGCCGTAGCCATCCATCATACAGGAGTCAAAAGGATTTAAGCCCATGATCCAGTTGATCTGATTATCTGCAAAATACTCCAGCTGATCCTTAAATTCTTCATTATCCGTAACCCGTAAAAGAATCCTGGCCGCTGCCGACAGCGAAGCAATCCTGGCATTCTCTCCCTGCCACCACGGCTCTACTGTTGTATGGTGTGGGAAAAAGAACTGGGTCTTTTTCACCCCATCACTGCCCTCAAATAGAAATCTTGGATAGCCGAAGGGATTCGAAACAGAATATGTAATATTAAGAATGTGCTTCATTATCATTTCTGATGTTCTCACTGCCTTTTCAGACTTCTCCCTGTTCTTTTCTATTGAAGCATATTCAAGCAGTGCAATGACAGGGAGCCCTTCATCGGCTGCATGATAATAAGGGAGGCTGCCGTAAGAGGTCAGATAAGCTGCCGTTTCCCCCTCCATAACAATACGCGCATATATACGCTCCGCCATATCTCCTGCCTGTGCCAGATACTCATACTCTTTACTGGCCTTATAAAGCTCTGTTAATGCCAGTAGCGCACAGTATTCATCAATCAGATTCCATTCCCCATCATTGGTGTACTTTTCATTATTTGCTGACAGGTGATGCCATGCATCCTTTGCTGCCAGAAGATATTCATCCCTTGTGTAATCAGCTCCCGGATAAAAATGTCTGGAGGCTGCTGCCAATGCCGCAATTGCAGTCCCTCCTCCTGACCTTAGACTGGTTTCATAATTTGCATCCTCAACGGTCTCTGCGTCAGCAGTTGCTGCCTTTTCACTGAACTGGGAGCTGGAACCATGATATTCAAATCCAACTTTTCTGTTTCCTCTTACATGATCCAGGGCATTTCCCCTGTTAATCGAACGGTAAAAGCTTCCTGAGGGAGCACGCATCCGCATAAGAAAATCAGCCCCATAAGTTCCTTCATCCAGCATCCTTCGTATTATCATGGTAAATTCCTCATTACAGGAGGCCTCAAGCTCTTCCGCTGCTATAAAAAATGCATAAGCACTGAACGAAGCCTGCTGAGGATTATGCACGGTTCCATGTGATAAATGGGATAAATGGATTCCATAATCTCCAGTGGCATCAAACCAGCCTCCATGAGCGTCAACCTGCCCCAGCCGCTCTCCTGCAAAGCCCAGCTTCCGGTCCTCAAAGAGCCATTCACCACTGGATCTTTGGGCTTTAAAATAGTAGCCTGCTGCATTTAACAGCCTCATGGTAATTAAGGATTCTCTTATTTCAAATACATCACTTTTCACTGTTCCTACTTTTGTATCAAGATATAACTGAAACTTCCCGGAGCCCTTCCATTCTGAAAAGTCAAGAGTCCAATAATAGCCTGTTTCCCACTGTGCCACCGTCCCCCATTCTTTTACCTCACCTTCAAAGACAACCGGTCCATCAGCCTTACAAAGTTTGAATCTTTCTGGATAATCCTCCATCTTCCCCTGATAAACCGCCATTTTCTTACCTGATGCATCATAACCCAAATGATTGATAAGTAACTCCATAAAACACCCTCCTTATATCTCTAACCTTTTACAGCCCCTGCTGTAAGACCTTTGATAACTTGTTCCTGGGATATAACATATAAAACAAGCAGCGGCACAATTGTAACAATAATGGCTGCCATCATGCTGCCATAATCTGTTCCAAACATATTGCTGACCATAGATAAAATCACACAAACCGGCTGTTTCGACCTTTGGGAAAGATATACCATGGAAGTCAGCAGATCATTATAAGACCAGATAAATACCATGATTCCCACAGTCGCAAACATAGGCTTTGATAATGGCATGGTAATATGAGTTAATACATATAGCGGTGAGGCACCATCTATAATCGCTGCCTCATCCAATTCATCCGGCAGAGAGCGCATAAATCCTGTCAGTAAGGTAATAGAAAAACACAGATTCCCTGCAATCTGAGGAATAACAGCGGCTGCATGGGTTCCCCTGACGGGCAGCTTACTGATCGTCACAAAGTTTGGAATCATAGTGGCAAAGGACGGAACCAGAAGACAGGCAATCAATACTGCATCTGCATACTTCGTCCATTTAAACCGGAATCTTCCCAATGAAAATGCTGCTAATCCAGCAATTAACACAACGCCGATTACAACAGAACCGGATATAATGAAACTGTTTAAAAAGGCCCTAGACATGCTTAGATCCGGGTAGCTCATAATGGTTTTATAATTGGTAAACTGTATGGTCGCAGGAAATGCTATACCGTTTTTTACAATTTCCTCTGAAGTTTTAAAGGAATTAATTAACACCCATAAAAGCGGAATGATGGTAGTCAAAGCCCAGAATATTAGAATGATGTATTTTAGTATCCTCGCAGCCAGTTCTTTTCCTTTCTCTGCCTCAAGCATCTTCATCACCTCCCTGCAGCATCTTTCTAAGCACACTGGTTACCGCCACTCCAAGAACGATCATTACAATGGCTATAGAACTGGCATATCCCCCATTGCCCCTTGCAAATGCCTTCTGATACATATAAGTACTTAAAAGCTGGCTGGAATCCAAAGGGCCGCCATTGGTAACCATAAAAATAATATCAAATACTTTAAAGCATCCGGAGACAACAAGGACAATCGAAGATGTAAGAACACTGCGCAGCATTGGCACGGTGATATAAACAGCTTTCTGCACCGGCCTGATTCCATCTAACATGGCCGATTCGTAAATATCAGAGGATATGTTTGATATGCCTGTTAAAAAGATCACAAAATAAAAACCGACATACTGCCACACAACAGGAATCAGAGCAAGGTAAATGGAAGTCTTTTCATTGATCCATACCTGCTTTTCCCCTCCAAACAAGGTAATAAAATAGTTGAGAAGCCCATATTCATACTTATAAATCAGGGTAAACATAAGACCGATTGCAGTCGCGGATATTACAATCGGAAAAAAATAGATTGTTCGGAAAAACTTAAAACAATGTCTGACTCCATCTACCAGTATCGCCAGAATCAAAGCAAAGCCAATCTGAAATAAGAGAACTCCAGCCATCAGAATGCCTGTATTGCGAAGAGCTGTTCTGACAACCGGATCTCTAATTAAATCTTTATAATTATCCAGACCAATAAAAGTCTGTACCGCAGAGAAATTATACCAGGCTGTAAAACTGTAATAAATCGTCTTTCCCAACGGGTAAATCATGAAGCACAACAGAAGAACTACTGCCGGAAGCAAAAACAGTATGGCGGTCCGTTGTCTTTTTGCCTTCATGGAACCTCCCCCTTTCTATCCTTTTAAAAGGAGTGGCAGAATCTATCACTCTTCTGCCACTTTCCCCTCCCTTTCACTATTTGCTGGTAGCCTCCAAGATCTTACGTGCCTCAGCCAGAAGTTCCAGGCTGGTCCTCTTTCCTTCTACCAGATAAGGTGCTCCGTCATCTGCTATGGCCATCCAGGCCTCCCGGCTTACCTGGGAATCAATAGCAGTATCCGTATAAGATGCCTTATTTAACATCTCAACCGCACTCTTCTTCAATAAAGAGGCACCTTCCGGTACAGGGCATTCAATTGCTGAGCTTCCGCCTACTGCAATGAATTTCTGGACAATCTCCGGTGATGTTAGATATTTTAAGAGTTTTAGTGTTTCATCACTGCGCTCTGCTGCCTTTTTACTAAAGAACCAGCCAGAACCAAAACCTGCAATTACACAGTCTTCTCCTCCTTTGCCTCCGGGAAATGCAGGCATTGCAATAAGACGCATATTTTCATTGTCCTCCAAAGCGCTGACACACCAGGAACCATTAATCATCATGGCTGCTTTTCCTTCTTTAAACATCAGACGGATATCATCCTCTGAAATCGTCATGGTATCCTTAGGGAAGGCTCCCATCTGGTACCATTCTGCAATGCTGTCAAGTGCCGGTGCCCAGCTGTCATCAAAGTAATTCTTATGCCCTTCTCCACCCGACTGAGCCAGAATTGAAAGCTCCAGCAGATAAGAGGGTTTTGCCATGGAAGAGGCAAATGCAGGAATATCATTTTCAGCAAAAACTTTAATAGCTTTCATGATATTATCATAAGAAACAGGCTCCTCCAGGTCGTACTTCTCAAACAACTCTTTATTATAAAACAGGCCTTCATAATATCCCAGATAAGGAAGACTATACTGCACTCCATCATATTTCTGACTGTCAAGAGCTGACTGTTTAAAGTTTCCAGACCACTTCTCGTCTTCTTTCATATAAGTTCCAAAATCAACAAACAGTCCGGAGTCTACCAGCGGCTTTCCATCTGCTCCCGTATAAAATATGGATAAATCAGCTGGTGTTCCAGCCGCTATATCTGCCTGCATCTTCGTACGGAAAACATCATTTACACCTGCTGTTGGAGCTGATTCGTCTACAATCTCAATATTGGGGTTCGCTGCCATATACTCAGCAATTACTTCAGACCAGACCGGAGCCCATTGGTCAGAGCCTGTAAAAAAGGTAAATACCCTGATCTTTTCTTTTCCCCCTGATGCGGCTTTCCCCGCATCAGCAGTCTCCGTCCCTGTTTTCGTTCCCCCGGCCTGTGGTGCAGACTGACTACAGCCTGCAAGAGATAACGACAACATGGTTGAACCTGCAAGTACCGCTAACACTTTTTTCGTTTTTTTCATGATCCCTCTCCTTTTCATTCCTTTATTACTCTTAAAAGCAGCAACAACTGCTAAAAAGACAGCTCCCTTCCTTTTCCCCTGCTCCATACCCAAAAGAACAGTGTGGCAATTCCTATGGTTATAGCTGAGCAGGCCATCATGGAGCCGCCTCCCCACAATTCAAAAGCAGCTCCGCCAATATACCCGAATACCAGCTTACTGAATACAGTACTCATTGTTGCATTTAACACCTGGCTGCTGGCCCTTAGGTCCGGCGGTACCCTTCGGTTAATGTAATTCAATAAGCAATAACTGATTCCTGTAAAACTAAATCCATGAAGCAGGTTTGTAAGAATAATCAGCATAGGCGCAGTTAAAAAATAGAGAAGGGTCCATCGGATGCAGGTAAAAACTCCGGACAAAATAAGAACCCCGGACATCCCTATTTTTTTCACAAGTCTGTGCATAACCATGAGACAGGGAACCTCAACAACGGAACATGCGAACATCATCCAGCCAACCAGCTTACTGTTTCCCCCGATCTGCACAAAATGAATAGGGTAAAAGTTGTAGAAAAAACTGGTTCCCAACCCATACATTAAGTTAAAGCCAATCAGTACAACCAAAGTCTTATCGGATAATACCGTCCATATAGAAGACTTATTTTTCCGTTCTTTAAAACCCTTTACAGGCGTAACGGATAAGGAGAAGATCAGACATAAAGCCATAGCTGCTGCCACTATCCAAAAAATTGAGGAATACTCATCCTTTAGAAAGTACCCGGCCAAAACAACGGTTACCGCATAACCGATGGTCCCTCCCAGCCGGATTCTTCCATAATCCCATTTGCTGCCGGTCAGTGATTCTAAAGTAATATTATCATTAAGTGGAATAATGGGAACGAAAAAAGCACTAAAGGCAGCCACAAGAAATAATACAGGCCAATAACTTTTTGTAAGGTAAAACCCCAGCGCTGAAATAATAGATGCGATATAGAGAAAAGCAACCACCCCATTCTTTCTCTCTGCCCTGTCACTAATGCTTCCCCAAAAGGTTTGTGCAATCAGCAGCACGATTGTGGATATGGATATCATACTGCCAATCTGAGTTGTAGAAAATCCTATTTGAGCCAGATATAAGTTTAAATATGTATTATAGATTGCCTGCCCTGAAAAAAATATAAGATACACACAGAACAATCCCTTGGGAAAGGTCATGCTTTTCTTTTTTTCTTCCATTACGCAACTCCATTCTAATTATTTAACTTTATTTAATAATTATGTGTTGAAAACAGTATAACATAGGCAAAACGGAAATTCAAGTTGATGATTATCGTGTTTTTTTATGATTTTTTTAGTATAACTATGTATATAGTGCACAATAATGTATGCGTCTATTGGACTTTTTTCTTTTTACTCACCTAAGAAATTTCATCAAAATTTATGCTTTTTATTATTATTATTTATATTCCTAAAGTTTGTTAACTATTTAAAGCACTGGCAGATTCTAAAAAAAGCATACAAAAAGGGATATATCAAATAATCTGTACCGCATATACAGTCTATTTGACATACCCCTTTTGCTTAAGCAAGCGTATCCAAACCGCTTCAGGATATTTTTTCTTATGGCATGACAGCCAAGCAAACGATGTTACTCAGTCTTCTGTCTTCTTACTGCATTTACAATCCATAATAAAATAACGGAACCAACGATAGAGACAATCAAGCTCCAAACATTAAATCCAGTAATGCCGGTTCCTCCAAGAAGGCCCATCAAAAACCCGCCGATTAAGCCGCCGATGATCCCTACCACGATATTGGCGCCAGCGCCCATACTTTTATTATTACCAGTGAACATACTGGCAATCCAACCGGCAAGAGCACCAATAATAATCCAGCTTAAAATTCCCATCATTTATTACCTCTCTTTAAAAGAATTATTTATAATGAAATTCATCATTATTTGTGTAAAAACCTGACAGTCAATCAATTCAAAAAGGAACAGATCATTTTGAATTATTATAAAACCAAATAAGCATCCTCGTACTGACATACGGGATACCTTGTATAAGTTTTTGTCCTCACCAGGTATTTATAGCTAGTTTGTACCAAAATTGTATTTTTTATACATAACATATAAAAGGTACTGTTTCCAGTACCTTTTGAATAATTAGTAACTCATGATCTCATTATTTACTTCTCGCTAAGATTTATTCCCATAATTCCTGCCTGCACTTCATTAATCCGGTCATTGGCAATGATCGCTTTCCCCTTCACACCTTCCAGACTACTTATTATCTCTCCATCCGGTACGTTGGAGTAAGCACCATCTTTAAACTTTAGTACAGAATACTGAGACTTGTTTTCGATATAATACGGAACAATTAATTCATGATATCCGTTTTCCAACTTATCACTGACAATGATTGGTTCATTGATTAATGTAAATTCCTGAACAACATGCAGCTTTCCTCCGTTTTCAGATAACAGCAATGCACTGCTTCCACCGGAGCCGCTGGTATAAGGACCTGTTACCATTACAAATATTTCATCCTTACCATCATCATTTAAATCAACATAGTTATAAAAATAATGTGTCGTTTCATAGTATTCCTCCGGTACCTCCATGTCTTCAATGATCAGATCTCTTAGTTCTTTCAACGGTTTTGACTCTGCTTTCATGCCTGATATGCCTTCCGGCAACTTCAGCATGGGCACTTCATCGGTTTCACTGCTATTGGCAGCTGATGTCTCTTTTGAGCCAGTACTTTCAGAATATGTACTTTCTGACTGGGTCGGCTCTTTCTGGGTTACTTCCTCTGTTATTTCTGCAGACCCAGTATCCTTTTGGGTGTTTAATGCTCTGTTTCCGCAAGCACTTATGGACAGTGTTACTGCGATTGCAAGGCTTCCTAATAGCAGCATTCCGTATTTTTTGTTTTTCATCTGAAAATCCTCCATTTGTTTTTAAGTTATACTGTATTCTCACAAATAAATGTAACAAACTTGTATTATACCTACGGATTTTTTAAATATTTTTCCCACTGCATTTCCAAAATTTCATCTTTTTCTCCCACTGGCTGAACGAACAATATCTTGCCGCTTTCCTCTTCCAGGGTAATTTGATATTTGATATCCTTTATTGTCAGAGAACCTTTCCATATAAGCATGGAACTCGACGGTGTCTCTGAGTCAATTAACAGGTAAGGAGTTATATCAATCTCTCTTAATATGGGACCATAAATAGTAATCTCCAAAACAGGAATCTTGCTCAGTTCCCGAAAACATTGTCTCCGCGCCTCATATAAACTATACCTGTCTCCTGTTTTAAGTTCAATAAGCTTTAGATTTGCATTGCCGTCCGTTAACAGCTTCATTTTTTCTTCTAGTGTTAACGTATTATTTTCTACTTTATCCATCTGAAATACATTCATATCCATTTCTTTTGTCTCACGTAACAGCTTCCGGTCCTGATACTGAAAATAAAGATATGGAAAGATCAAGATTGCCAAAGCTAACACAGTTACCCTGGTCAGATATAATACATAATTAGATGTCCTGTTCATCGATACTTCCTTTCCATACCAATGTCACTGTAGTCCCTTTACCCACTTCACTCTCAAACAGTATTTCACCTTTATGAATCTTCATAATATTAGAGCAAATTGCTAATCCCAGGCCTGCTCCCCCATCTGCTCTGGAACGGGATTTATCCACCCGGTAAAAGGCTTCCTGAATTTTAGAAATCTCCTCTTTTGGCATACCCATCCCATTATCCGTTATAGAAATCCATACATTACCGTTCTCACAGCCGGTTTCTATCGTAATCTCACCATTCATGCCAGCCGCTTTTCCGCCATTATCTAATATATTTAATAAAACATTTTTCATTAGCTCCATATCTGCTCTGATCGGAAAATTAATGGAAGATTTTATCACGGCAATCTTCTTTTTGTCAAAAACAGGGTTCATTGCTTCCAAGGCATCTTCCAGCAAATTCTGAACGGTACTGACGGAATAATTGGGCATTGCATTCTTTTCTATTAATAACTGCATCATCCTGTTAGAAAGTGCTTCCAGTCTCTTTCCTTCCGAAATAATATAGTCCACGGCATATAAGAAATCCTGCTCCTCCATTTTGCTTCTCTTTATTAAATCTGCATATCCTATCATGGCAGTAAGAGGCGTTCTGATTTCATGCGCCAAACTGCCAGCCAGTTCTTCCTGCTTTTTTGCCGTTTCCTTCAGCAACTTGATTTTTTCTTCTAATTGTTCCGCCATTCCATTAAAGTCGGATGCCAAAATGCCAACTTCATCTTTCTCCTTATATTCCACTCTTTCCGTGTAGTCTCCGAACCTGATTTTTTTCACCGCATAAATCAGTTTATGAATTGGTTTTGTTAACTTTATAGCATTGACAGCGTTTAGCAATGCGCTTATAGCCCCCACAACAATTATGGTTATGATAAAAATTCTTTGCTGCTCCTCTTTTTCTAGAAAGATCTGTGTAAGATCTTTATGAACCTCAATGATAATAGGTCGTCCAAGCAGCTCTGTCAGAACTGACATTTGTAAAAAATAACCCTTAGCATTTTTATCTACTCGATATACAATCCTATAAAGAGATAGTTCACTACTCTCTTTATCTAAAAATCCTGCATTATCGTTCTGAAATAATACCTTTCCATTTTCATCGCTTATTCTATAAGATTCTCCATTCCAATTGTTTTTCAAAATATCAATTGCTTCCTCAATACTTTTTATTGGTTCCTTATACAAAGTACTGCTATCATTTGCAAGCAGTGTTACCAGATCACGATGAATGTTTTCAATATTTTCTTTTTCCCTCTCAACCTCCAGCAAATATGCTTTATGGAATGTCATTGAAAGCAGTACTACTCCCTCTAAGGTCAATGCGAACAGAACGACCAGAAATGTATTCGAGAATATCTTCCAGGAAAGTTTCATTTAATCCTCCAAGCGGTATCCAATTTTAAATACAGATACCAGTTGATCATATAGATCTAATTTTTTACGCAGCCTTTGTATATGCATATCAACTGTTCTGCTATCTCCGGTATACTCCCCTTCCCATACTCTCTCATAAATCTGCTCTCTAAATAATGCCAGATTCTTATTTTTAATAAATAGCACCAACAATTTAAACTCTTTCTCAGTTAATGTGATTTCCTGCTCATCCTTTGTCACCTTGTGTGATGATACATTCACAGAAATATTTCTATAAGACAAGATTTCATCTGTTTTATAATATCTCCTAAGCACGTTTTCAATCCTTGCCTGCAATTCCTCTATCTGAAAGGGCTTTGTCAAGTAATCATCAGCACCTAACTTGAAGCCCTTTACTTTGTCCTGCACACTTCCTTTTGCAGTCAAAAATATTACCGGAATCTCCATAGGCCGGATAAATTCCATTAATTCAAACCCATTGGCCTTAGGCAGCATGATATCCAGAAGAATCAACGAATACCTTTTCTCCAAAATTTTATTTGCAGCCGCTTCCCCGTCATAGACCTGTTCACATTCATACCCCATCGCCCTCAAGCTAAGCTTTATAAAATCTGATATGGGTTTTTCATCTTCGACAATTAAAATATTATGCATTTTTATTTCCTTTCTATCCAACTTCCCGTATTCATGGTATCTGATAATAACCTTCTTACTATTATTCCATATTGTTCGTCTTACTATATAAATAAACATACATATGTATCAAACTTGTAAAAAGCCGGAAAACAACATAGTCAAATATTAATACACGAGCTTATAAATTACAACATAAAAAGGACTCCACATTCTCATGTGAAGCCCATCTTATCACGAAGCTCTCTTCTCGGCCGCAAATGCAGCCCAAAAAATTATATCTGTCAGTCTATATCATTTCCATTGCTTTCAATTACTTTTCTATACCAATCAAACGATTTCTTTTTTCTCCGCTGCATAGTTCCGCTTCCATCGTTTGTTCTGTCCACATATATAAAGCCATATCGTTTGCTCATCTCTCCGGTTGAAGCAGAAACAATGTCAATACAGCTCCAGACCGTATACCCCATTAACTCTACACCATCCTCCATGGCTTCTTTCATTGCCTGAATATGGCTTCTTAAATAATCAATGCGGTAATCGTCCAGTATCCTTCCATCCTGCTCAATCTCGTCTTTTGCACCTAATCCATTCTCAACGATAAACAAAGGCTTCTGATAACGGTCATACAACTGATTCATAGTGATTCTAAGTCCCAGCGGATCAATGCTCCAACCCCATTCACTAGTTTGTAAATAAGGATTTTTCACAGAACGAATAATATTTCCCTCATTTGCTGTTTTATCATTCATATCCGCAGCTACGCAGCGGCTGGCGTAATAGCTGAAAGAAACGAAATCCACAGTATTTTTAAGAATCTCCAAGTCTCCATCTTCCATAATGAGATTAACTTCCTTATCACGAAAAAGTTTACGGGCATAAGAGGGATAAGCCCCCCGCACCTGTACGTCGATGAAGAACAAATTTTCCTGCTCTTTCTTCACAGACTCCCAAACATCCTCAGGGTTGCAGGAATAAGGGTAAAAACTTCCTCCTGCAAGCATACAGCCAACCTGATTGCCCGGATCGTATTCATGAGCCAGCTTAGTAGCCAAAGCGCTGGCTACCAAAATATGATGTGCTGCCTGATAGGTAGTCTGAGCTTTATTTTCCCCTTCCTGGAACGCAATCCCCGCACCGGAAAAAGGGCTGTGTAAAATAATATTAATCTCATTAAAAGTCAACCAATATTTTACTAATCCTGAAAATTCTTTAAAACAGGAATCCGCATAATTCAGAAAAAAATCGATAACCTTTCTGTTTCTCCATGAACCGTATTTCTCCACCAATCCCATGGGAGCATCAAAATGGCACAACGTCACCAATGGTTCAATCCCATACTTTTTACACTCCAAGAACACATTACGGTAAAAATCGATTCCCGCCTGATTGGGCTTTTCTTCGTCTCCGTTAGGAAAAAGCCGTGACCATGAAATAGAAGTACGGAATACTTTAAAACCCATTTCTGCTATTAAAGCAATATCTTCTTTAAAACGATGATAAAAATCAATTCCCTCATGGCTGGGGTAATATTCTACTTTCTGCAATTTGGGATGGGAAACATTCCCTGTTTTTACTTCCAATCTTCGTACTCCATGAGGAAGTACGTCAATATTACTTAATCCCCGGCCTCCTTCACGGAAGGCGCCTTCCGCCTGATTGGCGGAAATGGCTCCTCCCCAAAGGAAATCTTTAGGAAATTGAAAATCGTTCAAATTATTCCTCCTCTTCCGGAATATCCTCAAAACCAATCACCAAAGTCAGTACAAATGATAATACAATAGACAAAATTGTAATACCTGCAATCCATGCAATACTAGTTCCTGGGTGTTCCGGATCAATAAACTGTACTCCTGTTAAAACGCTGGGTGAAACCATGGAACGGCTGGCAAGCCCTCCGATTCCAGCTAAACAGCCGCAAACAAATCCTGTGATCAATGAAGCAATCAACGGACGTTTTAATCGAACTGCAACACCATAAAGAGCCGGTTCCGTAGTTCCTGCTATCAGAGCGGAAGAAGCTGCTGCAAGGGCAGTTTGACGAAGTTCTCTGTTTTTTGTTTTTAAAGCTACTGCTAATGAAACTCCGCCCAAAGAAAGGTTTGCGCCTATTTCAGATGGCATAACGGTTCCTTCCATTCCGGTGTCAGAGATGGTCTGCAGAATCGTTGGGGTAAACACCCTGTGCATACCTGTAATAACCAGCAAAGGCCAAATCGCGCCCATAATACCAACTGCCAGGAATCCAAGTTTTGCCTGTACAAAGAATACAAATTTAGAAATTGAAGTACCAATTAAAATTCCTGCAGGTCCAATGATTAAAATAGCAATAGGAGCCGCAATTAATAAAATTAACATCGGCTTTAAGAAATTTTTCGTGACGGCAGGTGTAATTCTGTCAACGCCCCGCTCAATATAAGATAAAATCCAGGTCATACAGATTGCTGGGATTACTGTATAAGTATATTTAACAGATGCAATTGGAACACCCATGAAATGGGCCGCTGTTTCTCCAACCGTCACCGCCTCCATCAAACCGCGAAAATCCGGGTGAATTAAAGTTCCTGCAATAGCAATGGCGAGAAACATATTCGTTTTAAATTTCTTAGAAGCAGAAGCTGCAACCATTACAGGCAGGAAATAGAAAGCACCATCGCCAATGGAGTTAATAATCTTGTAAGTGTCGCTGTCAGCAGGCAATATATTTGCCATCGCCAATAACATCACTAACAACTTCACCATGGAACCGCCGATAATTGCCGGAATTAATGGGGACATGGTTCCAACGATAGCGTCTAAAATGTTGTTTCCGATTTTCTTTAAGGTCAGAGGTTCTTTCTTCTCTCCCTTTGCAACCTTGCTTTCTTCTCCAAAGTCGCCTAACTTTAATATTTCCTGGTAAGCAGTTCCAACATGGTTTCCAATAATAACCTGAAACTGTCCTCCCTGCTTTACAACTCCCATAACGCCGTCAATGGCTTTGACTGCCGCTTCATTTGCCTTACTTTCATCCTTTAAGACAAATCTTAAGCGAGTCATACAGTGGGTAAGGCTGGAAATATTGTCGATTCCCCCAATATTCTCCACAATAGCTTTTGATACAACCGCATAATCTCTTGCCATTTTACTTTCCTCTCTTATAAATTAATGAATTCGCATAGTTTTTGCTGATTGTGATTATACTGTTTATCAAGTCTCCTGTCATTAGTTCTAGGGTTTAAAAAAACAAGTGACGTCTATTCTCACTTGTTTTTTACGCGTAACAGTATGTTTTATAATTTGTTTCTTTCCTAATTTGAAGTATGATCCGTTCCTTCAGAAGTATACCGGTACAGCTTCTTACCCAGCCGTTCCACAATACTGATCGCAGGCATTTGAGTGGTAATATCATAAACCTTTAACCGCGTATAAGTCACATAGTAAGCAATGTTATAGTCCGATAACTTCGCCACAGTACAATTCTCCGTATTCGTCACACTGAGTATCTGGCAATTTTGTTCCTTAAAACGGATCACATGACCAATGGTATCATTCGACTCCCCAGAAACTGAAAACACAATGACCAGGGCATTTTCAAAAAATCTGCTCTCCGTGGGATAATGAGGTTCGTCAATATAAAGGCAAAACTTCCCCATACTGGAAAAATACCTTGCCCCATATTTAGCCACAATTCCAGACATGCCGCTTCCTACAAAAATAATTCGATTAGCACGGACAATCACCTCCGTCAGCATATCCAGTTTTTTCTCAAATTCTTCCGAAGTAGTTTTCTTCAAAAAATCAATGACTTCAGTCACATCATCCGTTGCAGATATTTCTTTTCCCTTTTCAAAATGCTGCTTTAACTTTACCTTAAACTCGGCATAGCCGTTACAATCCATTTTTTTACAAAAGCGCAGTACCGTGGAAGTGGAAACATGGGCTTCCTGAGCCAATTCCCGAATTCTCATGTACTTCACTTTATCATAGTTTTTCGTCACATATTGATACACTTCCATTTCCAGATCATTCAGTGACTTAACCTGCTCCACACGAAACATCCCTGTTCTCCCTTCCATGAAATGCTTTTGCTTGTCCTATTTATCAGTTTACTTATGTCTTCACGAAATAAGCCACTCTTTTGCCTTTTCCAAATCATCAATGCAGGCCATCATAAACGAAATATCTACTTTTTTCTTTTTCATATAATTCTTCATTTTTAAATCCAAGCCGACAAATACTACTTTGCGCAGCGGCTTATTTAACATAACGAAACGATCAACGATCCAATCTAAAACTACTTTGTCAACGTCCGAGTCATCAAGAACAACTGCGATAAAGGAACTCGTGGACGGTCTGCTGATTTCTATCAAATCCCGTTTAAATTTTTGCTTTAACAATTCCTTTTCACCATAAAGGGAATCCAGATGCTCACACCAAACTTCTCCACCATGATAAAACAACGAAAAAGACTTTTTATTCAAACCGAGTTTATACTTCTCCATTGTATAATCCCCCATCAGATTTTTCGTTCCATACAAATAGAATCCGGCATATCCATATACTGCCCATAGTTCGGCATAATCTTATACCCTGCCTTTTTATACATGCGGCAGGCCGCTTCTAATGGTTTCCCAGTCTCTAAAATGCACCATCGGTATCCTTTGATTTTCGCCTTTGCCTCTAGTCTCCGAACCACTTCTGAACCCAGTCCCATATTTTGATACGTTGGCTCTACATAAATTCGTTTTAATTCTGCGTGATTTTCATCATACATTTTAAAAGAACCACACCCAATCGGTTCCCCTTCCCGATATGTCACAATCACGTCATGGATACTGTCTCTTTGATTATATTGTTCATACTGACTTCTTTGAAATTTACCACCAACAATTTCATCAAGAGCACTGTCTAGTCGATTGCAGAGCATTGCAAAATCCTGGTCTTCCCCGTCCGTATCCTTAAACTCCAATTCAGATAGATTAAGCAGCTCCGCTTTCGCTTTTTTGCTGAACTTATTTATTACAGCATCATATGCTTCATCAATCATCTGAAACAGCATTCCCATATCCAAGAAAGCATCCAGATTAATGGTATTCCAATGGGGCTGCTGAACCGGCGGGCAGTGATATCCACGCACAACAATCCCCGGATAAAGCTGCCGGTATAGGTTTGCCCTATCCGGCACACATTTTAACGTTATCTTATAAAACCTTTCCTCAGGATTAAACTGAGCAAAAATCTTTCCCATGACCTTATAGCAGATTGGGTATTCACCAAATGGTCTTGCCTCATATGCACTTGGGTGCTTTAAACAGTATTCTTCTATAGCCTGAATTACTTTTGCATTGTTCTCCATATTTCGTCTCCTGGGTTGAAGCAAAATCCATAAGGTTCATGATTCTTGTAACATTGTTATGTAATCCGTTCAGTGACTCTCCTTTTGTAACCTTTTATTAGAATATTCTTGAACGATTCTACCGGCATTCTTGTCTATGGCATCTTCTCCGCTAAGCTGCAGTACTTTACAAGGTAAAGAATCCGCCCATTGTATATGCGTCTTCATACATGGAGATCCATCTAAATCATATCTGGCTGAGTTATCAAGAAAACGGCAATGCACCTCATACATATCTCCGCCTTTCATAATTCTTTCTCCTAATCTCTCATATTCTCTCTTATGAATCCGGTCAATTCTTGTTTCAACAGGTGCCGTAATATGTACTGCCAAATCAAACAATGGATCAAACGGTTCATGAAAGCTATCCATTGAACCTGCCATTACGAAATAATTTCCTTTCGATATATCTGACATTAATCGATTAATCTTCTCGACGCGAGTATACATAATTGTGAAAGGTTTATCAGTATCCTTTCTCCATATGTAATCGTCTATATCAAAATATGGATAACCGAGCTGATCAGCGACCATTTTTCCTAATGTTGTTTTTCCGGAACCTGCCGAGCCAAAAATAATAATTCCTCTTGCCATATCTTTTACCACCATTGTAAAAATTACTGATTTATCTGTTACATTTATTTTCCATAGCCGTTAAGTGCCCTCACCCGAATCATTAAATCAGGCCCAATTACTTTTCTTTGACAGGCATAAGGTAGTCTATGATTACCCTTTCACTTCGACGGAGCGGCTCAGAATAACGCTGACGGGTATAAATTTCGCACCAATAGAAATTATCGTAGTCAACTACTCTACCGGTTTTTTCAATAGCTTCCGTAATCAGCAAATAGGCTGAATCGAGTATATCTGCAATATTATCTCCTTCTATTTGAACATGTGCGATTAAACCTTTAGGAATATATTTAGCAAACAGTCCCTCTGGTATTTTTGTATTGGTTTCTACAAAGTCACCAATGATAATATTGAAGTTCTCTTTATCGCTAAAATGATACATGAAGCCAATACCATCATTTTCATCAATATCATCACAGCATTTGACATCTGACAGCTTGTTAAGTTTCTCTATTGTATCTCCTTGATAGAAATCCTGCCATACGCGACCAGCATTTGTAAAAGAGGTTTCACGGAACATACCAACCATCAAGCGTTCATTCACTTCCTTGTAGATGACTTTTTTCATTTCTGCCATAATCGTCTTCCTCCTATGAATCTCTTTTCTAAGAATACATTATAAAGCCGTCAAAAGTTCTACTGCTATTCATAATCCCTTTGTCCATTTAATTATACTCAATAAACTTAGCACCTTCAATAGAAACTCAAATTAATTACCTTGACAATAAAAAAGACCCCACACTCTCATGTGAAGTCCTTTTCTATCGCAGAACGATCTGTAAAAATCTTCTATTTATCAGTTTGGGTAACAATCCACTTAAACAGTTCCTCCTGGCTAACCTTTCCAGAAGCCAATCCCAGTCCTAATTGAATCAATTCGTCATCTGTGCAATCTACTGACATCCCATTAAGTTGTAAAAACGTCATCATAGCCAGTATTCCAATCCGTTTATTTCCATCAATAAAACTATGATTATTAACCAGACCATAGCAAAGACATGCTGCCTTTTTTTGAATTGTTGGATATAGTTCATCCCCTCCAAAAGTTTGAAAAGGTGCTTGCAATGCCGATACCAGCAAATTGTTATCTCTTACCCCATCAAGTCCACCTGACTTTTTTATCAAAATGCTGTGGATTGAAATAACCTGTTCCTTTTTTAAGATAATCATTTAGCCAGCTCCTCAAAGGCTTTCATATGCTTTGCGAGAATTTGCTCTGCAACATCTTCAACCATCTGGTCATCTGCGTTTTCATTTTCCTGAAGCTTGCTGTATTCAATAACGATATATCTTGGAGCATTATTTTTCAAAATAACTGCTACACCAGTTTCATCTACAAGTTTAGCAACTTTTGAAAAGTTCTGATTTGCTTCCGTCATGGATACTAAGTTTTTCAAATTTACCTGCACACTATCACATCCTCTCCAGATATATTATACGCTTATTCTAGGATAAATACAACCTATCTTAATATTTTTATTATAAACATACAAATCACTGAAATATACCATTTTTTTATCATTACATTATCATTTAATTTTTATTAAAAACTTAATATTCTGTAAAAAGGAATACTACCTAACCAAAAATAAACACAATAAAAAAGACCCCACACTCTCATGTGAAGTCTTTCCATATCACGACAAACCCTTATAAAATAAGGATTTATTCCATTGTATAAGGCATAAGAGCGATATGTCTTGCTCTCTTGATTGCAACAGTAAGCGCTCTCTGATGTTTTGCGCAGTTGCCAGTGATACGTCTAGGAAGGATTTTTCCTCTCTCAGACACATATCTTTTTAATTTATTTACATCCTTGTAATCAATAACGCCGTTCTTCTCTCCACAGAATACGCATACTTTTTTTCTTCTGCGCATGCCGCCTCTTTTGAACTTAGCGCCATCAGCTTTATCATTTCTATTATATGCCATTGGTACTACCTCCTATTAGATTTAGTTGAATGGAAGTCCTTCGTCTTCGACTCCATCCGGAATATTCATAAATCCATCGCCGATTGCACTGGAGGGTGCCGGTCTGGAGACTGGCTGATAACCGCCGCCGCCTTCTCCGGGAGCTCCGCCCTTGCTGTCTGCGAATTCCTGATCTTCTACAACGATATCTGTTGTATAAACCTTAATGCCGTCTTTATTCGTATAACTTCCAGTCTGGATCCTTCCGGAAATCAGTACTCTCATGCCCTGACGGAAATATTTCTCCGCAAACTCACCTGCTCTGTCAAATGCAACGCAATTGATAAAGTCGGCGGTCTGCTCATTGCCGTCCTGATTCCTGCGGCCTCTGCGGTCAACTGCAAGGGTATACCTTGCGACTGCCATAGCACGCTCTCCCTGGGAATATCTTACTTCTGGATCACGGGTCAATCTGCCCATAAGGATTACTTTGTTCATACGATCACGCTTTCTTTATCTATTATGCCTCTTGTCTTACGCATAAGTATCTGATGACAGGCTCCATAATACGAATGTGTGCTTCCAACTCGTTGGGAGTTGTGGAATCGCCATCAAATTTGATGAAGTAGTAGAATCCTTCTTTCATTTTCTGAATCTCGTAAGCTAATCTCTTCTTACCCCATTCATCAACGTTTGTTACAGTGCCTCCGAAACGAGTGATGTAACCTGTAACTTTTTCGATGGCTGCTGTTCTCTCTTCATCCTCGAGCTTTGCGTTAAGAACAACGGTTAACTCATACTTGTTCATGCTTCTTACCTCCTTGTGGTCTCTGGCCCCTGCTTTCAGTAACAGGAGCAAGGAATCTATATGTCACGGATTAATATTATACCGGAAACATCTGACAAAAGCAAGTCCTTTTCTCATTTTCCCTAATTTTTTCCTTTAATTTCAGGCGTTTTAGGCCTTTGGCAGGCCATCCTGCCCTTTTAGGCCCCTGGTGTTCTTCTCCACCAGCTTCCTAGGCACCATAACCTGATGGCCACAGCCCATGCATTTTAATCGGAAATCCGCACCGACTCTCAAAATTTCCCACTCCTGGCTTCCGCAGGGATGGGGCTTTTTAAGTTTCACAATATCTCCAACCTCGTAATTCATATCCTTCGCCTGCCCCTTCCATCCATGACAAATTTCCCTGCTGCCTGCCTATTTTAAAATAGAATTAATTTTTTCCAATTCTTCTTGTGTAAATATAAGATTATCAAGACAAGCCGTACTGTCCTCCAGCTGTCTTACACTGCTGGCTCCGATCAGAACGGAGGTCACAGCCTCTTCCCGAAGTACCCAGGAAAGAGCCATACGAGCCAATGTCTGTCCTCGTTCCAGGGCCAGCCCATTTAACTGTCTTATCTGACCCAGCTTTTCCTCCGACAGATAACGTCCACCTACGGTCGTTCCTTGCCTTGCCGCTCTGGATTCCTGAGGAATACCCTTTAAGTATTTGTCAGTCAGGGCTCCCTGGGCCAGGGGACTGTAGCAGATGCAGCCTACACCGTTTTCAAGGAGAGTGGAAAATAGTCCATCTTCCGCCCCTCTTTCAAACATGTTATATCTTGGCTGATCGATCAGGCACGGAACTCCCATTTCTTTTAACAGAAGAACCGCATCCCTTGCCTCCTGATCTCCGTAATTGGAGATTCCTACATAAAGAGCCTTTCCTTGTCTTACAATGTCAGCCAGTGCTCTCATGGTTTCTTCCAATGGTGTCTCCGGATCCGGCCTGTGGTGGTAGAAAATGTCCACGTATTCTAACCCCATCCGTTTTAAGCTTTGATCCAGGCTTGCCATTAAATATTTTCTGGAGCCCCAATTTCCGTAAGGTCCGGGCCACATATCAAATCCGGCCTTGGTGGAAATGAGCAGTTCATCCCGGTATTTTCCCAAATCACTTTTTAAAATCTCTCCGAAATTCTCCTCCGCTTTCCCTAATGCCGGAGAACCGTAGTTGTTTGCTAAATCAAAATGGTTAATTCCCATATCAAATGCCCTTAAGAGAATCTCCCGCTGCTCCTGCAAAGGCTTTTCCAGGCCAAAATTCTGCCATAAACCCAGAGATACCCTAGGAAGTAAAACTCCGCTTCTTCCGCATCGCTTGTATTCCATTTTCTCATATCTGTTTTCCGCTGCCTGATACATACTTATTTCTCCTCTTATTCATTTTTCACGCTTCGTTCCTGCAGCCATTCCTGCTGCCGGGCCTAGATAAAATATAAGGCGGATTCAAGCGAACCCGCCAAAGCCGACCTGATCCATTTTCCTTTAAGTGAAAACTTCTAAGTGATTTCGTCAAAAAAGACACCCTTTAAAGGCCGAATCCGTTCCACCAAAGACCTTCTGTCCTCAGGTACCGTTGGCATCCGATATCCAAACAGCCAGGAAGTCATTTCACTGATCCCCATGGATAGATGAGGCTTGATCCCAGACGCATCTTTAATCGGAATAAGGGAGGAACCTTCCGGACCCAGCCTCCACCGGAACACTCCATCATTCTGACGGATAAAATCATCCTTTACCTCAATAAACAGTTCCATTTCGCTGATCGGACAATCCTCTTTTAAGCGTATCACGGAGACAAACTGTTCCAGATGAATGATCCTGCCCATGACAGCCGGCTTTAAGGGGCCTGTTTTCTGTATAAAATCAGGCAGACAAATAAGCTCCCGCTGATTTTCTGCTGTCTCTCCGTAATAAGCCCACACACCAGCTAATCTTTCCCTCTCATCACGGGTAAAAAGAAGAATCAGATCGCCTCTGTCGCTTCTGACTTCCCTGCTTAAATTCAGATAATATTCCTCATCTCTGAGTGCATAGACCTCATACTTCTTTTCCAGCTGCCTTCCCACGAACCTTGCAGCTTCCCTGCACTCATCCGACCGCTCAACGAGAGCACGGCGGCTTAAGTGCAGCCGTCCTTTTTCGCTCAGCGCCACTTCCGGCAGATCGCAGATATAGGTAAAATCAAAAGGAAAGTATATCGCCGGATCAGCTGGCACCAAAAAACAAAACCCCATCCGCTCCATATACATATCGGAAAAACAGCGGCTCAAAAGCCGCCTCATATATCCCTGATGGCGGCTGCCCGGATCCGTAGCGACACCGGCTATATAATCAATCTTCCATAAACGGTCCTTAACCACCACCTCATAAGGATTACGGTGCAGCATAGCTACCACACGGTCCTCATTCCAGGCAGTGAGAATCTTATTCTTCCGTACTCGATCTGAATAATAATAATCCAAAAAGCTCTGGGAATCTTCAGAAAAAACCGTTTCCCACAACGCCCGGCTCTCGCCTTTTTCTTCCTGCTTCAAATACCGTATCATAGTTAAAAGCCCTTCTGTACGACTCCGTATTTTCTTGCAAAGTCAATGGGGTAATAAGACATTTTCGCCTTTCGCAGCCCTTCCATTCCAACATCATCCTCCCGGTTGATAAGCACCGGATTTTCCGGGAATGCATGGATCAAAAACTGCTGGTTAATAAACTGGTACAGTCCTTTCACATTCGGGTCAGCCTTCTCAATGTGTATGACTGCCATATTTTCAAAGGAATTGTAGGTGCCGATGGTAAAGGCTTTTAAAGTTCCGTCAATATAAACGCCTGCCATCCTCACGTTAAGCATAGAACAGTTCTTCAAAATATCATGGATGCCCATTACTTCATAATCCAGCTGCCGGACGAATTCTGCGGCCTCCACCTTATTCTCCCACCAGTCATCCAGAAATTCCAGTACATCATCCCGGTCTGAACAGCAAAGAGTCCGGTATTCATACCTGCCCTCATATTCCCTTAAAAAAGAGTTTAAGTGATTTTTCTTCTTATGAAGCTTTTTTCCTGCCAGGGTTCTCATGGCTTCCCCATCATAAAGATAATCTTTTAAGTCTTCTTGTTCTATGACCTCAAACTTTTCCGGATCCAGCTTTAAGAAATTAACTGCCTCTTCATCCGCAAGATAAATGCGAAGAGGCTTTTTTAAAACCTGATTAAAATAATCTACCATTTCTTGAAAATAATGAGGAAGATCCTCCTCTTTGCACATAGGCATCGCGGAAAAAGGCTCTCCGTCCTTTTCCATCAAAAACAGCAATGCTTTATCGTCGCTTATGGCATACTTCACATGGTAATAATTTCTCCAGATAAAACTGTCTAAATATACACTGTCACAAGTTCTGTTGGGCCGCAAGGCATAAAAAGGCGATATTAACTTTATATCCTCTGCCTCAATCGGCTTAAATTGTAAATTCATAGTCGTTCCCTTCTATAATTACTGCTAACTTTTTTTTATAAAATCGGTGCCGCATTTTGGACAATGAATGCTGATCTTTCCTTTTCCCCTGGGAATCCTGATCTTCTGCCTGCAATTTGGGCATTTGTAAATATGATATTTCCTGCTTTGCTGAAGCTTAAAACGCCATCTTCGGAATACTTCTGAGACACGAAACCAGACGCGTTCAAATTTTTGATTTTCTTCGAAACGCTTTCCAATATTTTTTGAAAACACTCGAAAATAACATAAAACCAGAAAAACCAATGCCCCAATGTCCAGCCACCTGCTCCGGCTGAACAATCCGGCTGCCAGAAAAACACAAACCATGGCGTTCAAAAACTGTCCCAGCCTGTCCATGCCATATCTTCCGATCATAAAACGCGCAAAACGTTCTCTAAATCCATTCATCCTGTATCTGCCGCCTCTTTTCACTTTGCCTTAACTATAATAATGTATCGGATGAAAGTCAATGTTCCCGGTAAATATTTCATAATCTTTTCAGAATTGGTTCTTAGTCGTATCCCTGTACTGCTTGGGAGTCAGGCCATACCGTTCCTTAAACAGCCTGTGAAAATAACTGTTGTTTTCATAACCCACTTCCGCAATGATCTCTTCCACCGGCTTTGACGTAGAGGTAAGAAAATTCGCCGCCCTCATCATCCGAATTAGCTGCAGGCATTCCGTAAACGTCACCTGATAATGCCGTTTAAACAAACGGCTGATATAATAAGACGGCTGCATGGCCAGAGTCGAAAACTCTTCTAGCGTTGCAGTTGGATAATTGTTCTCTAGATATTGATATGCAGTCATTGCTATTTTTTCCTCATACTGGGCCATATCATGCAATTCTGCCTTATCTGCACTATGAAACAGCTCCATGATCAGTATTCCCATGGTGGCTTGGTTAATTTCCTCTCTGCCCTTTTTATCTCCAATTAGGGACCAGATCATATTCTCCAACAGATTCTTCGCTGGCATCATATCCTGCAAATGAAAGTGAAGATAATCCGACACAGAATGCTTTCCTGATGGAGACCCGGTAAAAAAGTGGCGCAGAACGCCTCCTTCCTCCACCATCAGCTCCAGATGAAAGAAAAATTCCGGCAGCAGAAAGAAATGAACTGCAATATCATCCCTGCCTGCAGGTTCGACGGCATGTCTCGTCCCCTGCCTTATGAGCAGAAGATCATTGGTCTCCAGAAGAATATTGGTCTCGTTGATCACATGAACCGTGGACCCATTATACATATAAACCAGCTCTATATAATTATGGCAATGTTCTGGAATCGGGATCTTGTGAGGCTGGCAGCACATGTCCATCAGCTTCCTCTGGCCCATCGCAGCCTCCTCATCAACCAGGCTTTTCCATACATCATTATTCCCTTCTGATGCGCTCTTTAAATATTCCAGAAGTTCTTTTTTCATACTTCCCTCCAAATAGCAGATTCTTATGCTTTACCCCGGGCTATTATACCACCATCCCTTCATTATTTGCAAGAAAGGACGGTTTTTATACAAATTTAGACATGGCTTATTTATTATATATTACATATAATCAGCTTGGAATTTTATCTTTATACTACCATCTTTTTTAACGAGGTGAGCCATATGAAAAGGTACCCAATCCGCTTAGGAAGTATTGACGAAGTAACCGCATTCGTCAAAGCAGTCAACCAGTATGACTGTGACATGGATTTATGCAAAGGAAGCGTTATCATTGATGCCAAGTCCTTTCTCGGCCTTATGACCATTTGTCCGGATGCCGATCTGGAGCTTATCATTCATAACAATGACCACAAGGAAATTCTGGATACTCTGTCCGATTTTCTGCTTGACCAAAAAACAGCATAACCAATACATAGGTACAAAAAGATGCCCGGTAATCCAATGATTTACCGGGCATCTTTTTTATGGTTCCTAGTCAATTGGATATTCGCAATCCGCTTCGCTACTTGCTCATAACCTCATAGCTGCTTTCGCAGCTTGTCAGGAGGGGCTTGCACCCCTTCTGACACAAGTAAGTCCCCACCCACCACTTATGCCTTTTCGGCAATGAAGTGGGGGACTTACTTGATGAGGTTAAACTTTAACAAGATCTTTATACTTCCCCCTACAGACTTCTATCCTGTAAATGAGGGAAATAAGATTTCATGACCTGTTTTAATGTCTCTATATCCTTATCCTTCATTCGGGTAAGAGGAAGTCTGTAGCTTTCCTCACACAGCTCCAGAATGGATAGAGCCGCCTTAACCGGCACAGGATTTACATCCATAAACAAGGCATTCATCATAGCAAGTAACTCCAGCTGCATATTCCTGCTCTTTTCTATTTCACCTTCAAAAAAATACTGGCATATCATATGGGTCTCAAAAGGCATGATATTAGCTAAGACAGAGATCACTCCCTTGCCCCCCAGAGATAGGATGGGCACAATCTGGTCATCATTCCCTGAATAGAGGTCAAGCCTGTCGCCGCAAAGGGCGGCAGTTTTTGCAATGCTGGATATATTTCCTCCTGCCTCCTTAACGGCCCGGATATTGGGGTGTTCTGACAGCTTTAAATAGGTTTCCGGATTAATATTAACCCCGGTGCGAGTCGGGACATTATAAAGGATGATGGGGATCTCCACGCTGTCTGCCACTGCCGTAAAATGCTCCACCAGCCCATGCTGGGAGGCTTTGTTATAGTACGGAGTAACTTGCAAAAGTGCGGACGCCCCCAAGGACTGGGCCTTTCGAGACAGGCGCACGGCGTGGGACGTACAGTTGCTTCCGGTTCCCATGATCACAGGAACCCGATGATTTACATAATGTACCACGAACTCAATCAGTTCCAACTTTTCCTTTTCTTCCAACGTGGCGGATTCCCCTGTGGTCCCATTGACCACAATGGCATCCGTGCCGTTTTCCAGCTGAAATTTCAGTAATTTTTCCATTGCCTTAAAATCCAGGTTTCCATGGCTATCCATGGGCGTAACGATGGCTACCGCTGAGCCTTTAAAAATCGCATCTTTCATAGGCACTCATTCCCAAAATTAGAGGTTCATACTAACAAAAGTATGACAAACATCCCCTGTTGGTACCATACACAAATCAATTTTTCCATCATATAAACCATTATAAGGAGTGATGACCGTATGTATAATTTTCTTCTTTTAGGCGGCGATTCTAGGCAGCTTTATTTAAACCAGATATTAACCAAAAACGGCTTTCAAACAACCCTTCACAATAGCAGCGAGGATTCTTCTTTTTCCATGGAAGAAGCCATAAAAAACAGCAATGTTATCATTTGCCCCATCCCATTTACCAGGGACAAAATCAACTTGTTTTCCGACAACGACATGACGGATCTGGGTATCGGGAATCTATTAAACCTTTTGACCTCAGATCATATCCTTTTCGGCGGGAGCATCCCTGCCTATGTAAAGGAATATGCCAAGGAAAATGGCATTGCATGCTTTGACTATATGGACATGGAAGATATCACCGTAAAAAATACCATTGCAACCGCAGAGGGCGCCATTGCCGAGGCCATTCGATTAAGTCCCGGCTGCCTTCACAAAAGTAAATGCCTTGTGACCGGCTTTGGCCGGTGTTCAAAAACCCTTGCACTGAAATTAAAGGGCCTTGATGCGGAAGTGACCATTGCCGGACGAAAAGAAATACAGCTTGTCCAGGCGGCTTCCATGGGATTTCATGCCAGAGCACTTTGCGACCTGTCCCCGGTTATAGGGGATTATGAGTTCATCTTTAACACCATCCCAGCCCTAATCCTTGAAAAAGATCTGATCCGTTCCATGAATCCGGACGTAACGATCATTGATATCGCATCCGCCCCCGGCGGCGTTGATTTTGGTTTCTGCAGGCAGCAGAATATCCGCGCCAAGCTTTGCCCGGGACTGCCTGGAATCTATGCTCCTCAGTCATCTGCGGAAATTTTGTTCGAAGCAATTGTTAAATCTCTGTCATAAAGGAGTGTCATATGAAGCTGGAAGGAATGAAAGTTGGCCTGGCGATTACCGGGTCCTTTTGTACTTTTGAAAAAATAGAAAAAGAAATAAAGGTTCTGGTAGATAAAGGAGCCGATATATACCCGATCTTTTCCACCAATGTACAAACAACGGATTCCCGTTTCGGAGATACCGGTGAATACATGAAGCGGATCTCAGCCATGACAGGCAATAAACCCATCCTGAACCTGGAAGAAGCGGAGCCGATCGGACCCAGAGGCTATCTGGATATCCTGATCATCGCTCCCTGTACCGGAAATACCCTGGCTAAGCTGGCCAACGGCATCACGGATACCCCGGTGCTCATGGCAGCCAAAGCCCATTTAAGAAATTCCAAGCCCCTGGTGATCTCTCTTTCTACCAATGATGCACTTGGAATTAATTTTAAGAATGTGGGTGAATTGTTTAATGTGAAGAATATCTATTTTGTTCCCTTTGGTCAGGATGACCCAGTGAAAAAGCCTAATTCCATGATCGCGCACACGGAACTCATTGCAGATACGCTGGAATATGCTTTAGACGGGAAACAGATTCAGCCAGTTATTTATTAATCTCTGTAATAGGACTGCTGCAGGATGAATTAGCGATGGCAAATGGAACAGACAGACACCTAAAATTGTGCCGATTTGTCTTGCAGCGGCCTCAGGGATATTATCATGTGGATTCACGGCAATATTAAGCTCTGTTGTGTATTATATCCACGGTGACTATGTTGACAAGCAATCTGCAAGATATCTCTTCCGCTTAACAGGACAACCTACTGGAACCGGTGGCAAATACACTGGTCTATGCGGGAATGGGTATCAGCATGTAAGGTTGTGGATTTCTTGCTGGAGCGCTGGAAGCCGCCTATAAAGCAGGACTGAAATGCTCCCCCTATTCCTTTATTAAAATGCGGTTCATGTAATTTCTAATGCCATTTGTATTGTTTATATCATTTGTATGGCCATGATTAAAGCTCATTAAATAATGTGTTCTAGATTGATCATATATTATAAATCCGAATTGCATATATAGATCCTGAGCTGGATCAGATTTATAAACATATAAAAATATCGGCTTGCTTACCTGCCTGGAGAGGGATGTAATGTGCCTTAGGTAAAACGCTTCTATCCCTTTTTGCTGAACGGATTCGGTAAGCAGGAGGGATATTTCGCCAATCTTATCCGGTTGTTCATGAAACGCGAAAAAACCAACCGTAGTACCGTATAATAGTATCTTTTGAAAACAACTATATTTTAGCATTCTATGAAAACTGTTAGTGCTTATAATGATTTGAATATCCTCGATCCAACCATCATTGTATTCGTCTAAGTATTTCTTATGGCAGATTCTTTTTATATCGATGTATTTTTCCAAGTCCTTTATATCTACATTCTGTAAGGAAAAACCTTTACCATTTAAGTCCTCTGATAATACCATATGTCCCCCTGACTGCCAGCAGCTATCTACCTATTGTCAAACACATGATTAATGTGACAGGTGATGGCATGGTTATTGTTGGCCAATTTAATTTAATATTGGTATTATCATAAGAGCTTGGTCAAATAAATATTACCATTATTTTATAATGTCCCAAATATCTTTTGTCAAATATCGTTTTCAGCAATAAAAGAAATAGGCAAACCAATCCCTTAACTGTCAAATCCTGTCCGTCAAATAAATTAAAATTTGGCCAAGAATGACAGGTACTTTCTTATTTTCTAAGCATAACATAAGACAAATTGTTTTATTGAAAGGCAGTAATATTATGGCTACTTGTCCTCAAGGACTGTTTCCTTATACCATTCGACGCGGTGATACACTATGGATGATTGCACAACGTTATTATACTTCCGTTGCTGCTATTAGAGCGGCAAATCCAGGCTTAAATCCACAGAACTTAACAGTGGGTCAGACCATTTGCGTTCCGTCAAGAAGAGCTCCACGCCCTCCAGTCACGACTCCTCCTTCCGGTAGATGTCCTGTAGGTCTTCGGACCCATGTCGTTCGGCGAAATGATACCTTATGGCTTCTTGCTCGTGAATATTGTACCACCGTAGATACCATTATGGCTCTGAATCGCGGCTTAAACCCCGGCAATCTGAGAACAGGTCAGGTAATCTTAATCCCAGCCGGATACAACTTGTCCAATCTACCTTTCTGGTTCCGTTCCATGGATATCCAGGATTTCACTCCGGAGAAAATGAATGACAATAGTGATATGACCTACTATCCGGGAGAAACATATTCCTATACTACTGATTCCGACAATACACAATAGCTGCTTTTTCCGTAATTTCAGAATGTGCAGCGAAATTCATAGCCGTGAATCTTGCATATGTCCTGTCATTCCGTTTATCCGGCGGGTGAACAGCATTATCAGGTAACGGAATCGCTTTACAAATAAAACTCCAACTTTCAATCAAGGTTTGAAAGTTGGAGTATTTTTCTTGAGTTAAACTTTTGCATGGTTTTATCTGGCCTTCGGATATTATGCGCTGTCCACGTGTGAACAACTTTCGCTGCTTGTTTTCCACAATCATACGGTAGTTCTCAACCAACTACATCGAGATAAATCCCGATAAAATTCCGGCACTTTAAGAGTCGGAAATGAGAGAAAAAGATGTCTTTAAATACTCCTCAATGGCAAAAATGGTGTCTTCAACATCCTGATGAGTATGAGCGTAAGAAAAGAACATTGCCTCAAATTGAGCAGGTGCTATATATACTCCATGTTCTAACATAAATCTAAAATACCTTGCATATTCCTTCGTATCTGCCGTCTTTGCCGTCTCATAATCCGTAACCTTAGAATTAGCAAAGAATAAACATGCTAGTGAACCTATCCCAGTCACTTGATACTTTAAATTATACCTACCAAATAACTCATCTACCTTATTCCTAAAATACTCTCCAAGTTCATTAATCTTAGTATAAACCTCCGGATGTTCCTTCAAATACTTAAGCTGAGCCATACCTGCTGCCATAGCAACCGGGTTCCCACTTAAAGTTCCTGCTTGATATACCGGACCAACTGGCGCCACCATTTCCATAATTTCACGCCGTCCACCATAGCACCCCACCGGCATACCACCACCAATAATTTTCCCAAATGTTGCTAAGTCTGGCAGGATGTTATAATAACCTTGTGCTCCGCTTAAAGAAAGGCGAAAACCGGTAATTACTTCGTCAAAAATCAGAAGTGATCTATGTTTCGTACATAGCTCTCTTAGACCTTGCAAAAATCCATCTTGTGGTAATACAACTCCCATATTAGCAGCCACTGGTTCTACAATAATCGCAGCGATTTCATCCTTATTCTGCTCAAATAATTCGATAACACGATCCAGATCGTTATACTTTGCTTGTAATGTGTCTTTTACAACATTGCTTGGAACTCCCAAACTGTCAGGAATTCCTGCAGCCATTACTCCAGACCCTGCTTTTACTAACAAACCATCGCTATGACCATGATAGCAGCCTTCAAATTTGATAATTTTACTTCTTCTTGTATATCCTCTTGCAGCTCGAATGGCACTCATTACTGCTTCTGTTCCTGAGTTTACCATTCGTACCATTTCAAAGCACGGAACAATTTCACATAATAGTTCTGCCATTTCAACTTCAACTTCTGTAGCAGCACCATAACTTAAACCTTTTTGTGCTGCTTCTATCACTGCCTTGCGGATAACTTCATGATTATGACCTAGAATCATCGGCCCCCATGAGTTTATATAATCAGTATATTTATTTCCATCTACATCATAGATATATGCCCCATCTGCCGACTCAATAAAACGCGGACTTCCGCCTACTGATAAAAATGCTCTAACCGGGCTATTTACTCCACCTGGAAGATGTTTTACTGCTCGTTCAAATAGTTGTTCTGATTTAGTCATTAATCAATTCTCCCATTCTTTATCAATTTGGCAAGTTCTTTTGCATAGTTTATTGTCATTGTTCGAATCGGTGATACGATCCTCTCATACTTATTTCTATAACACGTTCAATTAGACTATCAATGGTAGCCTCTTTTGCAACTGAAATTTTCATTCCATACAATGCTGCTTCTTTTGCCGTTAGCTCACCAATACAAACTGCTTGAACCTTATGAAAATCAGTATCCTTCATTGTTTTGACAAAGCTGCGTACTGTTGAAGCACTTGTAAATGTTACAATATCTGCTTCCTCGATACATACTTGTTCATTTTCTTCATAAATAATATCATACACTGGAACAGCCTTCATATGAACATTTGTAGTAGATAAATAATTAGCAAGTTCGCTGTCTGTTTCTTTTGGTATAAATACAAGCACTTGATCTTCCGACTGGGCCATGGCTGCAACTCCTTTTCCCAGTTCCGTTCCATAGTATTTCTCTGGCATATAGGTTACACGAATACCTCTTTTCTCTATCGCCTTACGGGTAGCGGGTCCTACTGCTCCAAAATGACAATTCCATAGGCTTCGAATGTCTACCTGCTGCTGCCATAGGCTATCAAAAAATATGTCTACAGCCACTTCACTTCCAAACAGAATCCATTTATAATCGTTGATTGTATGAAGTACCTCTATCAATTGGCTGTTATCAGCAATTGGTTTTGTAGAAGTTCCTGATAGCATGACTACCTCAGCTCCAAGATCATATAGCTTTGTTGCTAGAGTAGATGCTTTATCTTTTGGTCTTGTTACAACAACTCTTGCTCCGCTAAGTCGTCTCTTCTCTGCCCAGGCAAAGGTTTGAGAAAGGGAACACACTTTGCCTACTACAATAATTCCAGGTGTTCCTATGTTCTGTTTTATGGCTTCCTCTGGCAAAGTAGCAATCGTTGCAATCACATTTCTCTGCCTTGCCGATGTACCACGCTCTAATATTGCGGCAGGAGTCGTTTGATCCATTCCTGCTTCTATTAACCCTCTGCAAATATCAGATAATGCAGCAACCCCCATCAAAAACACGAGTGTTGTTTCTCCAAGCGCTGCTAAGCTTTTATAATCTATGGATTCCTGGCAGCCTTTCTTTCTATGTCCGGTAATTATATGCAAGGAGGAGGTAAAATCACGATGAGTCACCGGTATCCCCGCATAGGCAGGTACAGAGATTGCAGATGTAATACCTGGTACTATCTCATAAGGAACACCATGTTCACAAAGCAACTCAAGTTCCTCTCCGCCTCGACCAAATAAGAAAGGATCGCCGCCTTTTAACCTTACTACTCTTTTTCCCTCTAAAGCTTCTTCTAACAGAATTTCATTAATCCGCTCTTGTACTACCGTATGATTTCCTGAATATTTTCCAACATTTATTTTCTTAGCAGACTTTGGTATCATCTGAAGAATTCCTTGTCCTACCAACTGATCATATACCACTACTTCCGCTTGCTCTAAAACATCTTTTCCTTTTATCGTAAGCAATCCGGGGTCCGATGGTCCTGCACCAACTAACCACACTTTTCCTGCCATCATCCAATCTCACCTCTTAAGCGTAATGCTAATTGTTCTCCGACTATTTCTGCTCTTTCCCTGCGGTCCACAGCTTCGGCAACTCTGTGTTCTGTAGTTGACTCATTATAATACAAGCCGATTAACTTTATATATTCCCCTTCTACCGTTGCATGCGCTGCGATCGGAGAAGAACAGCCTCCATCTAAAGTGCGGACAAAGCTTCTTTCTGCCAAGGCTGCATATGTGGTATTATCATCCTTTATGTATGTTAAGAATTCGACATCTAAATCTCTTCTGGCTTGAATGGAAAGAATGCCTTGACCTGCTGCCGGAATCATCTCTTCCACCGAAAAAAAGTGGCTAATACGTTGAGGTAATCCGACTCTCTGTAACCCTGCTGCTGCTAAAATCAAAGAAGTATACTCTCCCCTATCTAATTTAGCCAGTCTTGTAATAACATTTCCTCGAACAATACTTGTAGACGCATCTGGAATTAATTTTTTTATTTGTAACTTTCTTCTTGCACTAGAAGAACCGATATTTTGATAGCATAAAGCCTTATCTTCATTTTCTACGAATTCACAACCTTGTGGCAGCACTAATACATCTCTTGCATCCCCGCGCTTTGGTAACGCCACAATTGGAAGCTCTTCATTCTCTTCCATCGGCATATCCTTTAAGCTATGAATCGCAAGATCAATTCTACCATCTAGCAATGCTTGGTCTAATTCCTTAACAAAGAGGCCTTTTCCACCAATCTTATCTAAGCTCTGATCTAATATTAAATCACCGGTAGTCTTTAACGTAATTAACTCCAGCTCTATTTCCGGATTGTAGCGCATAATCTCTTTCATTACTATTTCAGTCTGCATTACAGCTAATTTACTATCTCGACTACCCACTACAATTTTATTCTTTTTCATATTTATAATTAAGCCTTTCCATAATCTGAAAACGTTGTCTCCCAGGCGTTTACTTAACGCAATACATTGCTGATTGTTCCAACGCTTTTAGTACTTCTTCACATTGTTCAATCTGTAAGACATCACGAAGTCCAAATATAATCTTAGATACTGCTTTTTTAGTAGCCATTTGAACATTGGATTGCAATCGTTCTTGTTGTTCCTTAGATATATCAATTGATTTATAGACTTTTGTCAACTTAGCATCTGTAATTTCACTAACAATATCACTGATACCATCAACCGTTGATGCAAGATTACGGAATTGATACCACTGTTTAAATTCATCTACATACTCAGATAACAGTTCCCTTATTTCTTCTAAAACATTTTCTCTACCTTTTGCTTCCTGACTAAAGTAATCCATATTGAAAACACTTACATCATCAAGTTCTTCTACACTTGGCTCGATATCTCTTGGGATAGCCATATCAATCAGATAATAGTTCTTTCCTTTCCGTCTTTTCTTCTCAAACGTATTCTTATTTATGGTAAAATGATGGCTTTTAGTCGCACTAAAAATATAGTCCATAGCCGCTATATGTTCATATCTCTCATCATATAATACCACTCCACTGCCTTCCGGAATGATTGCTTTACTTTTCTTATATTGGCGAAGGGTCATCCACACCTCGCACTTTTTCTCTAATAAATTTTGAGCCATTAAACGCCCCATTTCTCCATTACCAATTACTAAACAAGATTTCCCCGTTAAATCACCCTGTTCTTTTTCCAGTTGTTCTACAATTGCGTGAGGCAGAGAAGTGTTGCTCTTTGCTATTTGAATATTTGTTTTGACTTTTTTGGCTGCTGTAATAGCAATTCGAAATAAACACTCTAAGACAGAGTCTATATATTGATACTCTCTTGCCTGCTGCAGAGCTTGTTTTAATTGAGTTAAAATCTGATCTTCACCAAATATCTGGGAGTGAATACCACAACCTAATTCCATTAAGTAATTTACTGCCTCATCCCCCTGCCTGTAAACACAAATGCTACCCATAGTCTCTTTGGCATTTTCACCTATCACTAGCTGACTAAAGCATTCTACTTCAGATGTACCTAATTCACTAAACCAGATTTCGGTTCGATTGCAGGTAGATACTATGATACAACCGCTCGAGTGATATCTCTCTTTTATTACTTTTGCAATTTCTAACTGTTTTTCAAATGTTAGAGAAAAATGCTCTCTATCTTCGATATTAGCGGTATTATAGTCAATCCCCACCATGCTGATGTTCATTATTATAACCTCACTTTTTCATTCTACTTAAGAATCGAAACTCCAAGAATCGTTACTTTTAACATAACACAGCACCTATATTGATACAAATAAGAATCTTCTAAGATAATCATAAGATTTACCTATATCACTATAACAAACGATCGAAGATTTCTGCATACTTATATTTTTTTACCAGATCAATGAATTCTTCCATTTGCTTTGATACAAATTTGTTTTTATGATATACAATACTAAAGGAGCGATTCCATGTGGTATCTCTATTTTTAATTACAACGATACTACCATTTTCAATCTGCTCTCGTGCAAGCCGGATTGATAGTACAGCCAAACATTGATTATCAATCACAGATCGGATCATTGCTGTTGGACAATTTGCAACCATGCTGATATTTATAGATACATCTTGTTCTTTTAAATAGTTTTCAAAAAGCTCTCGTGTTCCACTACCTTCTTCTCGCATTACGAATTTTTCTCCGGCTAGGTCTTTTGAAGTAAAGCTCTTTTTCTTTGCAAATGGGTGATTAGCACTACAAACTAAAACCAAGTAATCATCTACAGCAGGTATCGTCACTAAATCCGGACTTTTCACTCTGCCCTCTACAAGACCAATATCTAATTCAGAATTCAATATCTTCTCTTCGATATCGTGTGTGTTGTTTATGTAGGAATAGATTTCAACTTCGTTATTCAACTCTTGATATGAGTTCAATATATCACTGATAAGGCAGCTTCCTATTGTAATCGTCGAACCAATTTTAAGCTTTTGATACCCTGATATTTCAAACATTTTACTTTCTAAATAATCAAATTGTTCTACCACTTGCTTAGAATATGAAAGCAGCTGTCTTCCCTTTTCAGTTATATATAGTTTTTTCGATAACCGTTCAAACAATAACGCCCCATAATGATCTTCTAACTCCTTAATTGCTTGACTTACCGTTGGCTGAGATACATAAAACTTAGCTGCAGCAATGCTCATCTTCCCACTTTGTGCTACTTCGTTAAATATTCTTAAATGGCGTATCGTCATGGAATCACCTCTGTTTTATTTTCTATCATAGGTTTTACCTATGACTTCGATAAGATATTATCACTTTTATTATATTATAACAAGTGCTATATTAAACATATGTTAAAAAATAAACAAAGGGGTGTAGCTGTGAAGATTTTAATTATTGGCGGCGTTGCCGCAGGTACTAAAGTTGCAGCAAAGTTAAAACGTGAAAACCGCGACTATGACGTAACGATTCTAACTAAAAGCAAGGATATTTCCTATGCCGGTTGCGGATTGCCTTACTATGTAGGTAACGTAATCGAGCAACGCGAGCAATTAATAGTCAATACACCAGCTAGTTTTTCAGCGTTAACTGGTGTCACAGTATTGACTGAGACTGAAGTTATCAAAATGAACCGAGATCAAAAAACTGTAGAAGCAATGAACCTGACAACAAACGAACTTTCTACATATTCCTATGACAAATTAGTGATTGCTTCCGGAGCAAGCCCAATAAAACCAGCGATTGAGGGTGTTAATTTAGATGGCGTATATTATATGAGAACTCCTGAAGATGCCATTGGTCTTCGCGAAGCGGTAGAAGCAGGAAAGATCAAACGTGCAGTCGTTGTAGGTGGTGGTTTTATTGGCCTTGAAGTTGCTGAGAACTTAAGCCTCCAAGGGGTACGCGTAACTGTATTGGATATGGCAGACCACATCTTACCTGGTTTTGACCCTGAATTTGCAGAGTATGTTGAAGATCATTTGGCTGACCATAGTATTATGGCAATGACTAATACCAGATTAGAAGCAATTCTTGGTGAAGAGAAAGTAGAGAAAGTTCAAACCGGAAAACGTGCTATCAAATGTGATGCAGTAATTCTTGCAATGGGTATTCGTGCTAACACATCCTTTGCTGTAGACACTGGTCTGGAATTCATGAAAAATCAGACAATCAAGGTTAATGAATTTCTTACGACAAACGATCCTGATATCTATGCAGTCGGTGACTGCGCTTGCGTATCCAATGCATTAACCAAAGAAAGCGCCTGGTCCCCTATGGGCTCATCCGCTAATATTGAAGGACGTATTGCTGCAAAAAATATAGCCGGAAGCCGCATATCCTATCGCGGTGTACTTGGCACAGGTATTTGCAAATTACCTGAACTTCATGTAGGAAGAACTGGTTTAACAGAAGCAGGGGCTATTGCGGCTGGTTATGATGCGGTTAGTGTTGTTACTGTAGTGGATGATAAAGCACACTACTATCCACAGGCATCTTATTTTATAGTAAAAATGATTGCTGATAGGACTACTAAGAAATTATTAGGTCTTCAAGTATTAGGTAAAGGCAGCGTTGATAAAATGATTGATATTGCAGTTACAGCCCTTACGATGAAGGCAACTTTAGAAGATATTGAGAACATGGATTTGGCGTATGCACCTCCATTCTCTACAGCAATTCATCCATTTTCCCATACAGTGAATGTTCTTTTAAATAAAATAAGTGGTGCATTTAATAGTATCACTCCAACAGATTACAAGGCTGGTAAGGCTGAAGGGTACAAATTAATTGATGCCTCTATTACCCCATCCATTACAGGTGCTCCTTATATGGATTTAACAAAGGTTACCGGCAAAGTCCCTGACTACTCATTGGATGATAAACTATTACTGGCCTGTTCCAAAGGTAAAAGAGCCTATTTATTACAAAATCGTCTGAAACACTTCGGATATACAAATACTTTGGTTCTTGAAGGCGGATCTATATTTAATTCAATTGAGTTATAGATAGAAGTAAACTAATTTTATGGAGGGAAAAACATGACACAATTAAAAGTAACTGCAGAAGATGAAAAAAGAGTAAAGGCCCTTGGGTTTCTTAGGAACAAGGGAACTGATAACTTTTCAGCAAGAATTATTACGGTCAATGGTAAGATTACTGCAACTCAGAACAAATGCTTATCTGAAGCATCTGAAATTTATGGTAACGGTATCGTTACTATGACAACAAGATTAACACTTGAATGCCAAGGCGTTCATTACGATAACATTGAAAAGTTCCGTGAATATATTGCAAAGGAAGGACTTGTTACCGGTGGTACCGGTTCAAAAGTACGTCCGGTTGTATCTTGCAAAGGGACCACTTGCCAATATGGTCTTATTGACACATTTGAACTTTCAGAAGAAATTCACGAACGTTTCTATAATGGCTATGCAAACGTAAAATTACCTCATAAATTTAAAATTGCGGTAGGTGGCTGCCCTAATAACTGTGTAAAACCGGATCTAAATGACTTAGGCATTATCGGTCAATTAATTCCTAACTATGATGAAGATAATTGTAATGCATGTAAAAAATGTTCTGTTGTAGAATCCTGCCCTATGGCTGCTGCAACGCTAGAAGATGGTGTTCCTACGATTGATAAAGATATCTGTAACAACTGCGGCCGTTGTGTTGGTAAATGTCATTTCGATTGCATCGAAGACGGCATAAGCGGATACAAGATTTACATAGGTGGCAGATGGGGTAAAAAAGTAGCACACGGAATTTCCCTTGATCGTGTATTCACCAGCAAAGAGGAAGCTTTAGCAATCATTGAAAAAACAATTCTTCTCTATAGAGAGCAGGGACAAACCGGAGAACGTTTATCCGATACAATTTCCCGTATAGGTTTTGAAAATGTTCAAGCTCAGTTATATACAAATGATTTACTAGACCGCAAACAGGAAATCTTAGATGCTAAGCTTCACTTAGTAGGCGGCGCAACCTGTTAATATAGGCTTTCTAATAACCGAATAGAGTAAAAGCTCTATCGGTTATTATTTCGGGCTGTATTGTTAAAAATTTAACTACTTTTGAGGGGACATTACAAATGATGAACAAAAAATCTTACTTAGCGATTGGGACTTGCGTTGTTATTGCAATCATAGCAACTTATCTTGGAAAACTTCAAAATATTATTGGTGCACCAATGATTGGTCTATTTATCGGAATGCTTCTTGTAAACATCTTACCTAGCGTAGATAAAGACTTTAAAAAAGGTACAACTTTTGCAGGTAAAAAGTGCTTAAACTTAGGTATCATCCTTGCAGGCGGAACACTTAATTTTGCTCAAATCTTAGGATTTGGTGCGAAGGCGCTTCCTTTAATCATTATAAATATCTGCTTATCCTTTACAGTAGCATATTTCGTTGGTAAACAATTAAAACAATCCTGGAATACTTGCACTTTAGTTGGTGGAGGAACTTGTATCTGTGGCGGTACAGCCATTGCTACTCTCGCTTCTATTATTAAAGCAAAAGAAACTGAGATTGCTTACGCTATGACAGCGATCTTTCTTTTTGATATATTGGCAGCTCTGGTATACCCATACTTAGCAGGTGCACTTAATCTAACTTCCAATCAATTTGGATTCCTTGCAGGCACTGCAATCAATGATACATCAAGTGTTGCAGCATCGGAAGCTACATATAATGCAATAAATGGTTTAGACTTAAATTTAGCAATTACAGTGAAGCTTACACGTACTACTATGCTCATTGCATTAGCAGTAATCTTTACTGTAATCACAGTTCGTAAACAATCTAAGGACAATGCTGCAAATGCGGAGCAAACAAGTATTTCAAAAACCGTATTAAAAGTATTCCCATGGTTTATCCTTGGCTTTTTAATAATGGCAGTTTTAAATACAGTGGGTTTATTCGATTTAATTAACGGACTGGATAAATACTTAAAAGCCGGTTATAAATTATTTATTACCATTGCATTAGCAGGCGTGGGATTCAAGATCAAATTCAAAGATTTATTAACGAAAGGTATTAAACCTATTATTCTTGGTGGCTGCACTTGGTTGGTTGTTGCTGCTTCCTCTATGATATTCATTCATTTGTTTGCAGATTTTATTGGTTAATATAAAAAGATATTTTAAGAGGAAAGGAGCCCTATCACTATGGATCCGTACCAACCCAAAAAAGCAATTCTGATTGTAAGTTATGGTAAAAATTCTTTAAGTACCGGTAATAGCTTTATCTTAGCACTAGAAAAACAATTAAAATCAGCCTTACAAGACTATGCTGTATATCCAGCAATCATTAGCCATGGACAGGATAAGGATTCCACGGGCTTGCCTTTTCTCTTTAAGGTGCTGGAACAGCTATATAATAATAAAATAACTACACTTTTTATCCTACCAACATTCCTACTGCCTGGTCATAGTTTTCTTAAAATGCAACAAACTCTGGCTGATCATCAACATTTATTTAATGAGATCAACATTTGCACACCATTACTGGCTGCGAAAGAATACTATGGTCCAATTTCCACTTCCCTTGCAACCCTATATCCAGTTCACAATGATGATGAAGTAATTGTATTCTTAGGGCATGGCAGCTCCCACTCATCCAGTATTTATTACAATGAGCTTGAAACATATTTTCATAATAATCATCACATAAATTATTATGTGTTAACTCTTGATTCTCTTTCGGATATAGGTAACTTTATCGCCATGTTACATAAAAGAGGTATAAAATATATACGGTTAATTCCATTACTAATGCTTGCCGGTTATCACGTCTTTCACGACATGGCCGGCAAGCATCAGGAATCTTTATACTCTGTTTTAACTGCAGCAGGTTTCAATGTAGACTGTGTTCTGTCAGGTCTTGGAAACGAGCCTTTCATTCAACAGCTATTGATAGATCAGCTGCAAACACAAATTAATAATGATAATTTACTTCTTTAATCCCCAAACTGTGGCATCCCATTTTACCCCTGAGTTCAACTACTATGATTTTATTTTAGGTTTTTCATGTATCTTCCTGCACTGTCTTATGAAGTAGTATTTTACTTGGTATTGTCTTGATTCTGAAAGTAAAGTACCACCATTTGAATATCATAATACAGGCAATTCCTGTTCGGAGAGTCCATGACGGAATAAGCGCCATGGTAATGATTAGGATAAAACTCACCGGAATGCACAGTCCGAGCTTTGCCTTCAGCGTCATGGCTCGTGTTCTTACAAACTCCGCCAAATATTTCTGATATAACTTCGTGCTTGTAAACCACTTATGAAACTGTGGTGAACCTTTTCGAAACAGAAACAAGCCAACAGATAAAACGGAGTGGTTGGCAAAATCGGAAGGATAATGCCAACCGTTCCGAGTCCAACCGCCAGAAACCCAATGAACCAAAAGACGAGATTAAGGATTTTCTTCATATACGGCATATCCTTAATCGTAGTATTTTCCTGTCATTTCAAGAATCTCTACCTGAATGACTGCTGTTCCTCTTACCATATTTTCAGGCAGCGTAGTCCCTGATAGGTGAGGGGTATATTTTTTTAC
>Ga0213825_1000168_pt1 | contig 49679 bp, 60 predicted proteins | sample MC6MC0900MG_FD_179896 | JGI IMG/M metagenome (GOLD analysis project Ga0213825, IMG submission 179896) | Enriched soil aggregate microbial communities from Iowa State University, Ames, United States - MC6-MC0900-MG | ecosystem: Environmental > Terrestrial > Soil > Unclassified | place: USA: Iowa...
TCTCACGCAAAATTATCGGCTGGTCAATGCAATCCCGGATGACAAAGGACATTGTCCTGAATGCACTGCTGATGGCTGTATGGCGGCGTAATCCCCAAAAACAGGTGCTGGTTCACTCGGACAAGGGCAGTCAGTACACAAGCCATGAGTGGCAGTCGTTCCTGAAATCACACGGCCTGGAGGGGAGCATGAGCCGTCGCGGTAACTGTCACGATAATGCGGTTGCAGAAAGCTTTTTTCAGTTGCTGAAACGCGAACGGATAAAGAAAAAGATCTACGGAACGCGGGAAGAAGCCCGCAGCGATATTTTTGGTTACATCGAAATGTTTTATAACAGTAAGCGTCGGCATGGTTCGAGCAATCAGATGTCACCAACAGAATATGAAAATCAGTATTATCAACGGCTCGGAAGTGTCTAGATTATCCGTGGCGATTCAAAATGTGCGTATTGTGTGGGCTCTACTGGCCTATGGCAGGGAGTTTGAGGCTGGTTATAGTCGTGCAGAAGTGAACAGCTAATCAAAGTTGTATCCGTTTTAAAGAGAAGCCTTCAGAGGTTGCGCAGGTAACCGTGAAGAGATGGCGGGACAGGTAGGACCGTGATCGGGGAGCTCTGTTTTGCAACTGGCGCTTAGAGCGCAGGGCACTGAAAAGAGCCCGGTCAGCGAATTCCATCAGGGATAGAGGCGACGGCCTCAAATAAAGTCCGGATGTATGGCTGCAACCTAACCTTGCTCTGGTCATCATAAAACGGTTGTTTGGCAAACAGGGGGCGTCCATGTATGTTGCAAAGTTCGCGGTGAGTAAGCCTGATGTGTAAGCGTAAAGTTTACGGAAGCAGGCGGGTAACCGAAGCGGCCTGTATGGCACATGCCCGACGCAAGATCCACAATGTACACATTTTTGCAACAGTGCCCCTGTTATTTACTTAGTAATCTGTACACGTTAAATAAGGAACCGGGGTCGTTGTGAATATCCACATGCCCCGTCTGAGTTCCTTAATCCTGATATGATGGACGGGTATGCTGGTAGTGAGATAAAAATCCGGAATGAATTCTGTCAAAATAGCCTTGTCCGCTTCAGATACATCCAGCACTCCTTTATCCTTTTGCGTTAAAATATATTCACCGTTACTTTCACTGTAGTTAAACTCTTTCTGCAGGCTAAGGGTTGAAGTTTTAAGATCATTTTCGTAATACTCCCCACTCAGTGTTAAAAAACCCTGTCCGTCCTGCATGTGAAAATTCATGACAGCGTTTAATGTTTTATTACGCGCGTGAAAGATTGCATCCGATGTACAGAAAAAACCATCATCTGGTCGTTTACTTACCGCATAGAAATAGCCAAGAACACATGACACAATGATAAGGGCAATACAGGTCATTTTATGAAATTTATTTTCAGTCATCATCATCATCTTAAAAATAATAATCTGAAATGCAATAAATATCATTGCTGTTTTTTATAGAAAGTAAATCTGATGAACAACGTAAAACAAATGTTTGTGCTGCCGGTGGATAATTAAATATGTACCACCATTTTTGAACTCCACATTTCAGGCCATGGGAGGCCATAAACCTCTCAAAGAACCTGTCGTTTAACACTGACTTATTTCTGTATATATGGCAATCAGAGTCCTGATGCACTTCAGTAAATGCTGGATAGATATAACCTGAACCATAATCTTCGGTGTAAATGGTTAATTTATAAACACCAAAGAACGAAAGAATGCACAGCATTGTTAAGGTTAAAATAAAAATAACCCTGGTAAAAGTCATTTCTGGCGTTATTATTGTTTTTTTGAATTGCATATCTGAGGTAGCAGATGAGATTCCGGTACCGCCTTCAGTTTCCGGGGGTGAGAGAAATTCTGAAAAACTTTCAGACAGGACAACAAAACCACGCTTAGGAATGGTTTTTATTATATCCGGAGATAAACCAAAACTCACCAGAGACTTTCTGAGGATTGATATGTTCTGATATATAGTATTGCTGGAAACATTCATACCCCGGGATGCCCATGCAAAAGAGAGTAGTTGTTCGAGCGACACTATTTCATCTTTATTCTGCAATAAAACAAGCAAACACAGACTGGCCGGTATGGCTAAAGCCACCTGAGTATTACGCATTCCCAGGAGGAGCAGGGAATGAGATACCGAATCATACACAACTTTATTTTCAAGTATGTACTTTGTCATTTTCAATTGATGCCAGTGAGGGATTGTAACTGTTATAAATATACCACTCTCTCAGAAAACAGACAACGAACCACCGCCAAAAACATTCATATTTTTTTCACACAACCTTCAGAACGCCATTAACCACTGATAAGCAAAGGAATTTAATGCATCTGATTCACATGCCTCACCATTCGCTGATTCAGATTTTTATTAGTTGCGCCAGCCCGGCGCCGCAGAGGAAAATGAATAAGAATTTCAGCAGAGCACCTGGTTCCTTTTATTATTATATGCACCTTTTTTCATCAACGTACAGGCCCGTCATGAATAGTTTTAAATATGTCAAACCCCTTAAAATTAGTTCCTATGCAGTTGTAGCTCAAAATTTAAACCGAGAAAAAATAATCGAGAGGCTTCAGTTTTATGGTTTTATAGAGTGTGCAAAATGTTGCGCTTTTTGACCATTGTGGTGGATAGCGACATGATGGATATACCATCCTTAAAATATTTACTGGCTAATCTTAATGAGTGTATTGACCGTCATGCCAGAGGTTACAGTGACGAAAACTCTTTAAAGTATTTCCATGATCTGTTCATTTTACGGAATGAAATTGAATATATAACATCCATCTCAAAAAAATAACATATTCCAGGGTGCTTGCAGCTCATTACACACATTAATTAACGGATCGTTCCACTTGAGTTTATAATGGGTGCCGGCATTTATGAGAAAAACATTTCTACTGTTAGTTATTGTTTTTTTATTCCTGAATTACAGACTTATGCAGATGATGTGCCAAAAATGGCAATTGGTTTTAATGCTGAGCAATACGCAGCCATGGCCGGACAAGTTGATTTTGCATACTCTGATACTGTGACGAACCTGATTTGCTGGCTGGTGCGCAGCTGGCAAGTTTGAATGTGCACTGGGTAGATACATGTTCTCCTGTTAATGGTTCATCGGGGTTAAATATAAAGGTAAAGGGTTTCAGAAATGTAAATGAAGACGCGGATTCTTATGAAATAAGCAACGATTCTTTATTCATCTCAACAAAAATATGGCTGAGTATTTCTCAAAATGGTCAGGAAATGTCAGCAAAGCAGCAATACGAATGCGATGTATTGGGAACGGAGTACTGGCCCGCAACGATAAAAAACGTCCAGGTCACTAAGTTAATATTATCCTTTGAAAGGGCGAAGCCTGTCTGTAGTATTACAACGCTTAATTCTTTAGTGTTGCCCTCTGTATCTACATATAATCAAACATCATCCGCTGAACTACCGATTACTGTTAAATGTGAAAATTATACTTCTGCCCCCACAGTGTTTTTAACACTGAGAGGTGGGCAAAGCAGGGATGGTGACAGTCTGTATGAAGACAACAATATTTTGATTGAAGCCCTTAACGATCAAACAGGCCAACGCTGGAAAGCTGATGGGGTTACAAAATATTCTTCCGGACAAATAGATACAATAAAAAAGGTCACCCCACTGATTAGTTCATCAATAAAGGAAGCTGCACGTGCTGGATTATATTCAACCTCCGCGACTATTACACTTGAGGAAGAATAAAAATCTCAGCACTATTGGGTGATGCCTTCAATCCTTATAAAATCATTTTTTCTCATTAACCAATCTTTCTATCCTGATTTATCTCTCGCGTTCTAATCTTGATATCACTTTTGACGATATTGGTCATCTGGTTAATCGTTTGATGACTCAGCTGACGGGCAATGTGGCGGGCGTGGTTAAGTTGTTTAATCGGCGTGGCTGGCAGGCTGAGTCAGTACAGGGGCCCTCCCTGCCCCATCAGTTTATGCTGATGGCCGGACAGGGAGGATCAGGAAAAGAGGATTAGTGGCGGATATGCGCCAGGTCGTCAGCCGTCAGGCCGGTAGCTTCCAGCACTGACTCATGCGACATGCCCATTTTTAACAGGCTGCGGGCAACTTCGAGCTTGCCTTCGAGCTTGCCTTCGAGCTTGCCTTCGAGTTTACCTTCGTGGCGGCCTTTTTCAATCCCGCGTTGTTCGCCGAGCTGGATACCCTTCTCTATACCCTTCTGTTCAAGCTGTTGTGCGATGGTCATCAGTGCGTCTCCGTGTTGCGGCACCCGCTGTGCCAGTTCGCGTACAAAGGCTTCGGAATCTGCGGACTCCCCGGCCTGTACTAAGTATTGTATCAGGGTCATCACCAGGGGTGAAGACAGTGTGTCTGCCATCAGGAGCGTGACCAGCTGGTCCGTCAGGGTGGCGATGTCCCGCTGGTGAATGTGTTTCTGCAACAGCGTCAGGGCGGCCATACTGCGATGGGTCATAATCTCATCGTCGGGGATCACCGTCACGTCAACCAGCGGAAAATCTCCACTGTAGAGTCTGTCGGCTAATTCCGGGTTGTCAAACCCGTCCAGCCACCGGGTGGCGTACGGATACGGGCTGCGTTTGCCGGTGTAGAACAGCACGGGGATGACCAGCGGCAGCTTTTTGTGGCCAGCGTCGAGATGACGCTGCATGGCAGCCACCGCGTACCGGAGCTGGCGAAAAGCCATAAATTTATCGGGCGAAGACTGGTGCTCAATCAGCACCATGATGTAGCCGTCTTTCCCATCCGTGGTTTTCAGGCTGTAGAGCACATCGCTGAAATACTGGCGGAGATCGTCTTCCACAAATGAACCGGACTCCAGCTTCAGCGTGCTCAGGTCGCAGATGGCGCGCAGCTCAGCAGGAAGATGAATGTGCATAAAATCCCGGGCAATCTCCGGCTGGGTCAGAAACTGTTTGAATGTTGCGTCGTGAGGCGTGGGCGTGCCGTTTTTCTTTTTCATCGGTTCAAGCTCTGAAAATGACCAGCATATGTTATCACAGCCATGAATTCGCTGATATTGACGCCGGACGGCATTGGCATTCCTTTCAGGAGGCTGTGCCGGTGCGGTCAGGTCCCCTGGTCTTCAGCGTTGCTGCAGACGCGGATCACGGTCATTTTAGACACGCCTGCCAGACGGGCGGTTTCACGCAGGGACTTCCCGTGCGCCAGGCGCAGCGTGCGGATTAATTCGTGCTTCTGCGCATCGGCCACCCTGCCCCGGTATTTTCCTTCGGCCTTTGCCTTCCTGATCCCCTCAGCCTGCCGACGACGCCTGTCTTCGTAGTCTTTTCTGGCAATGGCGGCCAGCATATCCAGCATCATGCCATTGACGGCCTTCAGCATGTTGCGTGTGAAATCGTCGCTGGCGACACTGGTTAACGCCAGATGGCTCGTTGGCAGATCCAGGCTGACGACAGCCAGCTGTTTGTCGGCGATCTGTTTTCTGAGTGTTTTCCATCCGGCATCATCGAGTCGGGAGAGCCGATCGACCTGCTCAATCAGGATGACGTCACCAGGCTCAGCATCGTCGAGGAGACATAGTAGCTCGGGCCGATTCACTGTGGTGCCGGACACATTGTCCACATACCAGCCAGCAATACGGTGTTGGTGCTGGCGGGCAAATTTTTTCAGGGCATCTTTTGCCCGGGTGGCATCCTGTCCGGATGTTGATGCGCGAAGATAGCCAAAGATGAGCATTCTGTGGTTGCCTAGTCACGTTAAAATAGTCTCGTAATGCATGGTATCATTTATATGGTAACGTGAATATCGAAAGGTAACCTTCAACGCATGTTTATGTGGTTATGCTGAGGTATACCCTAATGTGACATCGGTTATCCCTTCACATTTTGATATACCGTCATGCGTGTCTTTCTTTTACTCATTTGAGTTTTTACTTACTCCGTGAGTTTTTAAGTAAATGAGCCTTTGTGTAAATGTGTGTTTTTGCTTTTACTCATTTAACTGAGATGGTAAACTCAAAAACTCAGAAGAGTAATTGAGTAAATACACAAAGGAGTTTTTGAGTATGAAGGTGATTTCTTTTCTTAACCCTAAAGGCGGTTCAGGTAAAACCACGGCAGTAATCAATGTGAGTACTGCAATGGCTCGAGCGGGATACAACATCGCAGTTGTGGATACAGATCCTCAGATGAGCCTGACAACCTGGAGTAAATCTGGGAAGGCTGCATTTGATGTGTTTACAGCCGCTTCTGAAAAAGATGTATATGGCATTAGGAAAGACCTTACTGAATATGATTTTGTCATCGTTGATGGTGCCGGTTCGCTTTCCGTTATTACATCTGCTGCGGTAATGGTCAGCGATCTTGTTATCATTCCGGTTACTCCCAGCCCGCTTGATTTTTCTGCAGCAGGAAGCGTTGTCACTGTCCTTGAAGCGCAGGCATATAGCCGGAAAGTTGAAGCTCGTTTTCTCATTACCCGAAAAATCGAACAGGCAACCATGCTTAGTGTTCTAAAAGAAAGCATCAGGGACACTGGAGTTAAATCGTTCCGCACGGCTATTACCCAGCGTCAGATTTACGTCAAATCGATTCTTGATGGTGACAGCGTGTTCGAGTCTAGTGATGGAGCGGCTAAAGGTGAAATAGAAATCCTTACAAAAGAGATAGTTAACATATTTGAGTAATTGTGTTTTTACTTATATACTCAAATGAGTAATTGATGATAGGAGTAAATATATGGCACTTGAAAAAGCCCATAGTGGTAGCAAAAAAATGACATTCGGTGAGAACAGAGACCTCGATAGGGTGGTTTCTGCGCCAGCCCTATCAGGAAAAGTTAAGCGTGTTAACGTCAATTTTGATGAGGATAAACACACCAGATTTAAAGCCGCCTGCGTGCGAAATGGAACTTCAATAACGGATGTCATCAACCAACTTGTAGATGGTTGGCTTAAAGAAAATGAATAACCGCCATTTAAGCAGTAATGTACATCGGACTGTCAGTGTCGAGGGATACTGCTGGCGTCCTCTTCAGGCTGTGGGGCGCGACCAGGCGCATTGAACGTGATGGTTATGATCTTTCTGGCCAGCCCCTCATCAGAAAGGGCATCATCCACACTGACATCACGAATCAGTGGGCTTTCCTCTTCTATATGTTGGGCAATATCCCGCAGCCACTCAGCCAGCATTTCTCTGTCCATCCTTTTCCGCTCCGGTTTTTTTACAGTCAGTATCAACATACCACATCAGGAAAAGTGAAGTCTTCGTGGATGGTTAAAAGATAACCATCCTTGTCAGGCGTGCTGTCATCCGTGCTGGTAGCGACCTGCGCAGAATACCCTCACTTTATACACAGGATTGCCCACCGAAATTGTGGACAGCAACGATGAAAATACGATGTCGCTGCGCTCCTCATTCATACCGCTCTGCTATGAACGCCGTGCCGCTACTGTAGCCGGGCCGCTGTGCAGAAAAGGGAGGCTTCGCCACCATCCTCACCCGGTCGCAGTGATTTCAAAATGCATTTTCCGCTGTCTTCCCGTCGTTCTCCGGCTCAATTTTCGCCGTCAAACCGTCCAGTCAGCGTCTGCTTTTATCTGCGCTGCGGCTTGCGGTGGTGCCCTTGTCTGCTCCGCTTTTCGCCCGGCTGTCGTATCGGCACGGCGTAACTGGCGCCGCATTTGAATAAGGAGAATGATTATGTCCCGTCTGATTTTGGGTGACTGTGTGCAGGTAATGGCTGGCATTCCTGAGAAGACTGTCGATTTCATACTGACTGACCCGCCATACCTCGTTGGTTTTCGTGACCGTCAGGGCCGCACCCTTGCCGGTGATAAAACGGATGAATGGCTGCAACCTGCCTGTAATGAAATGTACCGCGTGCTGAAAAAAGACGCGCTGATGGTGAGTTTCTACGGCTGGAACCGTGTCGATCGTTTTATGGCTGCCTGGAAAAATGCGGGATTCAGCGTTGTCGGCCACCTTGTGTTTACCAAAACGTACTCGTCCAAATCGGCTTATGTCGGCTACCGCCATGAATGTGCCTATATCCTGGCAAAAGGCCGCCCACGTCTGCCGCAAAACCCGCTTCCGGACGTACTGGGCTGGAAATACAGCGGCAACCGGCATCACCCGACCGAAAAAAACGTAACCAGCCTGCAACCGCTGATTGAGTCCTTCACACATCCCGGCGCGATTGTGCTCGATCCGTTTGCCGGCAGTGGCTCCACCTGCGTGGCTGCCCTCCAGTCTGGCCGTCGCTACATCGGTATCGAACTGCTGGAGCAGTACCACCGGGCCGGGCAGCAGCGTCTGGCCGCCGTCCGGCGCGCCATGCAGTACCCGGCCGCTAACGACGACCTGCCGGAGGCCGCGTAATGAATTATCAGGGACATGAACAACTGCGTGACGACCTGGCCGCGCTATCCAGCACCATGAGCGACCTGCGCCTGCATATCCGGGCGCTGGAAGTAAAGTATCACGACGGATGCCCCGCGCTGGTTTATGCGCTGGCCGCTGATTTCCTGCGCAATCTCAACGCGGAGTATCTGACCGTTTACCTGCGCGTGCTGGCGTTCAGCGACTGTTTTCGCGACTGACTGCGACCGGGCGGTGTTCCGCCCGGCCTTCTTACCCGATTTTGAGGAGATTACCCATGTACGGAACCCGAGAAGCGCTTTGTGAGGAACTGGCGCGGATGTTTACCCACGATGAACCCCTGGCCCTGCTGGTCTGGACGGAGGAGGGGATTCACTCCGCGTGCCGGGAACTGCGACCAACAGTCGACGAGATTACGGCCCTGCTGGAAACGGTCGGCAACAGCGACATGAAGGTGTATCGCCTGGAATGCGTCACGGATGCGTCGGTGTGCGATCTGCTGACCCGCCACCGTGAAGCGGTTAACCGGCAGGTGATGGTTCCGGCGCAGGTGCTTTCGCGCCTGGTGCGTGACGCAGAACGCGAGCTGGTTCACCAGGAGGGGCTGGCATGGGAGGCGGGCGGGCCGACACCCGCGCGCATCCGTCAGGGAATGGCGGACGTGGAGGTGCTGAAAGCGCTGCTGGCAGCGTGAGGCGATGCCGGAGGGATAGCCTCCGGCTTTTTCTTCTTCGGATGTCGCGCGGCCGCTCCGCTTTTCTGGCTCATCCTCCACGCTGTTCCGGCTTCGCGGTGAGTAACGTCCCGTGCGGCCTGCGGCAAACGCCGTGCCTCTACTCTAGCCCGAATGCTGCAAATGCAAGGGTTCACTGACGTCGATGCATTCACCCGGTCACCGTATGTTTAAATGCCTGTCGCGGTTCTTCCCGTCGTTATCTCGCTCAATATTCGCTCGCTAACCGTCCAGACCCTCTCCGCTGTTTACCGGCGCTGCGGCTTCATGCATCGCCCCTGCATTTTTCGCTCCCTGTCGGGCTGTCGTGTCGGCACGGCGTAAGCCGGAACTCAGACGACATCGACCACGGAGGAATTTTTATGCGCACTACGACCACCACGCCTGCTGTCTACGTTGGCACGTACCACAAGTACAACTGCGGGAGCATTTTCGGAAAATGGTTTGACCTGACGGAGTTTGACGGCAGGGAGGATTTTTACGAGGCCTGTCAGGCGCTGCACGCCGATGAATGGGACGCCGAATTTATGTTCCAGGACTGGGAAGGTATTCCGTCGCAGTTCGTCTCTGAATGCTCCATCGACTGGGATTTTATCGCCGCGTACAAACGCGCCGAAGACGAGGGCAGGGAGGCCGCTTTTATCGCCTGGGCGGAGTATACCGGCGAGTGTGACTATGACGCGTTTGATGATGCATACCGCGGCGAGGCGGAAAGTGAGGAAGACTATGCGCAGGAGATGGTTGACGATAACGGCCTGCTGAATGAGGTGCCGGAGCCGCTGCGCAGCTACTTCGATTTTGAGGCATATGCCCGGGATTTGTTCAGCAGCGGCTATGTGTTCCATGACGGCTATGTCTTCAGTAACTGATTTTCCCCGGCAGGCGGTTTAGCCGCCTGTCAGCCCGCGCGCAAAACCCTGGCAGGCTCTGCCTGCCTGCGAAGTACGCCGCGCCTGCGGCGCCGCGCATCTCCGCCAGTGCCTGATGCTCCTGTGGTGTCAGGGTATGAATATTGGTGTGCTGCAGCTGGACGGCGGTATTTCTGTTCTGGCGATAATGCCTGCGTTGCCGTTGCCGTTGCCGTTGCCGTTGCCGTTGCCGTTGCCGTTGCCGTTGCCGTTGCCGTTGCCGTTGCCGTTGCCGTTGCCGTTGCCGTTGCCGTTGGCAATAGTGGCCATACCGGTGGCGTACTGGCTGATATCGCTGTCCTGTCGGCTTTTCTTCCCGGGCGATATGACTGTGGGCGACTTCCCTGGCGGGAAACCGGGCTTATCCAGCCCCTGATACGCAGCGTCATCGACTCCGGCGGCTTCGCCGTGGTGTTCGACATGGGCGACGGCTACAAGTCACTTTGCGAGAACATGGGCGGGGTCTACCTCGACGGCGAGACGCTGAAGTTTAACCCGTTCGCTAACGTCACCGACGATACCATCGATGAGATGGCCGAACGCCTGAGGGACCAGCTGTCCGTGATGGCCAGCCCCAACGGCAACCTGGACGAGGTGCACGAAGGTCTGCTGCTCAAGGCGGTGAAGGCCACCTGGCTTACGAAGAAAAACCAGGCGCGCATTGACGACGTGGTGGACTACCTGATGATGGCCCGCGACAGCGAGGAGTACAGCGGATCGCCAACCATCCGCAGCCGCCTCGATGAGATGGTGGTGTTGCTGACCCAGTACACCCGCGACGGGGTGTACGGCAGTTACTTTAACTCCGACGAACCGTCCCTGAAGGACGAAGCCCGGATGGTGGTGCTTGAGCTCGGCGGACTGGAGGACAGGCCGTCCCTTCTGGTGGCGGTGATGTTCTCGCTCATTCTCTACATTGAGAACCGCATGTACCGCACGCCGCGCAGCCTGAAGAAGCTCAACGTGATAGACGAAGGCTGGCGCCTGCTGGACTTCAAAAATAACAAGGTCGGGGCGTTTATCGAGAAGGGCTACCGTACCGCCCGTCGCCATACCGGTTCGTACATCACCATTACGCAGAACATCGTCGACTTTGACTCGGAAACGGCTTCCAGCGCCGCCCGCGCGGCATGGGGTAACTCGTCCTACAAAATTATCCTCAAGCAGTCGGCTAAAGAGTTCGCCAAGTACAACCAGCTGTACCCGGACCAGTATTCGCAGCTGCAGCGCGACATGATTAAAGGTTTCGGCAGCGCGAAGGACAACTGGTTCAGCAGCTTTATGCTGTCGGTTGAGCACCTGACGTCCTGGCACCGCCTGTTCGTCGATCCGCTCAGCCGGGCAATGTACTCCTCGGACGGTCCGGACTTTGAGTTTCTGCAGCAGCGACGCCGGGAAGGGCTGAGTATTCACGAAGCCGTCTGGGAGCTGGCGTGGAAAAAATCCGGGCCGGAAATGGCCGCGCTGGAGCGCTGGCTTCACGAGCATGAAGGGAAGACCATCTCATGAAAAAACACGTACTCATTAACGCCGCGCTGATTGCCGGCACGCTGGCTGCGAGCGCAGGCGTCAGCTGGCTGGTCTGCCAGCTTAACCGTCCTGTGGTTGTGGCCTTCAACATGAAATCCACGGTGGATGCCTTCTTTGACAGCGCCGGTCGCCGGGCGCTGGACGAGGCGCAGACAAAAGCACTCTCAGACCGCTTTAACGCGTCACTGGAGGCCAGCCTCCGGGACTGGCAGATCCGCCATCGTGCCCTCATCCTTGTCGCACCTGCCGTGGTGCAGGGGGCGCCGGATATCACGCGTGAAATCCAGACTGACGTGGCCCGCCGGATGAAGGAGGGGGCGTGATGCGCGCCCTTGCCCTGGGCCTGACGCTGCTGACCGGCAGCGTGACGGCCGCTGACCTCGGGACGTGGGGCGATCTCTGGCCGGTGGCGGAGCCGGATATGCTGACCGTTATCGAAAGCCGGCTGCAGACGCTGGCGCAGTCCGGCGAGATGGACAAAAAGATGGCGGAGTTTAAGGCGCGCGTGGTGCGCAACAGCCAGCGCCCGCCTGCCGTTGAGGGAATAACCCGCGCGGTGCGCTACGAGCGGCGCTGGTTTGATCCGAGCGTGCGGGTGGACAAGGCGCTTGCCGACGACAGGGGCAACGTGTTTGCTCAGGCGGGGCTGGTCTTTAATCCGCTTGATGTGGTGCCGTTTAACGAAACGCTGCTGTTTATCAACGGCGACGATGCGGATCAGCTCGCGTGGGTACAGCGACAGAAGCCTGACACCCTGATCACCCGCATCATTCTGGTGCAGGGCAATATTCCGCAGACGTCGGAGAAGCTCGACAGCCGCATTTTCTTCGACCAGAACGGGGTGCTGACCGCCCGGTTCGGCATAAGCCAGGTACCGGCACGGGTAACGGCGGCACCCAGCGGAAAGCGCCTGCAGGTGGAAATCATTCCGCCCGATATGGCGCAGCATGACGCAGGAGGTGTCCGGTGAAAATGCTGACCGTCTCTCTGTTCGGACTGCTTCTGTGGGGTAACAGCCACATGGCGGCGGCGGACGCCGCCTGCGAAGGGCGCTTCGTCAATCCGATCACCGATATCTGCTGGCGCTGCATGTTTCCCCTGTCGCTCGGCAGCACAAAAGTCACGGGCGGGGATTTACCGGACACGTCCAATCCCGGTAGCCCGATACAGTTTTGTCCCATGCCACCCCCGGTATTTCAGCGCGTCGGCCTGGCAATAGGGTACTGGGAGCCGATGGCCATGACCGATGTGGCGCGTTCTCCAGGCTGCATGGTGAACCTCGGCGGATTTACCGTTAATCTCGGGAAAATGGGGATGGGCACCGCCAAAAAAGATGACAAACAGGTCAATGGCGCGTTCTACCATGTGCACTGGTACAAATATCCGCTGACGTACTGGCTCAATATCATCACCTCTCTCGGGTGCCTGCAGGGCGGGGACCTGGATATCGGATACCTGTCTGAAATCGACCCAACATGGGGGGACAGCGCCCTGACCTCCATTCTGAATCCGGAGGCGGTCATTTTTGCCAACCCCATCGCGCAGGGCGCATGTGCGGCCGACGCGATAGCCAGTGCGGTAAATAAGCCTCTCGACCCGCTGTTCTGGTGCGCTGGCTCGCAGGGCTCGATGTATCCCTTTAACGGCTGGGTGAGCAATGAGTCCAGCCCCCTGCAGTCTTCCGTTCTGGTCAGTGAGCGCATGGCGTTCAAGCTTCACCGACAGGGCCAGATACTGGAGAGCGTGGGGGCGGACCGCGCGGTCTGCTTCGAATACCCGTCTCCCATTATCCCGAAAGAGCGCTGGCGCTATCAGATGGTGAACATGTTCCCGGATGCGGCGCAGTGCCATCCCTTCGGCCGCACCGTCATGCGCTGGGAAACGGGGCGTAACCCGCCGAACACGAAGAAAAACTACGGCTATCTGCTCTGGCGCAAGCGCAACTGCGTCTTCCTCTGAGAAAAAGGAAACTTCCATGAAAACTCTGTCCGGTCTGACGGCGGCGCTGCTGCTGTCAGCATACTGTTGCACTGCGCTGGCGTCAGGAGCTGATGAGGCGAACAGCGAGTTTATTCGTCAGCAGGAGTCTTTCAGCCAGCAGCTGAGGGGGCAGGACAACGCGCCGCTGCGCCAGATTCTGGAGCAGCAGGTGCGCCAGAACCCTCTTTCAGCAGACGACGCGCGATTTATTGGGGAGCTGAAACAGCGCCAGCGCGAGAACCTGCAGGATAAACCGACGCACGGCGCTCTCTATTTCGTCTCCTTTGCCATCCCGCAGGCGGGGCTTAAGCGCATGCTGACCGAGGCGCGCCGCTACGATATTCCCGCCACCCTGCGGGGCATGGTCAACAACGACATGAAAACGACGGCAACCGCCGTGATGGCGCTAGTTCAGGACGGTTCAGCCAGCGGTGTTGCCATCGATCCCACCCGCTTTCGTGAGTACGGGATCGCCAGCGTGCCGTCCCTGGTGGTGTACTGCGAACGTGGCCATGACGTTATCCGCGGCAATCTTCATCTGAAGCAGGCGCTGGAAAAGGTGGTGGAGAAGGGCGAGTGCAGGGATGAGGCGCAACAGCTGCTTAGTAAAGGAGAGGCCCGATGAAAAGAGCAATACTGATGCCGGTGCTGGCCATTGCCACCACGATGGCGGGCGTAAATGCATTTGCTGATGCTGACGCGCAGTACAGAGCGGGGGCTGATTTTGCCCGTCAGGTACAGGGGCAGGGGGAGAGCAGCCTGAAAAACTTTAACCCCTCAGCGTCTATCCCCAACTATACCGCCTCGCCCGGTGAGAAGAAGTACTATGGCGGCGTGACGGCGACCGGTGATGGTGCACTGAAAGCGGACGGTACCACGGGCTGGACTACTAATGAGGCCACAAAGGCCGTCACCGACTCGTTTGTTAACAACCCGAAGGAGCCCATTTCACCCGACGCGCCGTTTATTAAGGCCAGCCAGGATGTCCAGTCCCGCGCCGATACCATCATCGGCAAAACGGGGCAGACGCAGTGTGAAGCGCAGAACATCAGCCGCAGCGAGTTCACCAACTATACCTGTGAGCGCGACCTGCTGGTTGAGCAGGCCTGTACGCGCACGGCCAGCATTACCGGCCACTACGAAAACACCACGGTGACGCGCACCTACACGGTACCCAACAGCGACTTTACCTATACATACGACGGCAACAAGACGGTGAACTTCCGCTTCCGTGCGCCTGCAACCGGTACCGTGCTGAGCGCGTCGGTTGCCGTCCATTTTAATGACAAAAATATGTACTACGGCTTCTCGTGGTGGGGCGTAAATGCGGATACTGTGGCTAAAAGGGATAACGGATGGGCGCTGCCCGGTGCCGCGGGGGCTGCGCTGACCGCAGGGCAGTACTCTCCACAGGGGGCAATGCTCAACAAAAACTGCCTGAGCGGTAAACAATCGCGCTGTCGGGAATATGCTCAGAAGACGCTGTCCTGGATGCAGGGCGGTACGCAGGCCTGGATGACCGCCACCCTGACCATGCAGGTGACGGACAAAAAATGGGTGCCGGACGTGGTCTGGAACGAATCCTGTCCGTTCAGCAAGAGCGAAGGTACGCTCAAAAAGACCGAATGTATTGAGCCGGGGAGAACAAAAACGGTGGTGGTTGACGGCGTGTCATACCCGGTCACGCAGGCTTGCTGGAAGTACAAAGACACGTATATGACCCAGGCTGCTGACAATGGCACCTGCAAAACCTATATGAACAATCCGGCCTGTACGCTTGCCTCACGCACCTGCGCCTTCACGGCAGAAGACGGCAGCGGCTGCCTGCATGAATACGCGACGTACTCCTGTGAAACGCGTACTTCCGGCCAGGTGATGATATGCGGCGGCGACACCTTCTGTCTTGATGGTGACTGTGAGCGGGCGCAGAACGGTAAAAATAACGATTTTGCACCTGTCGTTTCGGCACTCGCCGCGCTGGCCGCTGCGGGCAAGGACGTGGCCGCCATTAACAGCGTTAACGTGCGCGCCTTTACCGGCAGCGCGAAGTTCTGCAAGAAGTTTGCGGCAGGATTCAGCAACTGCTGTAAAGACGGCGGCTGGGGCCAGGACGTCGGGCTTGCCAGGTGCAGCAGCGAGGAGAAAGCGCTGGGCAAGGCCAAAGAGAATAAGCTCACGGTCAGTATCGGTGAGTTCTGTTCAAAAAAAGTGCTCGGCGTCTGTCTCGAGAAGAAGCGCAGCTACTGTCAGTTTGACTCTAAGCTGGCTCAGATAGTGCAGCAGCAGGGACGTAACGGTCAGCTTCACATCGGCTTTGGCAAGGCCAGCAGCCCGGACTGTCGCGGCATCACCCAGACCGAGCTGCAGCAAATTAATTTTGAAGCGCTCGACTTCTCGAACTTTTTCGACGATCTGCAAAAGAACAAGAAAATCCCGGATAACGACACCCTGACGAAGCGCGTCCGCGAGGAAATCGCCGCGCAGCTGAAGAACAAACAGTAAGCCACTCATCACTCACTCAGGACTCTCCATCATGAAAATTAAAGGATTTACTGGACGCCTTATCATCAGCCTGTTTGTCGCCTCACCGGTGCTTTACTGGTGCGGGAATATCGTTGATGAAACATCGCGCATCGATGTGTTTTTTATGGCGCTGATGGTTGTGCTTTTCGTGGCGGGAGTTCTGCTGGCGTGGCTGTTAAACCCGCTTTTCAAACGATAACCGACCTGCTTCGGGATAAGGAAGGTTCCAGTGAAAAAGAGAAAGACAGCGTTAGCGCTGCTGCTTCTTGGCAGCGTTTTTTCCGCCACAGGAAAAGATGCCGGCTGGCAGTGGTACAACGAATCGCACAGAACGCCGGGGGACGACAAATTCTCTTCAGCACAGCCTCAGCAGGCCTCGCCGGACATCATGGAGAAGCTTGCCACGCTTCAGCAGGCCACGAAGCGCGCCATGTACGAGGCCATTCTGTATCCGGGCGTGGAGAACTTTACCCGCTACTTCCGCCTGCAGAACTACTGGACGCAGCAGGCCGGGCTGTTCTCGATGAGTGCTAAAAAGGCGATGCTCGAGCACCCCGAACTGGACTACAACCTGCAGCACAGCCACTACAACGGTACCGTGCGCAACCAGCTGGCGGCGGACTTTGCCGACCAGCGCCGCGCCATTGAAACGCTGGCTCAGCACTATGGCGTGATGTTCTTCTACCGCGGACAGGACCCGATCGACGGCCAGCTGGTTCAGGTCATTAAAAACTTCCGCGAAACGTATCACCTCAGCGTCATTCCGGTCTCCGTGGACGGTATCGTGAATCCACTCCTGCCGGATACCCGAATGGACGGTGGACAGGCCAGCCGGCTGGGTATTCGTTACTTCCCGGCGCTGATGCTGGCCGACCCTAAAAGCGGGACGGTCAAACCCGTCTCGTATGGCTTTATCAGCCAGGATGACCTGGCGAAGCAGTTCCTCAACGTTTCCACAGATTTTGCCCCCAACTTTTAATACAGGGAGAGTTCGCATGCGCAAATTCCGTTTTCGCCTGCCTGAGTTCGACGTGCCCGGATTATGGGTGCTGAGCCTCGGGATATGGTTTCACATTGTTTCCCGCCTGGTCCGGCGCGAGCCGGAGATGGCCATTCTTCTGGTGCAGATAATCGGCGTATCGATGGCGCTCTGGGGGGGCTACCGCATCATCAACCGCTGGATTGATGCTGCCCGTGAGGCCGAAAAGGCCCGTGATGCCGGAGGATGCCGACATGAACCTTAGACATACCGTGTTTACCGTGGCGCTCATGACCCTCAGTCTGGCCACACAGGCTTCCACAATGGACGAGATCAAATCGTTATGGCATCCACAGGGGGCGAGAGCGTCGGGATCTCTGCCCACATCCCCGGAAGACCCTGAAGTTAAGCCACTTCCGGCGAAGCAGCCGGTCTGGTACCGCCTCAGCAACGGCCGCCAGATCAATCTGGCCGACTGGAAGGTCGTGCTGTTTATGCAGGGACACTGCCCGTACTGCCACCAGTTTGATCCGGTCCTGAAGTCGCTGTCGGCACGGGTGGGGTTTGGGGTGATGGCCTACACCATCGACGGTCAGGGGGATGCCTCCTTTCCCGATGCGCTGCCCGCGCCGCCGGAGGTGATGAAAACCTTTTTCCCCAACCTGCCCGTGGCGACGCCAACCACCTTTCTCGTCAACGTAAACACCCTTGAAGCCCTGCCCCTGCTGCAGGGCGCGACCGACGAACAGGGCTTTATGGCTCGCATGGATACGGTCCTTCAGATGCGCGGAATGGGTAACAATGGCTGATCAGAACAATGCAGAGGAACACGACATGATGACTTCCAGAATGCTTCAGAGAGCTACGACGCCAGAGTTAATCGCGCTCAGGGCACGGAAAGATGACGCACGGTTCGGCGTTTATGCTGAGTGGGCGGGCATATTGCTCATTGCCGGCGTGCTGTCGCGCGTCTTTATGACATACGTTTTCAATGCCTGCGTCGGCGACTGGCTCAGGGACGGTCACCTGCAGCTGAAAGATTTGTGGAACGTGTTGATGTACGCCATTCCACTGATATTTATCGCGCTGAGCGGCGGGCTTGCCGTTGCAGGTGGCGTTTATGCAATCCTGAACTCGCTTTATACGAAAGGGCAAATGTTCATACTAAAACGAAAAATGGGAAAACTCGCCCTGCAGGCGAGCCGGGAGGGTGCCGATGTTCGTCCGTAAACCTCTCTCCATACTGTGTGGCCTCCTTCTTGCGTGTTCAGCGAGCGTGAGTGCCGACGTGAACAGTGACATGAACACCTTCTTTAATAAGCTGGGCTTTGCGTCCAACACCAGCCAGCCACAGGTCTGGCAGGGGCAGGCTGCGGGCTACGCCACGGGCGGCTCACTCTACGCGCGCACGCAGGTGAAAACCGTCCAGCTTATCTCCATGACGCTGCCCGACATCAACGCCGGCTGCGGCGGCATCGATGCCTATCTGGGCTCCTTCAGCTTTATTAACAGCGATCAGCTGCAGCGTTTCGCCAAGCAGATTATGTCCAACGCGGCCGGATACTTCTTCGATCTGGCGCTGCAGACCACGGTACCGGAAATCAAGACCGCAAAAGACTTCCTGCAGAAGATGGCCAGCGACATTAACAGCATGAACCTCAGCTCCTGCCAGGCGGCGCAGGGGATTGTCGGCGGTCTGTTTCCGCGCACCCAGGTCTCCCAGCAGAAGGTCTGCCAGGACATTGCCGGCGAGAGCAACATGTTTGCAGACTGGGCGGCATCCCGGCAGGGCTGCACCGTGGGCGGCAGCCTCGACAAGGTGCGCGACAAGGCCGGTACCGCTGATAAAGAGCGCATCACTAAAAACATCAATATCATCTGGAATGCGCTCGGCAAGAACGGCATGTTCAGCGGGAATAAAGAACTCAGGGAGTTCATCATGACGCTCACCGGCACCCTGATTTTTGACGAGAAGGGTAACATCACGCCGCTGCCTGCCCGCACCACGGATCGTGACATTATTAAGGCCGTGATGGAGGGCGGCACGGCGAAAATTTACCACTGCAACGACAGCGAGAAGTGTCTGAAGGTGGTGGCCGACGCGACCGTCACCATAACCGAAAAGAACGCGCTGAAGAATCAGATCAAGGACATTCTCTCCAGCATCCAGAACAAGGCTGCAACCGACACAAAGCTGACCGAGAAGGAGAAGGGCTTTATCTCCGGCACCACCATCCCGGTGTTCAAGTACCTGGTGGACCCGATGATGCTGGGCGTCTCGGACAGCCTCGTCTACCAGCTGACGGACTATATCGGCTACGACATTCTGCTCCAGTACATCCAGGAGATGGTGCAGCAGGCGCGCGCCTTGATGGCTACGGGCAACTATGACCAGGCCGTTATCGACAGCATCAATAACAACCTCAACGAGGCCACGCGACAGATAGCCTCATTCCAGGCGCAGGTGCAGGTACAGCAGGATGCGCTTCTGGTTGTTGACCGCCAGATGAGCTACATGCGCCAGCAGGTTTCGGCGCGGATGTTGCAGCGCTATCAGAACAACTATCACTTCGGGGGAGCGCGCTGATGCAGGCGATTTACGTTATCGCGGGCGGCGACTGGCTGAGCCAGACGCTGAACGCCATTGTGGCCTTTATGAACACGGACAACTGGGTCATTATCCGCCGGATCGTGACCGCGCTGTCTGTGCTCGTCGTGGCCATCACCTGGATACGCCGTCACAACGTGATGGATATGCTGGGCTGGATAGGTACCATCGTCCTGATGTCCCTTCTGGTGAGCGTGCGCACGCCAGTACAGATTATCGACAACAGCGATCTGACGAAGGTGTATCAGGTGGACAACGTGCCCGTCGGGCTGGCGTTGCCAGCGTCGCTGACGACCACTATTGGGCACGCGCTGGTGCAGGGCTATGAGATGGTCTTTTCTCAGCCGGACAGCGTGACCTACAGCAAGACCGGCATGCTGTTCGGCGCGAATCTGGTCGCGCGCAGCACCGACTTTTTGTCAAAAAATCCTGAAATCACCACGCTTTTTGCGGACTATGTGCAGAACTGCGTGATGGGCGACATCTTCCTCAACGGGAAGTACACCCTGGACGAGCTGATGAACAGCACCGATCCCTACACCATTATCTTTTCTAAACCCAGTCCGCTGCGTCAGGTACAGAACTATAAGAAGTTTACGACCAGCGGTAATAACGGACAAACGGAGATAAAGGCGTTTTTATCCTGCGAAGAAGCCGCAGTGATCCTCAAACAGAAGCTGGGCCTTGATACCCAGACCGGAGGAAAAAGCTGGAGCTACTACGCACGCTGGCTGTTTGGCGGACGTCCGAATCCCGACCTGCTCCTGAGCCAGATGCTCGGCCAAAGCTATAACTATTTTTATAACTCCGGGCAGAGCGCCTCGCAAATTATCCGCCAGAACGTGACGATGAATGCCCTGCGCGACGGTATCATGGGCTACTGGCATGATCCATCAACGGGTTCAGGGCACACCGCAAGGTGGACCACTATCCCCTTTGTTGGCTAATGTGCTGTTAGATGAAGTAGATAAAGAGCTCGAAAAGCGTGGTCATTGTTTTGCTCGCTACGCTGATGACGCAAATGTATATGTATGCTCACGGCGGGCAGGTGAGCGAGTGATGGCGCTGCTGAAACAGCTGTATGGGAAATTACGATTAAAACTCAATGAAAGTAAGAGTGCTGTTTCAAGTGTGTTTGGCCGTAAATTCCTGGGATACAGCCTATGGGCAGCAAAAGGCTCTGAGATCAAACTCAAAGTTGCAGACAAATCCCTGCGTACATTCAGACAGCGTATTCGCCGTCTGACCAGACGTAGTGGTGGTCGCAGTATGAAGGAAGTAGTGGAACGGTTGACTGTGTATATAAATGGATGGAAATCGTACTACCGTCTGGCACAAACGCCCAAAATCTGGCAACGGCTGGATAAATGGGTTCGCCACCGGCTACGGGCTATCCAGCTAAAACACTGGAGACACGGAACCACTATCTATCGTGAACTGCGAGCTCTTGGTGCATCTGAGAATGTTGCATGCCGGGTGGCGGCTAATAGTCGTTCATGGTGGCGTAACAGTGATCGCCTGCTTAAGAGCGTAATGACCATCGCATATTTTGACCGACGGGGTGTTCCTCGACTTTCCTGACCTCAACTTCTCGAACCGCCCGGTGCGGAGCCGCATGCCGGGTGGTGTGGCAGGGGTACGATCTTGAGTCGTCCCCTATGCCGATCTGCCTGCCCCAAAACTGCGGCCCTGCGCTTGCAGCTGCCGTACCGGCAGCGCCGCTTTCACTGGCCGCCGCTGGCGGCCGCTAAGGAAAGCCGGTGAACCGGCTTCTTCGGCGCCCACTTTGCCCCGTTGTCAGCGGTGTTCACTTTTGCAGTGACTGACATTGCCCTGTTCCGGTCCCAAAACCAGGGTCGGCTGAAGCCTGATGCCTGCACCCGTTCGCACTCCCTCCCGCTGGTCAGTCGCTTGCGCTGCGGCTTTGTCATCCCCCTTGTTTTCGTCCCCGATGGAACAGGGCGGTCATGTGTCACAGCAACGTGCTCCCCGCCTTCCGGAAACGGAAAAAGGGAGGCACCAGAAAGAAGCCGAAGGGCACAACCAGTGAGGAAATGAGCAATGAACGCAATGGCATTCTGGAGCAAATCTTGTGGATTCAACGGCTGGCGTAAAGCGCACTTCGTAGAGGGTGCGTGGCGCACCACGGCCTGTGCCACGTCGAAGACGCTGGAGGAGCTGAATGCTCATGGCGATCACTGGGAGCTGGTGACGGTGGAAGAGGCGCAGGCCCGTTTTGCCCAGGCTAATTATCAGCCGGTGACCGAAATCAATGAAGCGCGGTTTATGGACATGCTGGAAGTGCTTCCGCCGCTCGACTGGCGCGGAACGGCTGACAGCCAGTCATTCAAGCTGAGCGAAATGTACAGCGGCAACATCACTGACATTTTTGCCCAATACGGCACGCGCTTTTTTCAGATGCGCAACCACGCCACGCTCACACACAGCGAAATTATGGAAAAGGTTAAGGCGTTTATTGATGCCGAAGGGATTGCCGTTTAAGCGACAATAAAAAAGCAGAGCGGTCGCTCTGCTTAATCACCCCGGTCTGTTAGCGCAGGCCGGAAACTACAAGTCTCAGATGGAGTTACATCATGAAAGACCGTTTCATCCTCGCATGTCAGGAATATTTTGTAAAGCGCCGCGCAGAAGCACAGGCCGCCGGTCAGCCGGTCAGCGCGCACCCGCGTTTTCGCCGTGAAACGTTAGCGGAGGAAGACATCTCACGTCGTCTGAAAAGGCTGGGACGTCGCATTGTGCGCAGTGAAGGCCTCAACAAACCTTTCCGCGTTACCCCGGACTACAGAGGAGCAGATAAGAGAAGGTCTGCCTGTTTCCGTCGACCAGCTCCGGCCCGGAGATCTGATTTTCTTTAAGCCGAAAAAAGCGACCCGCCATGTGGGTATCTATGTGGGTCATCACCGGTTTATGCATGCCTCCAGCAGCCGGGGCGTCACACTATCCAGTCTGGATAATCCTTTCTGGACGTCGCATTTTGAAACCGCAAGAAGGGTGGCTGGCTGAGTGGCTGTCTGGATACGGGAAATTATTGTAAGGCAGGCCTGTTTTAAACGGGTCGGGCCATCTCAGCAGGGTGTACTCCCGTTCAACACGGTGTTTTCAGGGGATTCGACCTTAAACCTGAATGCAATACTGCAGGAGCGATAGTGTAAAAGCGACTGCCGCTGACGCCAGGTCAATCCCTGACGTACCTGGACTGGCTAATAATGCGCCAGGCATACATTTCCCGTATCCAGATTTCCGATCCTGACCCGGACTTTAAAACCGGTATCCATATTAAGCCGGGGGAGGGCTGCTGTAACAGATGACTGTGCGAAGCGCTGTTCTGCCTGTTTCGGGAAGTTCGTCGTGGTTGGGGTTCAGTGTTCGTTCTCCGCCGGGCCAGAATACGCACACATGCTCAGTTTGATTATTTATTCGCATATCTGGCTTCAAGCGTGGCAAACCATGGAGCAATAAAGTCACGATTTTCACCCCACCCAGGAATGACTTTATTCAGTGAATCCACGTTTATCGCATCCTGATGACTTTTCAGCTGAAGCTGTGAAATGGTGGCCGCTTTAAACTCATAGGTCTCTGGCGTCGCTTCCCCCCCTATCTTCAGGGCTATCAGGCGCATATTCACTGCACCGACGGTTCTTTGATTAACGGCAACGCTTAATACCCAGGGGCTGTTTTTTTCCAGCATCATCTGCAGATCATGGTTGGATACGTCCACGCTGTAAAGCTTGATCTCGTCACGGCCGTTATCCTTCAGAGCCTTGTACGCCCCCTGACTAAAGGCATCCCACGAACTCCAGATCGCATCAATCTTTCCTTTCGGATATTTCGCCAGGATCGCTTTCATTTTTTCTGCCGTATCTTTCTGTACATCAGAGGTGACGGCCCCCGTTGACGCCAGCTGATGAATCCCCGCATTTTCTTTTAATAATTCGTCATATACTACCTGGCGACGCTCCATAGGTGGATAACCCGCAACCCAGAGTTTGATAACATTCGCATTTCCATTGAAATCCCGGATTAGTTGCCCGAATGAGAGCTTTGCCAGCGATCTGTCATCCTGTGACGTCATGGTGACACCTTTGACTGGTATATCAACCGGTGTTTCGAAAAGCGACAACTTGATGCCGGCTGCTGCTATACGTTTTACCATGTGGCTGGCGTACGGGGCTTTACCGTATGACAGAATGATGCCGTCATATTTCTGGGCGATAGCCTGATTAACACGATCCTGGAAATGTGCATTATCGCATTGGGTGAAAAAAGGGGTGACCTCAAAACCCAGTTTTTGACCTTCTTCAACGGCCCCTGTCACAAACTGCGTAGTGGCGTCGTCAGAACAAAGGTTGCGGATGATGGCGACCCGTATCGGACCCTCGTGTTTTGTAATAGCATCCGGCACCACTGCAATTGACCGGGAAAATGCGATGTGTGGAACCATTAAACTGAACACGATCAACACAATACAATTTTTTATCATAGGCTCTTTAACTCTGTATGGGCATTCCCTGACTAAACACAGGGCATGAACAGTTTATACCTGCTGTTTTGAGATGATATTGGAATATGCCATTAAAGGTGACCCTGTCCGGCTATTCTCTTCGGTCAATAATAACAGCATGTAATGGCAGAGGCGTAACCGTAACGCCATTACAAAAACCGGGTTGTTATGGGGTATTTTAAGACAATTCCTCGTAAAGGCTAATATGTGGAATAGAAAAGTCATACCAGCCACCGTATTGCCTTTCTGTTAATAGATGGTGGTTATTATGGCGTCAAGAGATAAAATCACTGCGGGCTGGGCGATTTTGATTCTCCTCAGCATCCATCATTCATCTTCATCAGGTTTTCGTACCGGTGCGCGATAAGTTCGAACAGCACGCCTGTTTCCGCGTTATCCCGTTTGACATAGCCCAGGTCGTCTATCACTATCACCCGGTAGCGATCCAGCTTCAGAAGCATCTCGTTCAGCCTCAGCAACGACCGGGCTTTACGCAGCTCCTGCAGCAACTCGCCGGCGCTGTAGAACCGGACCCGGTAGCCCTGGCTCACTACGCCGTCCGCGATCGCTGCGGCAAGGTGGCTCTTGCCCAGACCGCTGGCACCGAACAGCAGGACGTTCTCCCCGCTGTCCACCCAGTCCGTCGTTTCACACAACTGACGCACTTGTGCGGCATTCAGCCCCGGGACCTGGCCGAAGTCATATTCGGCCAGCGTTTTCCCCACTGGCAACCGCGCATCCTTTATATACCGCCGCAGCCGTTCGCTTTCCCTGTGCGTCGCCTCTTCACTGCAGAGTGACAGCAGATAACGCGAAGGGGTCCACCCTTCGGCCAGAGCGCGTTTCTCCTGGCTGTGCCACTCGGTGGCTATGCGCGTCAGACGTAACCTTCTGAGCAACCTTTCAAGCGTATGGATATCGGTCACTACAGACCTCCTTTACGCATCAGGTTGTCATAACCCTGCAGGCTGTGCTGAACCAGTTTCCCGTCCGGCAGCGGGCGTTTATCTTTTACGCCCAGCCAGTTGAGCAGTTTTGTCAACGCCACGATCTTTGACCGTTACAGTCTTATATCATTGGCGCTAACAGTTTCTGCAGATCCGGCTCTCCCGGCTCCAGCAGTAGCTGATTAAGCCCCTTCGCAACCGCTGAGATGTCTTCCCGCTCTGCCGCCAGCTTCAGGGCGTTAACCATCAGGCGACTGGCCAGCTGAGGAGCAAGACGTGAACACATCCGTTGCCACAGTTGCCGCCATTCATCATCCGGCAGGATGTCGTTACGCAGTGTGGCGTGGTAGAACGCGCCGGGTTTCATGACAAGACTACCGATCACGTGCCGGAAGTCGATGCTGCGGGCCCGCCGTTTACCTTTCGGTGCCCGGACCCGCTGACAGCTCATGACTTCATCGCTGCCAACGTAACAACTCAGTCTGTCATCCCACAGACGAACCTTCAGCATCTGTCCGATAAGTCTGGATGGCACGCTGTACACAACGTGCCGGACGTTGATGGTACTACTGCTGCTGACCCGGACAGACAGCTCTTCGTAGTCAGCACACCGCCGCTGAGGAAGGGGCTTCAGAAGTGCCAGTTCCTGACGGACCAGATCCTGATTGCGCTGGTTATGGCGCAGTACCTGCTGTGTAACGAACTGGCGATACTCATTCAGGGAACCGAAGTCATTATTTCCGCGCAGCAGCAGGGCCTGCCGTATACGCTCCTTGAGGTGCCCGTGGGCCGATTCCACTGAACCATTCTCATGACCCCGTCCGCTGTTATTGCGGGAAGGGGTCATGCCGTAGTGTTCACACAACCCGGCATAGCGCGCTGTCTGATCCCGGTGGTCTTCTTCGCTCAGGTTTTTCCATGCTGCGGCCAGACTGTCTGTACGGTGTTCTGCTGGCACACCACCCAGTTGACCAAGCGCCTCCTGCAGTCCTTCGGCCAGTGCGGTGAAGCTCTCGCCGCCAGTGACAACCCGCATCCAGCTCCAGCGACTCCATTCAAGGCGGAAGTGGAAGATCTTGTGTTCCAGCGGGCAACCGTTAATGGTGATAACCGTGCCTTTCAACTGGGTAAAATCTGACAGCGCCCGCATTCCCGGTAGATGCTCCTGGCGGAACATGATCTCCCGCTCCTCACCGTGGCAGGCTTTCCAGGTACGGATACGACGCTGCAGCGTCCGGCGCACCTTATCGGGATACTGGCCCGGATATTTATCCTGCAGATATTCGAGAACTGTTGTCGGCGAGATCTGCGGACGGGAAGCGAGTAAAGGAAGCACATCACTGAGCCAGACCTCTTCCAGAGGATCCTGACGTGTCCGCCAGTGTCGCTCACCTGATGATTGCCACTGCCCTTTTTCAATACGACGTCCGGAGCGAACAGAGATGCCGGTGGTGGCCGCAGCGGCTTCCTGGGTAAGACCTTTATTACGTTGAGCCATGTAAAAACTGACCTGTCTGGTATTCAGCGTCACAACCTCTCCATGGAAAGAAGAAACAGGACGCTCAGATTACAAACAGGCCAGAGTAATTGTCGCGATGCAGACGGGGTAATTGTCGCCTAATAGTCAGGCAGACATCCATAATTTTGCTAAACTTAATCAGGCCTGCTGCGTAAAGGGTGGGGTATGTTCAGTAATCTTGATGTTTGTCAGTCCATGCTTAATACGCTTCCGGAAGCGGCCTTTATGAAAGATAAATATTTCAGAGTGGTGGCTTTAAATGAAAAAGCGTGTGCGTTATTCGGGAAGCCTGGAGAGGCATTAATTGGCAGAAAAACACTGAACAGTATGGCGGGCCCGATGGCATCCAGAATGTTCAGGCTGGAAAAACTTGTGCTGGAAACAGGAGAACCCCGTGAGTTTGAAGCACGTTTTAAGGGGGAAGAGAGCCTGTTCAGCGACATTTTCATCAGAATATCCCGTCTTGTCCTCCATTCCGAATCGTATCTGCTTATTTCGTTGAGCGACGTGTCTGTTTTAAGACAGTCTGAGGCCAGGAGTCGTTATCTGGCACATCACGACCTTCTTACAGGGCTCAACAACCGAACCGCTTTTTTTGAAACCCTGCAGCATGTCCTGAACGGCGATGACAGGTCTGACGCATCACCCGGCGTACTGATATTATTTGATATTGATAATATTAAAACGATCAATGACACATGGGGGCATGATGCAGGGGATCTCGCCTTGTGCGAATTTTCGCGTCAGCTCTTAAGGACTGCACCTGAATATTGTATCAGTGCAAGAACCGGAGGTGATGAATTTGCTTTACTTATTGAAAAAACATGCTCAACAGACGAGGCTGAGAGATTATGCCTTGAGATTATTGAAAATTTGCGCACGCCGCTTTACCTGAATGGTCTGTCTTTTTTTATGAATGTTTCTGCAGGAATATCCGTTCTGGACGCGTCAGATGTTGTGGCTGGTGAATGTTTAAGGAAGTCAGATACGGCCCTGCATGAGGCAAAGCGAGCGGGTAAAAGCAAATGCTGTATCTATTCAGATGCTCTTGACAATGCTTTTGTCAAAAAAAGAAAGATGGAAAAAGCACTGGCGAGAACGCTGGCAAATGAGAAGGGCCTGGGATGTGTTTACCAGCCACTTGTGCGGTCAGGTAATGATGACATTGTCGGGGTGGAAGTTCTGGCTCGCTGGAATGACCCGGAGTTAGGGGGTGTTTCACCCGAACATTTTATCCCACTGGCTGAAGAGTGCGGCCTGATTATTCCTCTGGGTGATTACATACTCAGGAGAGCCTGCAGAGAATTAAGAGGCTGGGATGGTTTGTCCGTCTCCGTGAACATTTCAGCGGTTCAGCTTAGTGAGGATAATTTTGCAAACAATATCCTTGAGATTCTGGACAGTGAAAACTTCTCTTACGGGCGACTTGAACTTGAGCTGACAGAAACCGCCATCATTCATTCTGATAAGCATGGCCGGGAGCAATTAAACACCCTCCGTGAAAAGGGTATCAGAGTGGCGCTCGATGATTTTGGAACGGGTTATTCCAGCCTGAGTTTGTTAAAAAACCTGGAGGTCGACAGTGTCAAAATTGATAAATCATTTGTACAGTCAGTAACTCAGCTTCCGGATGTTGCAGCCATTGTGAGTGCAGTATCTACTCTGGGGAGTAAGCTGAATCTTCAGGTTATTGCTGAGGGCGTTGAGACGGATGAACAGCGTCAGTTTCTTGTTGAGGCCGGATGCACGCAGTTACAGGGATATCTGCTGTCACGCCCACTCACGCTGGACAGGCTGGAGCAGCTGATGATGGAAAAGAACACCGTTAACGAGTGAGTGCGGTCTGCCTGTTTTTCTCATCGTTAATGATTCATTAATAAATGTGTTAAATGAGAACCGGTCAACATTTTATTGATGTGTACCTGTTCGTCTCCTTGCTATATTTATTGTGTTAATGGCATAAGCTGGCGGTTATATGATAAATGTACTGGTGATTTGTGATGGCGTGCATCCTTTTTATGTGACTGCAAATAGATTCGTGAGCGAAATTATTTACAATAAAAACAAAGGCAGGGTGAATAAATTGCCCGTGCATATCCTTTTCGGTAGCGCAGATAACGGAGAGCCTGCGGTTCTGCTGATTGCGGGAGAAAAGTTCACCTCATTTTCAGACGCTATAAAGCTCCGAGAAAGTGTTAACCAGGACAGCCCGAACAGGCATTATCATATCGATTCAGCGAGACGAAGCAAAAAGGAAAGGTGATATTTTGGACGTCGTTGCAAAAGCTGCGTATTTTCATGAACGGAGATCACCCAATAACTCACCGATCTCCTTCACGGTAATATGCACTGTTTATTCAATATGATGCATCCGTTTTATTTCACCCTCACAAAACGTAAACGAATAAAATAAGGCAACCAGATAACTGATTGCCTTTTTGTATTGCTCGTTTTCTGACTGACGATACAGCGGGGTGTGCTCTGCATATTTTGAGGTCAACACGCGGGCAAGTAGCCCCGGCCCTGCTATACCCCGCTCGATGGGGCGCGAAGGCGCTGGCGCCTGCACGATAGCATCGCACTGAGTACAGGAATGCTTTTCACGTACTGTCCGGATAACCCGGAAGGCGCTGCGCATCAGCTCCAGCTGTTCGGCTGAGTCTTCACCCAGGTAGCTAAGCGAACCACCACACTCCGGGCAGCTGGATTCGACTGGCTGTATCCGTTTTTCATCGCGGGGGAGTGGGTTCGTCGAGTACGCGAACCACATCCCCCGGAGCATCCACGTGCGGTTATCCCGCACGTGGATGCTTGGCCCGCCCCCCCCTGAAAGACATCACTACAGATTGCATCTCAGTCATTTGATACATACAGTCGCAGGAAGATTCTCATTGAAAGGGTTCAGGCGGGTGGAGTGATCTGTCCACCCATTACCGCCCAATTCTATAATATAATGCGGATCGGGATTATCGGACGGGGGATTACCATTATCTATAGTTGTAGTCCACACATAAGCTGTGTTTGCTCCCTTCAAAAGGGTGTCACCCACCCCCCCCCATTCCCCCCAAAGGCTGCCAACAACCCTGACAGGGTCATGCCCCGGTAATTCACCATCTCGCAATGTGTTGGTTAGCTCGTAAGCTGTAGGCACTCGAGCAGCAATATCAGCACACCAGGCATTAGCCTCATTGCTGAATCCTCTCTTATTATCATTAATAAACCAGTTACTGAGCGGTAAGCGTAAACTCAGTGCCGTATGTAGCCATTAAGCCAGTACTGATAACTTAGACGTCCACTTGTACAGACGGACATCTAAGTATGGAATCCCAATCCTGGCGAAAAGAACCCCGTAAAAATTATCCCAATGACTTCAAGCTACGTATAGTCGAACTTGCTTCCCGCCCCGGGGCCTGCGTTGCTCAGATTGCCCGCGAAAACGGCATCAATGATAACGTCATCTTCAAATGGCTTCGGCTCTGGCAGGATGAAGGCCGTATATCGCGCCGCCTTCCGGCAGCAGTCGAATCTTCATCATCGCCGATGATACTGCCTGTCGAGGTGATACCTGAGCCAGCACCTACAGGTGAAACAAACACTGATCCGGGTCAGTTCTCAGTGCTGAATGCCACCTCCTGTTGTGTTGAGTTCCGTCACGGCAAAATGACGCTTGAGAACCCATCCCCAGAACTGCTGGCCGTGCTGATCCGCGAGCTGACCGGGAGAAGCCAATGATATCCCTCCCGTCGGGTACCCGTATCTGGCTGGTTGCCGGGGTCACCGATATGCGTAAATCCTTCAATGGCCTGGGAGAGATGGTCCAGCATGTTCTTGATGACAATCCGTTCTCCGGCCACCTGTTTATCTTCCGGGGCCGCAAAGGCGATACCGTAAAAATCCTCTGGGCGGATGCTGATGGCCTGTGCCTGTTTACCAAACGGCTGGAAGAAGGCCAGTTCATCTGGCCTGCTGTACGCGATGGTAAAATCGCGATCACCCGCTCACAACTCGTCATGCTCCTCGATAAGCTGGACTGGCGCCAGCCAAAAACAGCACGCCTTAACTCGCTGACAATGTTGTAAAAATAGTATGACCGCATTATAAATATGGTCATGAGTCAGGACTATCTCGCCCGTATCGCTGCGCTGGAAGACGCGCTTCGCCAGAAAGACAGCCAGCTCAGCCTCGTTGCAGAGACTGAGTCGTTCCTGCGTTCGGCGCTGGCCCGCGCTGAAGAGAAAATAGAGAACGAAGAGCGCGAAATAGAGCATCTGCGGGCACAGATAGAAAAACTGCGACGAATGCTGTTCGGTACCGGCTCAGAAAAACTTCGCCGGCAGGTTGAAGAAGGCGAAGCCCTGCTGAAACAGCAGGAGCAACAAAGCGATCGCTACAACGGACGGGAAGACGATCCACAGGTTCCCCGCCAGTTGCGCCAGTCCCGCCATCGTCGCCCCTTACCGGAACACCTTCCCCGTGAAATATGCCGGCTGGAGCCTGCTGAAACCAGCTGTCCGGAATGCGGCAACGGTATGGAGTACCTCAGCGAAGTCAGCGCGGAGCAGCTGGAACTGGTCTCCAGCGCCCTGAAAGTGATCCGTACGGTCAGAGTGAAAAAGGCCTGCGTCAGATGCGACTGTATCGTTGAAGCACCCGCGCCATCACGTCCCATCGATCGCGGTATCGCCGGGCCGGGTCTGCTGGCACGAGTGTTAACTGCGAAATACTGCGAACATCTGCCGCTGTATCGTCAGACTGAAATCTTTGCCCGTCAGGATGTGGATCTGAGTCGGGCGCTGCTCTCCAACTGGGTGGATGCCTGTTGCCGGTTAATGGCCCCACTGGACGAAGCTCTTTACCACTACGTGATGGACTGCCGCAAACTGCATACGGACGATACTCCGGTACCGGTACTGGCTCCGGGCAGAAAGAAGACGAAAACCGGGCGCATCTGGACGTATGTGCGCGATGACCGGGGCGCGGGATCGTCAGCCCCACCCGCAGCGTGGTTCGCCTTCTCGCCAGACAGGCAGGGGAAACATCCTCAGCAGCATCTTCGCCACTATAATGGTGTGCTGCAGGCCGATGCCTTCGCAGGTTACGACAGGTTGTTCAGCGCAGAGCGTGAAGGTGGCCCGTTGACAGAAGCTGCATGCTGGGCCCACGCGCGACGCAAAATCCACGACGTCTATATAAGCACTCAAACGGCGACAGCAGAGGAAGCCCTGAAACGTATCGGTGAGTTGTACGCGGTAGAAGAGGAAATACGTGGTCTCCCGGCAGCAGAACGACTGGCAGCCAGGCAATCCCGGAGCAAACCACTGCTGACATCCCTGCATGAGTGGTTGGTGGAGAAAAGCGCTACGCTGTCGAAAAAATCCCGGTTGGGCGATGCGTTCGCTTATGCCCTGAACCAGTGGGATGCACTGTGCTACTACTGCGATGATGGTCTGGCAGAGCCTGATAACAACGCTGCCGAACGAGCCCTTCGTGCCGTCTGTCTTGGGAAAAAGAATTTTATCTTCTTCGGCAGCGACCATGGCGGTGAGCGCGGAGCCCTCCTGTATGGTCTAATCGGAACATGCAGGCTCAATGGTATCGATCCGGAAGCCTACCTTCGCCATATCCTGAGCGTATTGCCGGAATGGCCCTGCAACAAAGTGGCTGAACTGCTGCCATGGAACGTAGATCTCACCAATAAATAGCCGTCAAGACGGCACTCGCTGATCGCTTACGACTGTGTGTTGTGGGTGGATGTGAATTCGGTAGAAGCAAATAATTATAACCCAAATAATATGAGCGCAGTTGAGAAAAGGCTACTGGCTCGTTCGCTCGAACTGGATGGATTTACGCAACCTGTTGTTGTGTCAAAACAGGCAAGGGAGCGGTTCTTTTGGTGCATTGAACAAGAGGGTTATTTTGAGCTGCAACATTTTCATCTGTACCGTGTTCGGAACAGCAAATCCCAGCATAGTGAAAATAATTGCTAATGGTTCGATGCCAGTTATAGTCACTACGGTGTTCTTTATCCCATCCGTATATTTTATAACCAAGGGATGCATGCTGATGAAAATCGTCGGCACCCTGGTACTGCTCAGTGGCTGTGCCGTGATAGTAACTCTGTTTATTTAAACCCTACCCAAGAACATAAACATCACCTGTTGCCGGAGAGACTGCTTCCGGCAACCACAAGCGGCCCCATTTACCAGTACAATGACAACCCATTATTTTATCTGGTTTGTGAAGGTGTAGAAACTGTCTTACCTTCCAGAGCCTTAGGGGTGATGCACAGCGCAGATGAAAACCACCGAAAATGGCATGAATATGATTTATCCCGGTTATATTCTGGCAGTGATGTACGATATCAATCAACCCACGATGACCACAACCGATAAAAATGATCAGCCCAAAGTCGGATTTATAAATTAAAACTCCCTCATCTTTTACATAATCCGCTTTCGTATTCTTATGACCGATTACACCGTAAGCACGCGGTTTGGCTACAGGGATCTCTCCTGACCACATAAAACGTTCCCCGATATGTAGTGGGGTACTGCTGTACTCCATGCGAAAACGTGAAAAATTATTATGTATCGACAATTTTTTAATTCTGGCGGTATAGCCTGGAAACCTTACTGCAGAGTAGCGCTCATTCGCCACCATTGGATGGCATATTATCCGACATGTGTCAGGTATCCACGGAACACCGCCACAATGGTCATAGTGACCGTGGGAAAGTACAGACGCGGTAAGGTTTGTCAAATCGACTCCCATTAAACCTGCATTATGCATGAAGCTATCATCAGGGCCGGTATCAAACAGAATTGAATCATTTTCATCCTGGATCAACAGACTAAGTCCGGCTTTAGCACGCAGCAAATTTTTAGATCCGGGCTTAAGTCGGTTTTCCAGCAGGACGCTGATGGTTATGGACATGTTCGCTCTTTCCCTGAAGTAATTCGTTACCGCCAGGCTGCGATAACTCTGTGAGGCACAGTCAATAATACTCCATTCCCGGAGTGGAACACGATTTATATACAGGCAGCTTTTGCTCATCTTCGGAGTCAGGACGAAACGCTGAATGATGAGGATATTGCTGTGCCACGGGCATATCATTATGCTCGGCCACTGGCAGTACTGGTGACCAAAGGGCATCGGCGACCATTAAAAGAGGCGTCAGAGGAAGAAAACATTGCTTAACGTGAGTTTTCGTTCCACTGAGCGTCAGACCCCTAAAACGGCCATCGGGCGCGCCTGGGTGCGCCATCAGGGCATGCAGGAGGCGTCACTGACGGCAAAAATCATCCCGGCCACCCGGCGCTTTCCTGAACCGGCGCTGCCGGTGTATTACAACAATGGCAGGAGTGCGGGCCTGGCCCTGGTTTCCAGCCCGGAAGGACGGATGACGCAGGGGGAGACCCGAATGGTCATGACAGAGCGTGCCCGTGGTGCCGTGCTGCAGCGGAGTCAGTCCGGAAACACGATTGTGGCCAGCGACCTGACGGCCGCACTCGATGCAGTACGAAATCATCCAAAGGACGGCGTGGTCTGGCAGACCGGCGATGAACCGCCTTCAGCATGGCTGCTTAAGGTAAGCGGGGGGACAAAACAGGATGTGTCACCGGGTATTGTCTCCACGCTGACGGAGGAACTGAACGTGCAGCAGCTGCGTGAGCAAATGCTGGCAGACCTGGTTCGCAATGAACAAGCCGGACGTAGCAGGCAGCCGGAGCCGTTGCTGGCGGAAGTTCCACAGGAAGAGGTGATCAGACTGAAACCGGAAGAAATTAACCCGCGTAAACCGGTTCCACTCAACCCGGATGCAGACGTAATCGCCAGCGTGAGAGGTGAGGAAAACATCGATGGACGGGAAATGAAAGCCGCTGCAGGCGTCAGAAGTGAGCTGGAAGGTGCTGACAAAACCGCCGGTGAACAGTCGCGGGCATCGCGTGTGATTGCAGATCTGGCAAACGCGGAACGTGACATGCTCAGGGCGGCAGAAAATACTGAACGCGGCCGCACGCCGGAGCGTGAAGAACAAACCCTCACCCGAACCATTCAGAAAGAACGTTAATCCCCCTTTTAATCATGAGAATCAGGCTATGAAAGCAAACAAATTAGCAGCATTAATAGTTACAACATACATTGGCTTTATTTCAACAGCACACGCTTCGGCCCCTCAGCCCTTATTCAGCCCGGAGCAGGAGGCTCGTATAGGGGGTCCGCTTGGAAAGCGGAAATTATCCCACGCTAAGACTCTTTTTTGTACAATTCGGTGTCGACTGTGCGTAAAGAGCGGTATTTTCCGGATCCCAGCTTAAGATTATTACGCCAGACGTAATCTCCACTCAGATTGATATGTTCCCAGCTCAGGGGAGAAAGATTAGATACCAGTTGCTCATTTATCGGGATACCCTTTCGTTTTAGTGACTCAATAGCTCTTTCTATATATACCGTGTTCCACAACGCGAACGCCGCTGTCAGTAATGTCAGCACGCTGGCGCGGTAACTCTGATTCTCCAGCCCGCGATCCCTTATTTCGCCCAGTCGGTGCATAAAGGCCGCTCGCGCAAGGGCATTACGGGCCTCACCCTTATTCAGCCCCGCTTGCACGCGTCGGCGCAGACCGGGATCACGGAACCAGTCCAGCATAAATAGTGTCCGCTCGATGCGGCCAATCTCTCTCAGCGCTTTGGCATAGAACGGGCTATATTGGTCTGAGATATGCGTATAAATCTGCACACCCGGCTCCTGACCATACTTAAGATTGACCTGACCGGCATAACGCCCGTGGCTGCCTACCCGAAAGTTCTGCCCGTCTGACGACGATGTTGTCCCGTCGCCCCATAATGCGGCCAGAGGCCGCGCTTTCTGTGCGTTGACCAGCTCGGCCAGTGCCGCTGAATAGGTTTCATCCCTGATGTACCATGCCTGAATACCTTCGAGTGACGATTTTGTTGCCCCCGGGCAGGACTCCGGGTAAAGGCCGGGCAGGATGAATCCTTACAGTAAGAATAACTTCGACTTGAAAGGCGGCTTTGTGCCAGGAGCGGACATTCGCAATTTTTTTAAATGAACCGCACAGCAAAATTCCGTTACCGGCAAATTTATCCCTTACAGGAGTCATGACTGATAAGACGCTCGCGGCAAACATTCAGAATTTCATCAGCAAGAGCGGAATTATCTGGACAGGCACGAGACAACACCAGGGCGCCAACAAGATGCGCGATGGTATTTATCAAGTCAGCGCGCGTGCCATTTTCGGTTCCTAAAACTTCCAGTTGCCGCTCAATTCCGGCCGCAAACGTCTCTTTTATTGATTCAGATTGACGAGCTGCATCAGTACCCAGCGCCGACATCACGCAGCCTTTTCCCATGTCATCACGATGTTGTCGGGAGAGATAATATTCAATAAATTTTTCCCGATTAACACCCTCCGTTTTTTCTGCGGATCGCGTAAAGCCGCAGTTCATGGCCTCAGACAGTAAATCTGCCTTGGAACCAAAATGCTTGTAAAAGCCACCGTGAGTTAATCCTGCCTCAGACATCAGTTCCGATATCCCGATCCCATCGTAACCACGCTCACGAAAAAGTTCTGAGGCCGTTTCAACAACTCGCATCCTGTTCTCGCGAACCTGCTCTTTTGACACTTTCACGCTTCTACCCTCTTCAAATAGAGCCTGATTATACATTGATGATGATCATAATCAAACTTGTTGACTTTTTAGATTATGACCACCATCATTAAATTAGTACCTCAACCAATCATTTGCAGGCGGATAAACATGACGAACCAGACATTATTTCAACCTTATGATCTTGGCCCCATAACACTTGCCAACCACATCGTGATGGCCCCTCTGACGCGTAACCGGGCTGGTGCTGGGCTGGTACCGGGCGAACTGGCAGCGACTTACTACGCCCAGCGAGCTTCAGCAGGATTATTGATTACCGAAGCCACGCAGATTTCGCCACAAGCGCAGGGATATCAGGATACACCGGGGATCTATACGCAAGCTCAAATAGAGGGTTGGCGCAAAGTGACTGACGCAGTCCATGCCAAAGGTGGGCGTATATTTGTACAGCTCTGGCACGTAGGGCGAATTTCGCATGTCGATTTACAGCCTGGTGGCGCTGCACCAGTCGCACCGTCCGCTATCCGCGCTGAGACGAAAACCTTTGTGAACAACGGTTTTGCTGATGTTTCTGAACCACGTGCGCTGGAAGTGGAGGAAATAAAGGGGATCATCGATGATTTCAGAAAGGCAGCTGCAAATGCCATTGTCGCCGGGTTTGACGGAGTCGAAATCCATGGTGCGAATGGTTATCTGCTGGAACAGTTCCTTAAAGATGGTGCTAATCAGCGTACCGATGAATACGGCGGCTCTGTCGAGAATCGTGCTCGCCTGCTGTTAGAAGTCACTGCTGCCGTAAAAGATGAGATTGGCGCTGAACGCACCGGCGTGCGTATTTCGCCGGTATCTCCTGCTAATGCAATTTCTTGCAGTGATCCGCAACCTCAATATGACTACCTCGCTGAGCAACTCAATGCATTAGGCATCGTGTATCTCCACGTGGTTGAAGGCGCTACGGGCGGCCCGCGCGATGTATCACCGTTCGACTACGACTCACTACGTCGACGCTTTAACAACACCTGGATCGGTAACAATGGCTATGACCTGGCGCTGGCGACCACTCAGCTTGAGCAAGGCAAAGCCGATCTGTTTGCCTTCGGTCGTCCGTTCATCTCCAACCCGGATTTGGTTGAAAGACTGAAGACGGGTGCGCCGCTGGCCTCACTTAATCCTGAAACGCTTTATGGCGGTGGTGCACAAGGGTACACCGATTATCCGTCGCTTACCGGAACCAGCAAGTAGATCTGTGAATATCACGGTTCGACCTGAATCGCACATTGCGGAATCAGTTTACACATTAATAAAGAAGAGCAACTTATGACTAACGCTTCAGTTCTCATTACGGGTGCATCCACAGGTATTGGTGCTGTTTACGCTGAACGATTTGCCCGTCGGGGACATGACCTGGTACTGGTCGCCCGCGACAAAGCAAAGTTAGAGATACTGGCCGATCGCCTGCGACGGGAAAATGGCATTTCTGTCGATGTTCTGCCAGCCGACCTCACGCAAGCGGTCGATTTAGCGACTATCGAAGCGCGTCTGCGTGAAGACGAGCAGATCGGTATTCTTATCAATAACGCAGGTATCGCGCAGTACGGGAGTTTTACAGAGCAGACGCCTGAGTCGATAGAACGCCTAATCGCGCTTAATGTCACGGCACTGACGAGACTGGCAAATGCAGTAGCACCACGCTTTGTAAAAGCGGGCGAAGGTTCTATCGTCAATATCAGTTCCATCGTTGGGCTCGCTCCGGAATTTGCAATGACGGTTTACGGTGCAACCAAAGCCTTTGTGCTTTTCCTGTCTCAGGGAATGAGTCTGGAGTTGTCATCTAAGGGTATCTATATCCAGGCGGTACTGCCTGCCGGGACGTACACGGAAATTTGGGATCGTTCGGGTATCGACATCAGTAACTTTGCCAAAATGATGGAAGTAGGTGAGTTAGTCGATGCAGCCCTGGTGGGTTTTGATCGTCGCGAACTCGTCACCATCCCGCCTTTACAGAATGCTGCACACTGGGAGACCCTCGATGCTTCCCGTCAGGCTCTGCTTTCAGACATCAAACAAGATGAAGCCGCAGAGCGATATAAAACACGTTAAGTAAAGAGTTGCCCTCTGCAGAACAATCTTTTAGGTGTTTTGCAGACGGGAAAATAAAACATAACGCCCTGATAGCAGGTTTTCTCATTCCCTATGAGAAGCCTCAAACAAATCATAAAGGTCTCGTTCAGTATGACAACAAAACGTGTAGCGCTGGTTACAGGCGCTTCGTCAGGTATCGGCAAAGCGTCAGCGACTAAACTTTTAGCTGCGGGTTTTACGGTATACGGCACAAGTCGGCGTGGCGCGCTGGCGGGAACACATCCTTTTCCGCTATTGACGCTGGATGTGACGGACGACGCCTCTGTTGAGGCAGCCATTGATGAGTTGCTGCGCCTGGAGGGGCGGATCGATCTTCTTGTAAATAATGCAGGTTTCGGGGTCGCGCCGGCAGCTGCAGAGGAAAGCTCTCTCGATCAGGCCAGGCTTATTTTCGACACCAATTTTCTGGGCATAGTCAGGTTAACACGTGCTGTTGTCCCTCATATGCGCCGTCGGGGCAGCGGGCGTATCATTAACATTGGTTCGATACTCGGCATCGTTCCGTTGCCGTATGTGGCTCTTTATGCTGCCAGTAAGCATGCGGTCGAAGGATACACAGGAGCACTTGATCATGAGCTGCGCACTCAGGGTATCAGGGTTTCTGTCATTGAACCTGCCTACATAAAAACCGAGTTTGAAGCCAATAATATTGAACCGGATGCCAGGCTTGAAGAGTATGACCTTATCCGGGCTAAGCTGACGAAAGTGGTGGGCAAAGCAATGACCGAAGCGGAAAGTCCGGAAGTTGTGGCGGACGTAGTGGTTAAAGCTGCTGAGGATTTACGACCAAAAGTGCGTTACACCGCGGGAACGCTGGCGGCTAAACTAAATTTTCTTCTCAGATTCGCGCCCTCAAAAATCCTGGATAAGGTAGTGAGAAATAGTCTTCGGCTTGATGCGAGACAATAAAAATGAAATTTTCGCGACTGGCTATCCTGGCATCAGTGTTGTTTTTCATCCTCGCTACGGTATGGATGATTTTCCCGGAACAGCTCCTCGCCTTGTGGGGGATTGAAAGCACACCAGGTACCGATGTGCTCGGCCGACGTTCTGCTGCATTCTTCGCTGGAACAGGAGCAATGTGTGTTTTAGCGAGGAATGCTGAGCCTTCTCCAACCCGATATGCTCTGGCCACCGGCATTAGCACGATATCTTTCATGTTAGCCGTGTCTGGCCTGTTCGAATGGTACAAAGGACATGTTAACGGGCAAATTCTTTTTGCCGTATTTATCGAGCTGCTACTGGGAACCGCTTTTTTACTCAGCAATATTGGCACCCGGAAAATCGACAGGATAAACAACAAATGAATACGAAGACGATGAAAGCGTTTACGTTTAAACGCTATGGTAAATCTCCGGAGTTGGGATTTGATAACATAGATTATCCTTCCATCGGTCCTGACGAAATTCTGGTTAAGGTTTACGCTGTAGGCCTCAATCCCATTGACAACATGATCCCAACCGGAATTTTCAAACCAGTTTTGCATTTTAAGCTGCCAGCAACACTGGGTAGCGACCTCTCCGGGATTGTGATTGCAACAGGAAGCCGGGTGACGAGTTTCAAGCCAGGCGACGAAATCTTCGCGAGTATTTTCGACAGAGGTACAGGCTCTCTTGCCGAATTTGCCGTTGTTCCTGAAAGTCTCGCGGCCATTAAACCTGCAAATATCGATTTTGTGCAGGCAGCTTCACTCCCGATGGTAAGCCTCACCGCCTGGCAGGCGCTCACAGAAAGAGCCTGTTTGCAGTCTGGACAGAAGGTTTTCATCCCGGCTGGTTCAGGAGGAATTGGGAGTTTTGCCATCCAGTTGGCGAAGCACCTTGGCGCAAAAGTGGGAACGACAACAAGTTCAGTCAATGTCGAATGGGTGAGTCGTCTTGGCGCAGATGAAGTGGTTGATTACAAAAAGCAGGAGTTTGAAAATGTGCTGAGTGGCTATGATATTGTTCTGGGCACTGTGAGAGGAGATACGATAGAAAAGTCCACTCGAGTTCTTAAGCCAGGCGGGAAGATTATTTCTCTCATCGGGCCGTTAGATGCTGCTTTTGCTCGGGATCGACAATTAAACCTCTTTCTTCGTTTTCTATTTGGCCTGATGAGCCGCAAAATCATACGTCTTGCAAAGAAGAGGAGCCAAACCTATTCATTTCTCTTTGTAAGGCCAGATGGCGCGCAACTTACACAGATAAGTAAGCTCATAGAAGCGGAACATATTGTCCCGGTAATCGACAAAGTTTTCCCGTTTGCCGCAGTCAAGGATGCTCTTGACTATCTTGCTGGAGGACATGCGAAGGGTAAAGTTGTCGTTAAGATACAGGAGTGAAAAAAAACGGTGATTTTTATCAGCCTACTTTTAGAGTAAATGACAAGAGTCTATAGCCTCAGGGAAGAGCTGCTGAATGTCCGCTCCTCGCTCAAAGCAGCCTGTCAAATTCTGGCTGCCTAAAAAACAGGCTTAACGTGGGATAATTTCCGTTTTCCAAGCGGACCCCTATAGGCGAAATTGCGGCCGATTATCTGGTATCTCACCCGGAGATTCTGGTGACGGTCAGTAATAAGCTGCAGGAACAGCAGGAGGCACGTAAGCAGAAGATGTTTGCACTCAGCGTGATGGAGAATCAGGCGAACCTTCTGAATGATCCGGACACCCCGGCTTACGGACCTGATAATGCAAAGGTCGCGGTGATTGAATTCTTTGATTACCAGTGCGTGTTCTGCAGCCGCTTCGCGCCGGAGCTGGAGAAGGTCATGAAAGCGCAGCCGGACGTCCGCAACCTCTTTAAGGAGTGGCCAATTTTTGGTGGGCGCTGGGAAGCTTCACTTCAGGCAGCGCAACAGGGGCTGACGGTCTGGCAAAAGAAAGGGCCGCAGGCCTATGTCACCTATCACAATGCCATCTACGCCACCGGTCATAATGAAGGCAAACTGACGGCGGAAGATAAGCAGCGTCAAAGGCGGGACTGACCACCCCAGCTCCTGGCGACCATACCGCATCCCTTGAGAAAAACAGTAACCTGGCTGAGGCGCTGGGACTCACCGGAACGCCGGGGATCATCGTCATGCCCGTTAGCGGAGCGACTCCCGACACCATCACGGTTTTCCCGGAAGCCGTAACCGCTGACAGGCTTCAGACCGCAATCCGGCAAGCCAAGACCAGATAGAGGATTTCAATTTCTTGTTTGCTGTGCCAGCCACATATGCAACCAACTTTTTTTAGCATATAGTTAAGTTCAGTAGTAAAATGCAGCGCCTCGTCGAGAGATGATGATTATGGAGCCCGTCGTGAAATGTAAAATCCAGCACTTGCAGGCCGCAGTGGCACTGGTTCTTGCCAGTTTCCAGCCGCAACCCAAAGCGGTTGCGTGTCAGCCTACGATTGTTGAACGGGTTTACGAAATGGGTTCGAGAGTCAACAAAACCGATATCAGCGAGCTTACTGTTGCTCTCAATGACGTAGCTGAAGAATTACGTTCAAGTCGCATCGAGCTGGCCCGGTATGCAGACAGCGATTTCTCCGGCGCTATCAAAGTTGCAAGTGAGATCAGAAATCATACTATCCATGTTGCAGGTATCGCAGAGTCATTTGTTCTGATGCTACCGGAAAAAAACATTGTTCAGTCGTATGACAGGAATTCTGTTGAGTTTGCGTTCTTTAAGGCCATTAAAATGGTCAGTCTTGCGACCAAAAACTACCTTAGTCTGATTGATCAAATCACACGAACGACAGAAGTGCGTGACTCTGGAATCAACCTCTCGGCCATTAATCATCTGCTGGATTCAGGCAACAGGGCTGCGTCTAAATGGCGTTAACGGCTGAGTACAGTCATGCCACGTGGGATACGTTTTTCCAGCCCACGTTTGCCGTTTACCCTGAGCTGGAGACCCAGTTACAAGCAGAGTTCATCATGTATAAATCAACTGGCGCACCATCGAATCTTCTTGGAAGGGACGCCCCTTTTGATTTCCCGCCATTCGCTGTCGATGCTAACGTCCAGCATATTCACGTTAATCTGCATTTCCGGCTCACCTGGAGTGCCAGACAAGAGAATTACAACCGTACCTCTGATCACTATCTCATTTACACAGAACACATGTGGGATAGCGGACGCTTTCTGCTGATGGGGCTGATAACACCGGCTCATGAACGTATGCCAGCGAGAGATACCCGGTTACTTAGCTTCTTTTCTGAAGTCGCAGAAGACTTTCACGCTTCATAACCCTTAACATCACATCTGGTACCCGGCGAAAAAACGAAAAGGACCGGCTATCCCGCATATCCAAACCACCCCGGTTCAGAAGGGAAGCAGAATAGCCGGCAGACCTACTTTAACGGAAGTTCCGCTGTGGCACCATTGCAGAAAATCGCGCAGTCAGCGAGCATTCTCACCTTCTATTCTGTTAACTTAACATGTTGTTAAGATCATATCAGACCCAGACGGTCACGGGCCGTGCGCAGGCGCGCCTCGCCGCGGCGGTCGTACTGCTGAGTGGTGGTGACGCTGGCGTGGCCCATCGCATCCTTCACAGTGATGAGATCTTCACCATTATCCAGCATGGCGGTGGCGAAAGTTCGCCTTAAATCGTGCGGCGCGCATTTCGCTATTCCGGCCTGATGCTGGCGGACCAGCAGGACATGGTACACCGCCTGATCGGTCAGCCGGTCGTTGGTCAGGGTGTCAAAGCGGCGGATGCGGGTGAACAGCGGCCCGTCTTTTTCCCCCCGAACCTCTTCAACCCACTTATGCAGGCGCTGCCAGGTGCCGGCAGGCATGTAGGCCAGCCTTTCCTTGTTGCCCTTGCCGAGCACCCGGAGTGCACGCTCATCTGTGACAACGTCACGAAAATCCAGCCCCACGGCCTCCGAACGGCGCAGGCCGCAGCCGAGAATGACGGCCAGCATCGCCGCATCGCGGATACCTATACTGGAATCATCGGCCTCGCAGGCAGCAAACAGCGCGCGGATCTCCTCCGGCGGCAGGGCCCGGCCGCGCGGCAGGCGGCTGCCCCTCAGGTTACGTACCGCCCGGATGTGCTGGAAGCTTTCGACGTCCATCAGCTTAAGCATCCAGGCTTCCTTCGCCACGCCCTTGAGCGCCGACAGGTAGGTGTTAACGGTGGCCGTGGCCCGGCCGGTGTCGCGCAGCAGCTCGGTCACGGCCATCACGTGATGGCGCCGCAGGCTTCCCCAGCTGCAGGTATCGAGAGATGCAGCGCCAAGCATGCCGGCAACAATATTCAGGAATGAGGCCATGGTCTGCCGGCTGCGGGGAGAATTAAGGGACAGCAGGTAGGCCCGGGCCGGGCTGACCGGAGCATTCTCACCGGACAGCGCCGGCAGGAAATCCTCACCGGGTGGCATGACGGCTGCGGGCAGACTCAGCGCGGGTTCGTCGTCGGGCATCAGGCTCATGTCGGGCTCCGTCCGGGCCGGAAGCCTCCGGCGCGCTGCGTGAAAAATCGTGGTGAATGGTACCGTCAGAGCGTACCGCAGAGAGTCTACTTTTTCAAACGTACATTTTAATAAGTATAAATGTGCAAAAAAAAGACAAAGGAGCAGTTACTTAAAAAGAACAAATCGTATTCTTGTAATTCAGCTTATGTAAGCTTGGGTTCTTATGTCCATTGCTCTGGTGGAGACCGCAACAGGTCTGACATTAGAAAGAAAGGATGAAGGAGGCAATGGCAATTTAAATGGTATGAAGTTTTTGCCACAAAGGAATCGAAGGGGATAGTAATACGTGTGAAGTAAATTCCATGGGGATTTTAAAGATACTGTAGGTGTTTTGATGAGCAAAAATATCGAGCCAAGAAAATATATTAAGGTATGTTTTATATGATAAGCACATGGAATCATTTGTGAGTTTGGGGGATAGATATGCTTAACTTTATTGAATAATAATAGCCAGTCTTGTCATACTTGTACATTTTGGTATAGTCAAAGGGTGCTGAGCTGACAGCAAAACAAACTGAATATTCATTTAACATGCCAGCTAAATCTGTGGAGTCCATGTCCAGCTATTTCCCTCCTCTATGTAAGAAATTATCTGTATTTGATAATGTTATGAGGACCCATTTAAAACTAAATACTGAGAGTTATACACCTAAGTACAAAATAATTATCACCTGTTAGAATAATTCACCCTTTACAACATGTCATAAACGGACTGTTAGTCATGATAAGAGTTTGTGAGGGTCGTAAGGCTATTTATAACTGATGGAAGTAATATATTCAATCTCATTGCGCAGTTTTACAAGGTCGTCAAAATATGTTAATGAATTTTTATCGGTATAACCTTTGGCATGTCTATCAATGCACTCATTAAGGACAGCAAGTAAATATTTAAATGAAGGTGTATCTATAACATCACTATCAACCACTAAAGTTAAAAACCTCACCATTTTTGCACATTCTACAAAGCCATAAAACTGCAACTTTTCGATTACGTTCTGCTTTTTTAATCCATCAAGAACCATCGCAAATGAACGCGGTTTTATGGTTGTGTTTGAAGTTGATTGTAAGTAAATCATATAACTCCTATAATATATTATTAATAAATAATTTCTTTAATGACGGTAGATGATAATCTTTCGTTTATCGCAGCTAATGTCTCTTCGATAATAATCCTAAAATAATCGGTGTGTTGCAAATCATGAAAACATGAATTCTTTTTGAAAAGAAATTGGCGGATTTAATCTTTTTTATCAATCTGTTACAGGAGGTATGAACTATCTGAAGTAGGTTGTGAAGTGAGGGGTTGGCGCTGGATTGCATGCTTCAGAACTGCATGATATATTTATGTGCATTCCCCGGAGAAAATTACCTTGGTGTTTCAGTTAATATGACAAAATTTATTCTTGAGAATAAGATTATATATGATGCAACTACACATTCCTTGTCTCATTTGAAACAGAGTAGTTCACAACTTACCTTGGCTATACCTGCCAGTTTATGTCTGCTTGCCTTGTTGCAAAACAAGGATGAAATGGTATCGCTCGAGTTATTACTTTCTTTTGTCTGGACACCGAGGGGGGTAAATGTTTCTAATAATACCAAAATATTTCAATTCTCAGAAAAACATTAATTCAGGCTGGTTTGTCAGCTGATATGATTAAGACGGTACCTAAACGTGGGTTTGTTGTTATGTCTGATAGTTTTGCAGAGTTTACACCTACTTTTTTAAATGAAGCCAATACTGCAAATGAAGTGATAAGTAACATAACTATCACATCAGATGAAACATCTCTGAAAAAAAATCGACTTGTCAAAAAAATACCGCCCTGGTTGGTATTTGTTATAATTTCAAATACCGCCCCGCCCCACAGGCCACACAGCCGGGGCAGCGACCAGATAACCCAGTCTCGCTCCGGGCTCCAGACGACTGGCAGCGTCATCAGTGCAACAGCCACGAAAAGCAGTCCCGCAGCTGGCGCAGGGAATACAATCATGAGAAACGCATTCATCATTAAATGACATGACTCCGGCTGAATTCATCCAAAGTCTCCGGAAAGACGAAGATCTCTGATTTAGCATTGCATTGAACTTGGGCCAGGGTCACGTTGAGTAAAGCACCCCGGAGAATTTACAATATTCAGTCAACAGAAGGGGATGGTGATTGCCTTACAGAAAAAACAACCTGTGCTGAACCGTTTTGCCGCAAAGTGGATAGCTGTAAAAAAAACGGCAACAAACAGCAGTTGGGGAGAAATATGGTCAAATGCTCCTAGCTTTACATGTGTGTGCCACTCAATTAATTAGCACTGTTAAACACTAAGCTGATTGCTTTTAATGCTTATTAAATCAACGCAACAATGAATATAACCAGGATATTTCATCCTGACTGGTGAATACAGCCAGAGTTAAGTTGTCTTCCGGCAGATGATAAAAAACCCCGACAATCTGAGGAAGGCGGGGCGAAAAACATCACATTATTGTACGGGTTGCATGCACATATACATCGTGTGCATATCGGTACTTAACATAAACCATGATGTGTAAATGATTATACAACGAAATGAGGGGGGGGGTTAATTAAATGTTAATAAAAATCAGCTGAATAATAAACCATTAGAGGTGCCGATAATATTTACCTAAACCAGAGACCTGCGCACATGTTGATGATGACCCTAGATCCGAAAAACTAGCCGTTTTCCGCGAGAGCTCCGCCCTGCCGGGAGGGTCCATAAAGAAAATAAGGTCAGGCCTCCGTCTGGCGCAGCGGAACACTCAGCAAAAAGAAATACAATCTAAATACCCCTCGTTTTATTACTGTTGAATAGCCCCATTCTCAGAATGCATACTCTTTTTTCACTTGAGTTAAAACTGTATGAACAGAGGCCTGTGTCTCGTTATCGTCCTTCTGCTGATGTCAGGATGTACAACCCGTCACATCGACAGTAAAACCGAAAATTATGAAACCTTTACTGCCCAATGTTCAGAAAAGGGTAACATGCTGTACTGTGACTGGCAGCACGTCACCGACGACTGGTTTAATACCAGAGATGATTTCCTGAAGGAGAAAACAAATGAAACCAACAGTAAAGTCTCTTGAAACAGTATTCACAGAACTCCTTCGTGAAGAAAAATACTCCTCCCAGAATGAGATTGTTGAGGCCCTGCATGCCCGGGGTTTTGATACAGCCAACCAGTCTAAAGTATCAAGAATGCTGACCAGAGCTGGTGCGGTAAGACTAAGGAATGCCGCAGGAGAAATAGTCTACTGCATTCCGCCTGAATTATCTGTGCCAGTTGCTACAAACCAGCTGAAAACACTTGTGTTGTCCATTGAGCATAATCCCCATATGGTCGTCATACGTACCTGTCCTGGTGCCGCACAGCTTGTTGCACGAATGGTGGATTCGCATGGCAGGAGTGAGGGTATTCTGGGAACTATCGCCGGAGATGATACCGTTTTTGTCACCCCAGTCAGAGGTGTCACAGTCGCTGACCTTCTAAAAAAGTTGCGTGAAACGTATCTTGACTGACCGTTCTTTCCAACATCGCTGGTAGTGTGAAAACCGTGCTGGTTGATAACCAGAAAGCCGCAGCGCTGAAAAATAACAACGGGAAAGTGGTGTTCAACACCTGGTTCCTCTTGCTGCCCTACCACTATGGATTCCTGCAACTGGCCTGTCGTCCGCGGAGGACCAGAACCAAAAGCAAGTGGAGCGGATGGTGAAATATCTCAAGGAAAACTTCTTCGTCCGGTACTGCAGGTTCGATAGCTTCGCACTGGAGCAGGTACATCTGCAGCCGTCGCCGGATACGGACTTCGATACCAGTTACTCCCACTGAGTGCTTATGAGGAACTGTTGTGATGCATGAGCTTGAAACGCTGCTGAGCCGGCTGAAGATGGAACACTTGGGATACCACGTTGAAAGCTTGCTGGAGCAGGCGGCTAAAAAAGAACTGAACTACCGGGAGTTCCTGTGTATGGCGCTGCTGCAGGAATGAAACGGTAGACATCAACGCGGAATGGAATCCCGACTGAAGCAGGCTCGTCTGCCGTGGGTTAAGACGCTGGAGCAGTTCGACTTCACCTTCCAGCCTGGCATAGATCGCAAGGTTGTACGGGAGCTGGCTGGTCTGGCGTTCGTGGAGCGCTGCGAGAACGTGATCCTGCTGGGGCCACTTGGTGTGGGGAAAACCCATCTGGCTGTAGCTCTTGGAGTGAAAGCGACGGATGCCGGACACTGAGTGCTCTTCATGCCGCTGATGAAAGCGAAACTGGAAAACTGTCTGGAGCGCCAGCTACAGCAACTGAGTTATGCCCGGGGGCTGATCCTGGACGAAATAGGCTATCTGCCGATGAATAGAGAAGAAGCCAGCCTGTTCTTCCGGCTGCTGAACTGACGGTATGAAAGAGCGAGCATCATCCTGACATCAAACAAAGGCTTCTCCGACTGGGGAGAGATGTTCGGCGATAACGTGCTGGTAACGGCGATCCTGGATCGGCTGCTGCATCACTCAACCACGCTGAATATCAAAGGAGAAAGCTACAGGTTAAAGGAAAAACGCAAAGTTGGAGTGCTGGCCAAAAACGCAACGCCAATCAGTGATGATGAAATGGCGAAAAAGGGGGTGCGGATGTTTTCCTGGACTATTTTATTGTGCGATGTCGAGTTGACGACGGTACATTTCCGGGCTGACTGCACCCAGCGATAATTTAATACGCCGTTCGTTATACCATCTGATGTAAGCATCTACATGTTGCATGATGTTTTCCAGTGTTGCGCCTGACCATTCACGACCATAATACATTTCATTTTTTAACCTGCCGAAGAACCTTTCACATGCGGCATTATCCGGTGAACATCCTTTACGGGACATCGAGCGGATAAGGCCTGCAGCGTTCACCCGCTCCAGCCAGCCAGGCCAGCGATAATGGCCACCTCTGTCACTATGTATGACAGGATATTCACCTGCATTTAATGTTCCGATGGCATTATCCAGCATAGTGTTAACCAGCTCAGCATCAGGGCGTGTACTAAGCGACCAGCTCACCACTTTTCCATCGAAGCAGTCCACCACCGGTGACAGCCAGACCTTTCCCGTCGGGAGCTGGAACTCAGTAATATCTGTCAGCCATTTCTGATTATGCTTCGCCGCTTTAAAATCTCTGGCGAGAAGATTGTCAGGTGCCGGGCCTATTTCTCCGCAGTACGAGCTGTAGCGGCGCCGACGGTTTCGGCTGACCACAAGCTGTTCCTCTACCATAAGTCTGCGTACAACCTTCTCAGAGAGCCGCTGGCCTTTGTGCCGTAGCATAGCGTGCAGACGGCGATAGCCATAACAACGATAGTTACCGTTGAAGATCTCTGCCATGGCGATACGTACAGTCGCGTATTTATCTCCCGAGCGCAGAGCTGTCCGGTGGTAAAAAAAGCTGCTCCGTGCAAGTTCAAGGACTTGCAGCAGCTCTGTCAACGGGTACGAGCCTCTCAGGACATCAGCAATCTGCGTCTTTTCCCTGTTTGTCAGAGTGCTGACGCTGATGCCCGGGTCTTTTTTTATGATTTCCTCCGCTTTTTTCAGGATATCAAGCTCCACAGTTTTCTGCCATATTTAAAGTAAAGTTCAATTGCGCGGAGCCGCTCTGCTTCGGTAAACATTATTTATCTCCTGAGAGTCCAGGAAATCGTCCGCACCCCCAAAACGGCCATAAATCTTGGCGTTGACATGATCTGTTCTCACGCAAAATTATCAGCTGGTCAATGCAATCCCGGATGGCAAAGTACATTGTCCTGAACGCACTACTGATGGCTGTATGGCGACGTAA
>Ga0213825_1000170_pt1 | contig 49220 bp, 38 predicted proteins | sample MC6MC0900MG_FD_179896 | JGI IMG/M metagenome (GOLD analysis project Ga0213825, IMG submission 179896) | Enriched soil aggregate microbial communities from Iowa State University, Ames, United States - MC6-MC0900-MG | ecosystem: Environmental > Terrestrial > Soil > Unclassified | place: USA: Iowa...
TGGGGCGGCGACGGAACGAACCCAGGTTGCGCTCGAACGGGTCGGGCGAAAAGAAATGATGCGGCGTCTGCACCAGTGCCAGCTTCGGGTCCTTGAGGAACCAGCCCACCGTCATTTGCAGGAAGGAACGCACCGGCACGTGGTCGCAGTCGAAGATGGCAATCAGCTCGCTGTCGGTCACACCCAACGCATGGTTGAGGTTGCCGGCTTTGGCGTGCTTGCTGTCCGGCCGCACGATGTAGCTCACCCCCACCTCGTCGGCGAACGCGCGGAATGCATCGCGGCGGCCGTCGTCGAGGATATAGATCCGCAGGCATTCGCGTGGCCAGTCCAGGCCCAGGGCCGCCAGTACTGTGGTGCGCACTACCGACAAATCTTCGTTGTAGGTGGGGATCATCAGGTCTACGGTTGGCCAGTGCTGCAGGTTGGCAGGCAGGTTCGCCGGCTTGCGCTGCAACGGCCAGCTGGTCTGGATGTAGCCCAGGATCAGCACGAACCACGAATAGGTTTCCGCCGCCAGCAGGATCACCCCGCACACCAGGTCAGTGGTGTCGTTCCAGTTCAGGGTCGCGGTGTAGCGCCACCATAGATACCGGCAGGATATGATCGTCGACAGCACGATCAGCATCAGTGTCGGGAAACGCCCCGGCATGTGCCGCACCAGCATGGCAATGCCCAGCAGCAGGCCGATGAACACCAGCTGTGCCAGGTAGCCGAAGGGCTCCGTCACGCACAGCAGGGCCAGGCCGGTCGCGCACAGCGTCAGCGCACTGTAGAACGCCCGCCGGGCGAACACGCTCAAGCCGCGCAAGCGTGCCGAGGCTTCATGTCTGAAGGCACTGCCACGGTAGCGGGCAGGTACCTGCTGCAACCTGCCGATCACCAGGCTGCGGTAATGGCCCGCAACCTGTCGCGCATTCCGCAACTGCTCGCGCACGGTGGCCCAGACCCGCCGCGCGAACCCTGGCCGGTGTTGCGCCGGTTGCTGCCTTAGCAGCAGCCACAGGCTCTGGATCAACAGGCGGACCGGGTCGCCCAGGCTCGGACGCTTGCCCGCCAGTTGCGGGTACAGGCGCTGGCGGTCGGCCAACAGCGCCTGCCAGGCGGGGGACTCCAGGCGCAGAAACAGGAAGGCCAGCCATACGCCGAGGGTAAACAGGCACGCGACCGGTAAGCGCGCACCGCGCGCGCTGAACCAGGTGTAGGTCGACAGGGGGCTCAACGTCACGGCTGGCGCCTCGTCAGGCAACGTACCGCCAGGCTCTGGACATCTCGGCAGGCCAGGCTATGCGGCGCGTAATGGCCGAGCGGTGCCTTGCATGCCAACGCTTCGAGGAACGCCTCGTCGCGGTGCACCACCTGAATCGGCAGGCGATCACGGAACAGGTCACGCCATACCATCAACAAGTCGCTTTGCAAGCGGCTGGCCGGGTCGTAACGGTTGACCAGCAGCATGTCGTAGCGCTCGACCGGCTGGCGGCCGAGCAACAAGTGGCTGGCCATCTCGGCCTCGGCCACCAGTACTCGCACATCGGTCTCGATGCTGTGGCCAGCGGTATCAGGCGGCAGTTGCGGCAGGTCGAACAACACCCAGTCGAAATGCCCGGCCAGCTCGGCCTGACGCGCGCGCCATGCCTGCGCGTCGGGCATGGGGCGCGCCACGCCATCTGGCAGGTTGCCGAACGGCAGCAGGCATAGGCCATCGAGTACTTCATACACGGCATCGCCAACCGGCCGCCCTTGCCGCTCGGCCAACGCCCAGCCTTCTTGCGTACCTAACGGCAGGTTGAAGTGCAGCCCGAGCAAGTTGCTTGGGCACAGGTCGATCAGCAGCACCCGCTCGCCCACGCCCTGCAGCGCATAGCCCAGCGCGGCCAGCAAGGCGCTGCGCCCCAGGCCACCACGCACGCCGTGCAAGGCCAGGCTGGTCATGCGGACACACCCTCGCGCTGCGCTGCAGCCGCGTGCAACGCGCCCGGGGTGCTGGCCCGATAGCTTTCACCCAGCAACGGCCAGCGCTGCAACGCCTGCTGAACCCCCACCAACATGGAAATGTCCTGGTAGTTCAGGTCTGGCATCGCCAGGTGCTGGCGCAACTGGGCGATATCGTCGCTGCGGTCGGACGGGTCTGCTTTGCCAGTGTTCATGGGCGCTCCTCGGGGATGGGCTGCCAGTCGGGCTGGCCTTGCAGGCGCATGTAGGCGCGCCCCTGATAGTTCACAACCTCCGCCCCGGAGGTCTGCGCAACCTGTTCTGTGGTCGGCAGGTCGGCCAGCAGGCCGGGCACATCCAGCGCCTGCTGCTGGCCCAGGCCGGCGTAAACGCGCGACACAAGCTCGGACAGTGCCAGGTAGCTGGTCGGTGCCGCGACACGCAGCGGCTCGCTGCGGGCCGGCTGCCCCATGCCGATGAACTTCAGGCCGACCGGTACATGGGTGATCGACGGCGTAGGGATTTCACGCATGCCTGACAGCTGCATGCGGTCACCGTGCAGCGCAGCGCCATGTTCCGGGACAATGGCCACGACCACGCGGCGGCCACTGCGCTCCAGCTCGTCGAGGAAGGTGCCCAGCTCACCAAACAGCCGGTTGGCGCGGGTGGCGTAATCGGCCACGCGGGTACCGCCGTCGGCGGTAACGATACGGTTGCCGTCGTGCAGGCTGATGCTGTTGTAGAACAGCGACACATGCTCGGCGGCGCTGCCTTGGCGCTGCCCCCACCAGCGGCGTAACACGTCCAGGTCACTGGCAATCGGCGAGCCGTCGAAACCGACCAGCGCGCGCGGGAAGTCGGTATTGCGCAAGCCGGGCTGCGGCATGTGCTGCTGGGTGATGTCGCCGATGAAGTTGTCGAACTGGCCGCTGTGGTTGAGCAAGGTATTGCTCTGGAAGCCGAGCTTGGCCAGGTTCTGGAACAACAGGCACTGCTCCGGGGCGCTCTGGTAAAGGCCCGCGTGGGACGACTGCCCGCAGCTGGCACGTAGCACGCGGATGGCCGCCGGCCCACTGTAGGAGGTGGCCGAATTGAACTGGTCGAAGACCACGTCCAGGCGCGACAGCAGCGGGTTGTCACGCAGCCCCGCGGCAGACAGGTCATCCCAGGCCAGCGAGCAGATGTTGATGATCAGCAGGTCGAACGGTTGCTCATCAACATTGATGGCAGGGAATGCCGTCACCCGCTCCCGCTCACTGGCGAAGAAACGTTCGAGCCAGCTGTCGAGCGTGGCATTGTCGGCAAGCGCTGCGGCCTGCACGGGCTTGCCGGGGCCGGCAGCCACATTGCCGGACGGCTGGCCGGCGTTGACGGCCAGTGAAGGCAGCCCGCCCACGGCCAGCCACGCCAGCCCCAGCAGGCTCAAGGTGCTCAGGCGCAGCCAATGGCGCAAGTACAGGTAGCCCACCAGCAACAGCGCCAACGCACCGAGCAGGTTCCAGTTGATGAAACGGCCCAGCAGTTCGAGCATGTAGTCCCATGAAAAGTCGAGCACACCCGGCTGTGCCAGCAGGCGGCTGAACGGCGGGAACCAGGTGTCCTGGTAGAACAACGCGACACCAATCGGCACCGCCACCAGCTGCCGCGCGACGCGCAGCCATCTCCCCGGCAAAGGCAGCAGCAGGAAAGCGGCGAACAGCAGGTTCGGCAGCGCCTGGAAGTCCAGCATGCCGAGGGCGACCAGCAGGAATTTTGCCAGGAAATAGAGGTTCCACCCTCCCAGTCCAGGCCAGCGCGCCAGTACCGGGAGGGAGGCGATGGTCTTAGTCATTACGGGGTTCCTGGCGTGCAGCGCGATGGCGGACGCCCAGCGGTTTCAGGTAACGGGGTGCAAGGCGGCGGCGCAACCAGCCGCGCAATGCAACGCGCAGGCGCAGCACCAGCAAGGCCAGGGCAAACGTCACCAGCGCAGTGATGGCAATTACTTGCAGGAGCTGCACGAAGTTCATGCTGTACCCCGCTTGCCCAGGGCAATCCGGCGTGGTGCCAGGGCCGACCTTGGGTGCGCAGGCTGTTGCGCCGCTGCATCCAGCCGCGGTGGCTGCGGTGCGCTGTCGTCGAGGAAGGCCGGGGTGGCCAGGCTGTCGACCCCGGCGAGTACCTCTTGGCTGATGAACAGTTCTTTCCACGACAACTGGAAGATGTGGTCAAGCGCTTGCTCGACCCCTTCAGAGCGGCAGGCGAACAGGAACAGGAACAGGACTTCGCCCACCACACAGGCAATGTCACCATCGCGGCGGAATACCGTGCGCGAACAGGCCTGCAGCGGGGTCAGGCCATGGGCCGGGCGCAATACCAGCAACTGGTGGACGATTTCGCCGTTGCGCACACCGTGCCACATGGTGTTCACGGCTTGCGCAAATGCACGGGGCGCTACCAGCCCGCAAATGGCCAGCGGCCGCAGCCGTGCGAGCAAGGCATCGAAGTTGCCCGGCAGATGCCGCCGCCATACGTAACCCTGGATGCTCTCGACCATGGTCAGGAAACGCGACAGGCTGGCACCGAACGGCACGATCTGGGTGGCACCACAGGCCAGCAGCAGTTGCTCGTCCTGATAGCGCAGGGTTGGCGCCATCTCGCGCACCACCAGCTTCAAGGCATTGCCACGTAACTGGCGCAGGCGGTGCAGCTGGCGTGCCAGGCTGTCCAGGCGCTGCCCGCCATCCATGGCAAAGATCACCGTGGCAGACACCGCTCTGCTGGCTTTGGCGCTCAGTTCGTCAAGGTTTTCGCAGACCTGCCAGTGCTCGGAGAAGGCGGGCGCGCCTTCCAGCACCGGGCGCTGGGCCAGGCACAGCAACTCATCACCACCGGTGTCGGATGGCACCTGCGGCGCTCCGGTAACGGCAAACCCGGTGTCAAGGCGCGCCAGCTCCAGGTCTCGGGTACCGGCCTTGCCGAGTGGGTTGCTCCAGAAATGCTGCAGGTAGCGCACCCCACCTTTGCCGCGGTACACCTGGGCCAGCCCGTCTACGCCCTGATTGAACGCGCGCAGCTGCTCCACCCGTCCAACACCCTGCCCGCTGCTGATGACCAGCAGCAGCGCAGCCTCGGCCAGCAATAAGGGCCGCAGGGCATTGCACCAACGGGCAACGTCATCGCCCGCCCAGGCCTCGAGTGGCGCCAGCAGCAACAGCACACGCCCGGGCACGTCGATGCGTGGCAAGTCATCAACTAGGTGCTGGGTGGCTTGCGGGGTGGTCTCGTACAGTGCCAGCTCGGCCGGGCCCTGCGCCGCATCGAGCGCACCCAGCACATCACCCATGGCTTGCGCATCGGTGATCAAGGTTGCCCGAACGTCGTCGAGCATGCCTGCAAGCACTTGGCGGCATAGCAAAGTGGCGTCTTCCGTGGCGTCACAGGCTACCCAGTACAGTCCTTGTTCATGAAGGCAGCTGCTTTCGGCGCCTATGCCGGAAATAGCCAACAACGGCATTCCATTCGTCAAAACAGTGGCTCTACGTCAAAAATTTAAACGGCTTTGAAGCTAGATTTGCACATGGGTCGTCGACGGCTTTTGACCCTCGTCAAAAAAACGACAAAAACACCGACGCACCATTTAAGTGCGTCAATTCTACAGCAGCAAGGCAAAATAATGTCAACCGCAAATGTAATGAATTGCAAAGGTGTGTCGAACGCTGCACCAAGGGCAGGATGCTGCATGCGAATGTGTCGATGTGCGTTAAGGTTACCTGTCAGGCAGATGCTGATTTACCGGAGACACGCATGCTTCGCATTTTTGAACGCTGGCTAGACCCCTTCCCCCCTGACGAAGTACCGCCGCCGCCAGTTGGCCTGTTGCGCTTCATGTGGGCCTGCACCCGGGGCGCTCGCGGCTACATTCTTGCCTTGGCACTGCTCAGTGCCGGGGTGTCGATTTACGAAGCCTGGCTGTTTGCGTTCCTCGGCCAGGTGGTCGACCTGCTCTCGGCCTGGCAGGCCGGTGGCGCCGCCGCCAGCACACAGGAAAGCCACGTACTGTGGGGGATAGGCATCGTCCTGGTTACCAGCATCGGGCTGGTGGCGCTGCGCACCCTGGTGCAGCACCAGGTGCTGGCAATCAATCTGCCGCTGCGCCTGCGCTGGGACTTCCACCGCCTGATGCTGCGCCAGAGCCTGTCGTTCTTCTCCGACGAGTTCTCTGGCCGGGTTACCACCAAGGTGATGCAGACAGCGCTGGCGGTGCGCGAAGTATTGTTCACGCTCATCGAGATCCTGCCCGGCATCGGCGTGTACTTCATTGCCATCATCGCCCTGGCCGGTGGCTTTGCCCTGAAACTGATGCTGCCGTTCATTGCCTGGCTCGTGCTGTTCGGGCTGGCCATGCTGTATTTCGTGCCACGCCTGGGCAAGGTCGGGCAAGAACAGGCCAACGCACGGTCGTCGATGACCGGGCGGATTTCCGATGCCTACACCAACATCACCACGGTGAAACTGTTCTCGCACTCCAAACGCGAAGCGCACTTTGCCCGTGCAGCCATGGAGGATTTCAAGCAGACCGGCTTTCGCCAGATGCGCCTGGTCAGCCAGTTCGAAATCGTCAACCAGGCACTGGTAGTGGGCTTGATCTTTGGCGCAGGTGGCTACGCGTTGTGGCTGTGGCACCAGGGCCAGGTCGGCACCGGAGCGGTCGCGGCCATTACCGCCATGGCCCTGCGTATCAATGGCATGTCGCACTGGATCATGTGGCAGATGACCTCGCTGTTCGAGAACATCGGCACCGTGCAGGACGGCATGGCCACCCTCACCCGCGGCCCCAAAGTACAGGATGCGCCGGGTGCCACCGAGCTGGTAACCGGCGGCGGCGCGGTGAGCTTCGACAAGGTCTGCTTCAACTACAACGGCGAGCGCCAGGTGCTCAACGACCTGAGCCTGCATATTCGCCCGGGCGAAAAGGTGGGGCTGGTCGGCCGTTCCGGCGCCGGCAAGTCCACCTTGATCAACCTGTTGCTGCGCTTCTACGACGTGGACAGTGGCGAAATTCGCATCGATGGGCAAAACGTCGCCAAGGTGACGCAAGACAGCCTGCGCAGCGCCATCGGCATGGTCACCCAGGACACCTCGCTGTTGCACCGCTCGATTCGTGACAACATCGCCTATGGGCGCCCGGACGCAACCGACGCGCAAATCCGCGCCGCTGCAGCCAATGCCCAGGCCGATGGTTTCATTAGCCAGCTCAGCGACCGCCAGGGCCACAACGGTTACGACACCTTGGTGGGCGAGCGCGGTATCAAGCTGTCTGGCGGCCAGCGCCAGCGCATCGCCATTGCCCGGGTAATGCTGAAGAACGCACCGATCCTGCTGCTGGACGAAGCCACCAGTGCGCTGGACTCGGAAGTGGAAGTGGCGATTCAGGAAAGCCTGGACGAAATGATGCAGGGCAAGACCGTCATCGCCATCGCCCACCGGTTGTCGACGATTGCCGCCATGGACCGGCTGATCGTGATGGATGAAGGGCGCATCATCGAGCAAGGTACCCACCCCGAGCTGTTGGCGAAGAATGGTACTTATGCCCGGCTGTGGCAGCACCAGAGTGGTGGGTTCCTGGGTGAAGACCAGGGCGTGGCCGAGGCGGTTGAATAGGCTCACCTGAAGCTGACGCGGGCATTGTGGGAGTGACCTTGCCGGGGCGCTCCCACAGAAATCGCGCCTACCTGAATCTGGTACTTCAACCAAACACATGCGAAGGCCGGCGCAGCACCGGGTCGAACGGGTTGACCCGTTCGCCAATCGCCGCCGCCTCGCGCTTGAGCAATGCCACCACGGTCGGCATGCGGTTGGGCCCAAGGCGGTCACTGATGGTCGCCACGCTCAACGCTGCCACCGCATGGCCGTTACGGTCAAGGATCGGCACTGCCAGACCGGCCATGCCGTCGAGCACTCCGGTGTTGCGCCCGGCGTAGCCGAGGCTGCGCACGTTGTCGATTTCGGCACGCAGCAACACTTCGTCGTAATGGTGAAAGTCCTTCAACCGCGGCAGGTTGTAGCGGATCACCTCGTCCCGCTCCTCCTCAGGCAGGAAGGCCAGGATCGCCAGGCTGCCCTGCCCCACGCCCAACGCCACGCGGCCGCCGATGTCGCCGGTAAAGGTACGGATCGGGTACGGCCCTTCGCTGCGGTCCAGGCACACGGCATCGAACCCCGAACGCGCCAGCAAAAACAGCGAATCGCCCAGCGAAGCCGACAACCGCAGGAGGCTGGGGCGCACCACATCGCGCAGGTTGCCCGCCTGCCCGGCCTTGGCCGCCAGGGCAAAGAAATCCAGGCTCAGCCGATAACGCTTGCTGGTGGCGCACTGGTCGACCATGCCCTCCTCGATCAGGCTACGCAACAGCCGATGGGTGGTGGGCTGCGCCAGGCCAACCCGCAGCGCCAGCTGGCTGACCTTCTCGCCCTCCCCCCCGCAATCACCTAGCGCGCGCAGCACGGCGAACAAACGCGACACTGCGCTTACGCCAACTTCCTTGGCGCGTTCATTTCGTTTACCGGAATCCATTTTTCGTTAAACCCATAGAAATTTCATTGAGTGGAATAATTTCAAAATAGCTGTCACTCAGTGAAATTACTCTTTGTCGCCATCCTAATCATTGCCCTACTCTCCGGTCCATAGGGCGATATCACAACATCGGCCGCCGCCATAGAAGCGAGCGCCAACGTCCGTAAAAGCTTTGCTTTTCGCCGCTGGCGCTCTGCCCACCCTGAAGCTGCCGGGTTACCCCGGTTCCGTTTGCGATGGAGCACAGCCATGACCTTTCTGTTGATCGACAAGCTTTGCAAGCGCTATGGCGCTACGGAGGCAGTGGCCAGTTCGTCACTGGCCATCGAAAAAGGCGAGTTTGTCTCCCTGCTCGGCCCTTCGGGCTGCGGCAAGACCACCACCCTGCAGATGATTGCTGGCTTCGTCGAAGTAACCAGTGGCCGCATCGTCCTCGACGGCCGCGACATCACCCACGCCAAGCCGGCCAGCCGGGGCCTGGGCGTGGTGTTCCAGAGCTACGCGCTGTTCCCGCACATGACCGTGCGCGACAACGTTGCCTTCGGCCTGCGCATGCGCAAGGTGGCCAACGCCGAGATCGCTCGGCGCGTCGACCAGGCGTTGGCGTTGGTACGCCTGGACAAGCACGCCGAACGTTACCCGCGTGAACTGTCCGGCGGCCAACGCCAGCGTGTAGCCCTGGCCCGCGCACTGGTGATCGAACCGCCGGTGCTGCTACTGGACGAGCCGCTGTCAAACCTGGACGCACACCTGCGCGAAGAGATGCAGTTCGAAATCTGCCGTATCCAGAACGAAGTCGGCATCACCACCCTGATGGTCACCCACGACCAGGCCGAAGCCCTGTCGATCAGCGACCGTGTAGTGGTGATGGAAGCCGGGCGCATCACCCAGATCGATGACCCTTACCGCCTCTACGAGCACCCGGGCACGCCGTTCATTTCCGACTTTGTCGGCAAGGCCAACCGCCTGCATGGCGTCACCGGCCCCGGCGGGTTACCGCAGGCAGCCGCCCAGGGCCCGCTGGTCCTCAGCCTGCGCCCGGAAAAGATCAGCCTGGGTGCAGCCGGCAGCGGCAAGCTGGCAGGCCGCGTCAGCTGCCGTTACTTCCTTGGCAGCCAGTGGCTGTACCGCGTCGATACCGCCTTGGGCAACCTGGCGGTGGTGCGCGCCAACGATGGCAGCGCGCCGCTGGACGAAGGTGCCCCGGTCGGCCTGGACTGGAACGATGCCCTGCTGCGGGTGCTGAACACAGCCGAGGTGGCCGCATGAGTACGGCAAAACTGCGCAGCAACAGCTGGGGCTACGGCCTTAGCAGCCCGGCCCTGCTGTTGTTCCTGGCGTTGCTGGTGATGCCGCTGGGGCTGACTGTGCTGTTATCGTTCAACGCGTTCGACTACACCAGTGGTATCCAGGCCGGCCAGTACACCTTCAGCCATTACCTGAGCCTGGTGACCGACACCTATTACTACGAAATCTTTTTCCGCACCTTCTGGATCAGTGCCCTGGTCACCTTGTTGTGTGTGCTGATCGGCATCCCCGAAGCCATGGTCCTCAGCCGCATGGGCGCGCCGTGGCGCTCGATCTTCCTGATCCTGGTGCTGACCCCGCTGCTGATTTCGGTGGTGGTGCGCGCCTTCGGCTGGAGCCTGCTGCTGGGGTCTGACGGCCTGATCAACCAAGGCATCAGCGCCCTCGGCGGGCAGCCGGTGAAGCTGCTGTACACCCCGTTTGCGGTGATCATCGGCCTGGTCCACGTGATGCTGCCGTTCATGATCATCCCGGTGTGGACCTCGCTGCAAAAGCTCGACCCGGCCGCCGAGCAGGCCGCGCTGTCGCTGGGCGCCAGCCAGTGGACGGTGTTCCGCCGCATCGTGCTGCCACAGATCATGCCCGGTGTGCTGTCGGGCACGCTGATCGTGTTCGGCCTGGCCGCCAGCTCGTTCGCCATCCCGGGCCTGCTGGGCGGGCGGCGGCTGAAGATGGTCGCCACCATGATCTACGACCAGTACCTGGCCGAACTGAACTGGCCCATGGGCGCCACCATCGCCGTCGCCCTGCTGCTGATCAACCTGCTGGTGATGCTCAGCTGGAACCGGCTGGTCGAACGCCGCTACAAACGCGCACTTGGAGTGTGAACCGATGACCCGTAACGGCCCGCTGGCCCTGTCTTTTCATGCCTTGGTGATGCTGTTCATGCTCGCCCCGCTGGTGGTGGTGTGCCTGGTGGCATTCACCCCGGAAAACACCCTGAGCCTGCCCACTGCCGGCTTCTCGCTGCGTTGGTTCAGCGCTGTGTTCGAGCGTGCCGACTTCCTCGACGCGTTTTACAACAGCCTGAAACTCGCCGCCCTGGCGGCCTCGCTGGCCACCCTGATCGCCGTGCCGGCGGGCCTGGCGCTGACCCGCTACAGCTTCCCTGGCCAGGGCTTTGTCAACGGCCTGCTGCTGTCGCCGATCATCATCCCGCACCTGGTGCTGGGTGTGGCCTTGCTGAGGTTGTTCGCCCTGCTTGGGGTCAATGGCAGCTTCACCTGGCTGGTGTTCGCCCACGTGGTGGTCATTACTCCGTACGTGCTACGCCTGGTACTGGCTGCCGCCATCGGCATCGACCGCAGCGCCGAACAGGCCGCGCAAAGCCTGGGCGCCGGGCGCATCACGCTGTTCTGCAAGGTCACCCTGCCAATGATTCTGCCCGGCGTGGCCGGTGGCTGGCTGCTGGCGTTCATCAACAGCTTCGACGAAGTGACCCTGTCGATCTTCGTCACCTCGCCTGCCACCCAGACCCTGCCGGTGCGCATGTACGTATACGCCACCGAGTCCATCGACCCGATGATGGCCGCCGTCTCGGCGCTGGTGATTGCCGTCACCGCCCTGACCATGATCGCCCTGGACCGCGTGTATGGCCTGGACCGCGTACTGGTGGGCAAGCAATGACAAGGAATGCCCCTATGCCGCTGTTCAAGCGCGTGGCCGAACACGACCGCGAGCCGCTGCCCTTCCTGCTGGACGGCCAACCGGCTCAAGGCATGAACGGCGACACTCTGCTGACCGCCATCCTGACCAACGCCACCCACCTGCGTGGCAGCGACTTCAGCGCCGAACCGCGCGCCGGTTTCTGCCTGATGGGCGCCTGCCAGGACTGCTGGGTACGCCTGCAGGACGGCCGCCGGGTGCGCGCCTGCTCGACCTTTCTGGAACCGGGCCAATGTGTCACCCGCGAACCGGGGCGCCAGCCATGAGCGCAACCGTCATCATTGGTGCCGGCCCCGCCGGCATCCGCGCCGCGCAAACCCTCGTGGCCCATGGCGTGCGCCCAGTGCTGCTGGACGAAGCCAGCCGTGGCGGCGGGCAGATCTACCGCCAGCAGCCGGCCAACTTTCGCCGCTCGGCCAAAGCGTTGTACGGCTTCGAGGCGGACAAGGCCCGGGCCCTGCACAACACCCTTGAACAACTGCGCGAGCAGATCGACTACCGCCCGGAAACCTTGGTGTGGAATGCCGAGCAGCAAGTACTGGACACCTTGCAGCAGGGCCAGTTGGCCGACCGCCTGGCATTCGACCGGGTGATCGTCGCCACTGGCGCTACCGACCGCGTGTTGCCGATCCCCGGCTGGACCTTGCCCGGGGTGTATACCTTGGGCGCCGCGCAGATCGCGCTGAAGTTTCAGGGCTGCGCCATCGGCGAGCGGGTGGTGCTGGCTGGCACCGGGCCGCTGTTGTACCTGGTGGCCTACCAGTACGCCAAGGCCGGCGCCACTGTCAGCGCAGTGCTCGACACCTCGCCGTTCAGCGCCCAGGTACGCGCCCTGCCGCGCCTGTTGCTGCAGCCGGGCACCTTTGCCAAGGGCCTGTACTACCGCGCCTGGCTCACCCGCAAAGGCGTGCCGGTGCATCAGGGGGTGACCCTGCTGGGCATCGAAGGCGAGCAACGCGCCAGCGCCGTACGCTGGTCGCGCAATGGCCAACAACACACCTTGCCGTGCGACGCCGTGGCATTCGCCCACGCCCTGCGCAGCGAAACCCAACTGGCGGACCTGCTGGGCTGCCAGTTTGCCTGGAACACCATCAACCGCGCCTGGCTACCGGTACGTGACGCCCAGGGCCGCGCCAGCAGCCCCGGTGTGTACCTGGCTGGCGACGGCGCCGGCATCCTCGGTGCCGACGGCGCCGAAATGACCGGTGAACTGGCCGCCCTGACGCTGCTGGCCGACCTCGGCAAACCTGGCAACCCGCAACGCCAGCATCAGCTGGAAAAACGCCTGGCTACCCTGCAGCGCTTTCGCCAGGGCCTGGAACAGGCCTTTCCGTTCCCCGAGCAATGGGCTCGGCAGGCCCCGGACCCGTTGACCGTGTGCCGCTGTGAACAGGTCAGCGCTGGCGAAATCCGCGCCACCGTGCGCGCCGGGCACTGGGAAATCAACCGGGTCAAAGCCATGTGCCGGGTCGGCATGGGCCGTTGTCAGGGCCGTGTGTGCGGGGCCGCCGCCGCCGAACTGATTGCCTGCGAAAGCGGTCGGTCCATTGACCAGGTCGGGCGCCTGCGTGGCCAGGCACCGGTCAAGCCCCTGCCCTTCGGCCTGGAGATCAAGCCATGAAGTGGATCGAGGTGGACGCCATTGTTGTCGGCGGTGGCATCGTCGGCAGCAGCGCTGCATTGACCCTGGCCCGCGGTGGCAAACAGGTGGCGCTGCTTGAACGTGACTTCTGCGGCTCGCACTCCAGCGGGGTGAACTATGGCGGGGTCCGTCGCCAAGGCCGCTCGCTGGCCCAGCTGCCATTGTCGATGCGTGCCCATGCCATCTGGGGGCAGTTGCGCGAGTGGATCGGCATCGACGGCGAGTACACCCGCAGCGGCCACCTGAAGCTGGCACGCAGCCAAACCGACTTCGACGCCTTGAAGGCTTATGCCCGTCGGACCCAGGCCTTTGACCTGCGCCTGCAACTGCTGGAGCACCGCGAACTGCGCCAGCGCTTCCCTTGGGTGGGCGATATCGCCGTCGGCGCGTCATATTGCCCCGAAGACGGCCATGCCAATCCGCGCCTGGTGTCACCCGCCTTCGCCCAGGCGGCCCGGCACAGCGGCGCCCAGTTGCACGAACAATGCAAAGTGCTGGAGGTAGACCACGACGGCCAGCGCTTCACCATGCGCACCAGCACAGGCCAGTGCTTCAGGGCGCCCTGGTTGCTGAACTGCGCCGGTGCCTGGTCGGCGCAACTGGCCGAGTACTTCGGCGAAGCGGTGCCGCTGACGGCGGCCCACCCGGCCATGCTGGTCACCGAGCCACTGCCGCTGTTCATGACCGCCAGCACCGGGGTCGAAGGCGGCGGTATCTACGCCCGCCAGGTGGCGCGCGGCAACTGCGTGCTGGGCGGTGGGCGTGGCTTTGCCCTGACCCCGACCACCGCCCGCCCGGGGCAAGCCGCAGTGCTCGACATCCTGCGTAATGCCACCGAGCTGTACCCGGCATTGGCCGGCGCCCAGGCGATTCGCACCTGGAGCGGCACCGAAGGCTACCTGCCCGATGACGAACCCGTGATCGGCCCCAGCCTGCGCCAACCCGGCCTGCTGCATGGCTTCGGCTTTGCCGGCGCCGGTTTTCAGATTGGCCCGGCAGCCGGGGAAGCCCTGGCGCAATGCGTCCTTCATGGCGCGCCGGCCATCAGCCTGGCGGCCTTTTCCATCAACCGTTTTCAGCCCAGCCACCACTACAAGGAAAACCTGTCATGACGCACAAGCAACGTTTGCTCGCCCTGTTCTGCACCGTACCTGGCCTGTTCGCCTGCCTGCCCGCCATGGCGCAACCCACGCTGTACCTGGGCATGAACGGCGGCACCATGGAGCGGCTGTTCAGCGACAACATCCTGCCCTCGTTCGAGAAGGCCAACGGGGTGAAAGTGGTGATCGTTCCCGGCACTTCGGCCGACATCCTGGCCAAGGTCCAGGCCACGCCGAACAAGCCGTCGATCCACGTGATGGTGCTGGATGACGGCATCATGTACCGCGCCATCGGCATGGGCCTGTGCAGCACGCTCAAGCCCAACCCGACGCTGGCCCAGCTGCCGGAGAAGGCCCTGATCAAGGACAAGGCTGCCGCCGTCAGCCTGGGTGTGACCGGGCTTGCCTACAACAGCCGCCTGTTCAAGGAAAAAGGCTGGGCAACACCCACCTCCTGGAACGACCTGGCCGACCCGCGCTTCAAGGACAAAGTGGTGTTCCAGTCGATGGCGTCATCCACCTTCGGCTTGCACGGTTTCCTCATGTACAACCGCCTGCACGGTGGCAGCGATACCGACGTCAACCCGGGCTTCACGGCCTGGAAGAAGAACGTTGGCCCGAACGTGCTGGAGTACATCCCAAACTCGGCCAAGCTTTCGGAAATGGTGCAAACCGATGAGGCCGCGTTGTTCCCGCTCACCCCTACCCAGGTGACGGCGCTGAAGCTCAAGGGCATCCCGGTGGAATACGCCGCGCCCAAGGAAGGCGCCGTGGTGCTCAACCAGGCCGAATGCGTCACCGCCAACAACGACCAGCCGGAGCTGGCGCAAAAGCTTGCCGAGTTCCTGCTCAGCCCTGAGGCGCAGGCACCGGCACTGGAACTGGGTGACCAGATCCCGTCCAACCCCAACACGCCGACCAGCGACAAAACCCGTGGCCAGGTCGAAGCCATGCAGACCTACCTGCAAACTGCCGTGACCATCGACTGGGACCAGGTCAACACCCAGCGCCCGGAATGGAACGCCCGCTGGAATCGCCAGATCGAGCGATAGGCCGAGGCCCCCTGGCCCGCTCCCGGCGCCCCAGGTGCCGGCCAGCGGGCACCGTCACCCCGCCCGCATGGCGCCTCAATCCAGCACTGGCCGCAACAGCGCCTGCGCCTCGTACAGTGGCGGCAAATAACGCATGCGGATTTCATCAACACTCAACCGCGAGGCATGAGTCGTGATGGTCAGCGTCGCTTTCAACTGCCCGGCACGGTCCAGCAACGGTACACCCAGCACCCGCATACCGACTTCATATTCCTGGTCAACAATACAGAAGCCCTGCCCCTTCACCCGGTGCAATTCCGCCTCCAGCTGTGCCCGGTCTGTGAGCGTGTAGGGCGTCAACACCCGCAACGGGTTGCGTGCAAAGTACTCACCTCGCTCCCCCTCACCCAGCCAGGCCAGCCAGATTCGCCCGCCGGCCGTGCAATACATTGGCACCCGCGAACCGGGCCTGATCGACAACGACGCCACATGGCTGTAGCGGCTGCGCACCAGGTGGATGATCTCGTCACCATCGCGGGTACCCACCGACACATGCTCCTGGGTCTGGCGCGCAACCTGCTCGACAATCGGCCGTAGCATGCGCGGCAGCTGCGCCGAGTCCACGTACGCCTGGCCAATACGTAAAGCCTTGGGCGTCAGCCAGTACTCGCGGCTGTCAGTTTCGGCAAAGCCCTCGTGCACCAAAGTCAGCAAAAAACGCCGTGCGGCACTCGGCGTAAGGCCAGACAACCTGGCCGCCTGCGGCACGCTCAGGCGCGGTTGCTCAGCGCTGAACAATTGCATCAGGGCCAGGCCTTTCTGCAAGCCGGCGATCAAATCGCGGGGGTGGATGGCGGGCGTGTTCATCTTTACGACTCGCAAGTGGAAAAAAACAGCCGATTACTGCGATAACCGGATCATGGTTGCGATTATCGCATCAAAAGCCCGATCAACGCATTGTTGCTCTTCCACCTCTGCATCACGCTTGCCTTCACAACAACATCAATAAGGAGGTCAGCATGATTCGTGGTTCCACTGAACTGGTTGCCATCGTCGGTTCGCCCATTGCCCAGGTGAAGTCCCCCGAGAACTTCAACACCTGGTTCGCCAACAACAACTGCAACGTCGCCATGCTGCCCATCGACCTGCACGAAGCCGCGCTGGGCAGCTTTGCCGACAGCCTGCGCGGCTGGCAGAACCTGCGCGGGTGCGTGGTCACCGTGCCGTACAAGCAGGCCCTGGCCAGCCGCCTGGATGGTTTGAGCGAACGTGCGGCTGCCTTGGGTTCGGTCAATGTGATACGCCGCGAGCGCGACGGGCGCCTGCTGGGTGACAACGTAGACGGCGCCGGCTTCCTCGGTGCTGCGCGCAAGCATGGCTTTGACCCGGCGGGTAAACGGGCGCTGGTGATCGGTTGCGGCGGGGTTGGCAGTGCCATCAGCTACGCATTGGGCGAGGCAGGTATCGTCAGCATTACCCTCAGCGACCCCAGCACAGCGCGCATGGGCGCTGTGTGCGAACTACTCGGCAATGCCTTCCCGGGGCTTTCGGTCAGCACGCAGTTCAGTGGGCTGGAAGACTTCGACCTGGTGGCCAACGCCTCCCCGGTCGGCATGGGCACAGGCGCAGAACTGCCGTTGTCCGCTGCCCTGCTGGCCACGTTGCAGCCAGACACCCTGGTCGCCGACGTGGTCACTTCGCCCGAAATCACCCCGCTGCTGAACCGCGCCCGGCAAGTAGGCTGCGCGACCCAGACCGGCCCGGAAATGGCCTTCGCCCAACTCGGCCACCTTGGCGCCTTCATGGGCGTGACGCCGCAGGAGATCTGAGGCCATGGCCACTCTTGAACACATACAACACAGCTTTGACCTGGTGGTATTGGGCAGCGGCGCCGGTGGTTTTGCCGCCGCCGCCACGGCGGCTCGCCGCGGGCTGAAGGTGCTGGTAGTGGAAAAGGCCGAACGTTTTGGCGGCACCTCGGCGATATCCGGCGGCGCGGTGTGGCTGTACGGCACCGATCAAGCCCGCGCCGCGGGGGCCAAGGATTCACCCGAGGCCATGCGCACCTACCTCAAACATGTGATCGGCGACGGCTACGACCCTGCCCTCGCGGACGCCTTCATCGAACATGGCCACCAGGCACTGCGTTGGCTGGAACAGCACACCGAGCTGCGCTACGCCCTTCGACCGCACTCCCCGGATTATTACCCCGATGCCCCTGGCGCCACCCAGTTTGGTCGGGCGCTGGAAATGGTCGAGTACGACGGCAAGCACCTCGGCCCACGCTTCAAGGACCTGCAAATGCCACCGCCCGGCATGCTGTTGTTCGGCGGCATGATGGTCAACCGCGTGGATATCCAGCATTTCCTCAGCATTCGCCGCTCGCCCAGGTCGTTGTGGCATTGCCTTAAACTGATGGCACGTTACGCACGGGACCGCCTGCAGCACCCGCGTGGCACCCGGTTGACTACCGGCAACGCACTGATCGCCCGCCTGGCCACCAGCGCCTTTGCCCATGGCACACAGCTGTGGTTGCGCAGCGAGGCCCTGGAACTGATCGTTGAACAGGGCGCGGTCACGGGCGTGGTGGTACAGCACGAGGGGCGCCGCGAACGGGTACTGGCCCGCGGCGGTGTGGTGTGCGCCATGGGCGGGTTCGCGGCGGGCGCACTCGCCGCTGGCTACCGGCCAGCCCAGCAAGCACCGCACCTGACCATGTCACCCGCTGCCAACGACGGCGCTGCCCTGCGCCTTGGCCGGGCTGTTTCGGCAGCGCAGGGCGAGGGCCTGGCGGCCAACTTCTTCTGGGCGCCGGTTTCCGAACTGCGCCACGCCAGTGGCGAGCGTGAGCGCTTCCCGCATCTGGTTACAGACCGCGCCAAACCCGGCGTGATCGCGGTGAACCCGGCCGGGCGGCGCTTTGTGAACGAATCCGACTCCTACCACCACTTCGTGCAGACCATGTTCGCCAACGGCCTTTCCAGCTGCTGGCTGGTCTGCGACGCCGAGGCCATGAACCGCTATGGCCTGGGCCTGGCGCGGCCAAAACCGGTGAACAACCAGGCGCTGATCGACGCCGGTTACCTGTATCAGGCGGCAACACCGCAAGCCTTGGCCAAGGCCATCGGAGTCGACCCGCAGGTATTCGTGCACACCCTGGAGCAATTCAACGCCGACGCCTGCAACGGCATCGACCGCGCGTTCGGCAAAGGCGGCAACAGCTACAACCGCTACATGGGCGACCCGCAGCACACCCCCAACCCATGCCTGGCGCCGCTTGCCAGCGGGCCGTACTACGCCATCCGTATCCACACCGGCGACCTCGGTTCGGCCTGCGGCCTGGTGACCGACGCCCAGGCCAACGTGCTGAACCGCGACGGCCAGCCAATTGCCGGCCTTTATGCGGTCGGCAACGACATGAACTCACTGATGAAAGGCACCTACCCCGGCCCCGGCATCACCCTGGGCCCCGCCCTAACCTTCGGCTGGCTCGCTGCCAACCACATCACCGCGCGCCTGCAGGCGCCGGCCACCCAAACGGAGACCCCGGCATGTACTACGAACTGAGAACCTACACCCTCGACCCACTGAAAATGGCCGACTGGCTGGCCCTGTACCAAAGCCATGCGCTGGAAGTGCAAAGCGAGCACCTGGGTAACCTGGTGGGCTTTTTCACCAGCGAGTTCGGCGACGTCAACCAGGTGGTGCACATCTGGGGCTATGCCAGCCTCGACGAGCGCATCGCCCGCCGCGCCGCGATGGCAGCCGACCCGCGCTGGGCGGAATTCTCCCGGCGCAACCGCGAACTGGCGGCAGTAGTACGCCTGCAATCGCGGCTGATGCGGCCCACCGGCTTTTCGCCGCTGCAGTAAACCGTAAGCCATCTCCTACCAACGCCTGAGCGGAACCCTTGCATGCAACCCCTCGAATGCGACGTACTCGTCATCGGTTCCGGTGCCTCTGGCCTGGCGGCCGCCGTTACCGCCGCGCATCACGGCCTGCACGTGATCGTTGCGGAAAAAGCCAGCCAGCTGGGCGGCACCAGCGCCTGGTCGGGGGGCTGGCTGTGGGTTCCGCGCAACCCGCTGGCCGTTGCCGAAGGCATCGTCGAAAACGACGATGCCCCAGAACGCTACCTGCGTGCGCAAACCCATACGCACGAGCTGGACCCACGCCAGCGTGCATTCCTGCGCCACGGCCCCGAAATGGTGGCGTTTTTCCAACAGCACACCGCTGTACAGTTTCAATCCGGTAGCCGCATGCCTGACATGCGCGAAGGTGACGGCAGCGCAAACGGCGGCCGTTCGCTGTGCGCACTGCCCTACGACGGCCGCCTGCTCGGGCCTTGGCTGCACAAGCTGCGCCCGCCGCTGGACATCGTCAGCCTGGCCGGCATGGGCATTGCCGGCGGCGCCGACATGGCCGCCTTTTTCAATGCCACACAATCGCCCAAGGCAGCGTTGCATGTAGGTAAACGCCTGCTGCGCCACGGGCGCGACCTGCTGCTGCACCGACGCGGCCAGCAACTGGTCAACGGCAACGCACTGGTGGCACGCCTGCTGCGCAGCGCCCTGGACCTGGGTGTGACGCTGCTGACCGACAAGCCGGCCAGCCGCCTGTTGGGGGAAGGCCGGGTCAGCGGCGCGCTGTTTGCCGATGGCCAGGCGATTCACGCACGCCGGGGTGTGGTGCTGGCCTGTGGCGGCTTCCCGCACGACCGCAAGCGCATCGCTCAATTGATGGCTCATGCGCCGGATGGCACCCGGCATTACTCTGCAGCGCCCAAAGAAAACAGCGGCGACGGCCTGCGCCTGGGTGAACAGGCCGGTGGCCTGGTAAGTACCAAGCTGGCGCAATCCGGTGCCTGGGCACCGGTTTCGCGGGTACCACGCAAAGATGGTACCTTCGGCCATTTCCCGCACCTGATCGACCGCGCCAAACCCGGCTTCATCGCCGTGCGCCGCGATGGCCGGCGCTTCGTCAACGAAGCCGATTGCTACCATGACTTCATGAACGCACTGTTCGCTGCCACGCCGCAAGGCGAGCCACCTGAAGCCTGGCTGATCTGCGACCACGCCGCGCAACGCCGCTACGGCATCGGCTGGGCCAAGCCGTTTCCCTTCTCCACCCGCTTTTACCAACGCTGCGGCTACCTGCACAGCGGCGCTACGCTGGCACAGCTTGCGCAACGCTGTGGGATCGATGCCGCGCAGTTTCAGCGCACGGTGGAAGGCTTCAACCACCCTGCGGCACAAGGTGAAGACCCCACCTTCCAACGCGGCGCGTCAGCCTACAACCGGGCCCAGGGCGAACCGCAGCAGGCACCCAACCCGTCGCTTCGGCCGTTGCTGAAGGGGCCGTTTTATGCGGTGAAATTGCTGCCAGGCAGCCTTGGCACCTTCGCTGGCCTGGGCACCGACGCCTCAGCCCGCGTGCTGGACCACGCGGGGCAGCCGATACCCGGGCTGTTTGCAGTGGGTAACGACATGCACAGCGTGATGGGCGGGCACTACCCGAGTGGTGGCATTACCCTTGGGCCGGGGATGACTTTTGGATATGTGGCTGGAAAAGCATTGAGTAGTTCATAGTCAACAAGCCACTCAAGCTGCTCCAGAGATCACGTTGATTTTCTCTGGTTTGAGGCTGTCTCGCTTCTCACTCAATGGTCACTTTCACTACGCGGCTCTATCTGAATATCATCGCTCTACCATTTCCTCGCACGCATGGCTTTGCGGCACTATTCGGATGTCCACACGCCGATTCTCTGCTCGACCATCGAGGGTGTCATTGCTGCTAACCGGCTGGCTGGCTGCCACGCCCTGCACAGCAAAACAACTGTCTGGAATATCCCCCATACGCTGCATCCAGTCGCGCACGGCAGAGGCTCGGGCTCGGGACAGTTCAAGATTTTTGACGGCATCACCCCGCGCATCCGCATGCCCGGAGATAACGATCAGCCAACCCGGTTGGGCCTTGATGTCAACCAGTGCGTTGATCAGCAGCCTGGTGGAACCGGGCTTGAGTTCTGCACTGCCAGGGTCGAACAGATTCAAACTGTCGAGCTGGATCGGCTCAGGCGTGCGGGGCTCATTGGCTTTCCTGGATGCCCACTCTTGCCAGCCTAGCCAACCCACAAAGACACTGCTGACCGTCAATGTCAGCAACCACGGCAACAAAGCGCGCTTCTGTACTGAAGGCTCGACTACAAATGTGTAGGTCGGCGGCACCGAAACAACAGACCCGATCTGAGGACTGACCACTGGCTCACCACGCGGCGCCCAGGCTTGCAAAGGAAGCGGCATCGTCACATCCCTGCTTCCCGATACCCGCTGCACCACATTGCTGATCTGGTGTCGGAAAACCGTAAGCGAAGCTAAAGGTGCGTGGCCAAGTCGCTCCAGACGGTGCTCCAGCCGCCCCAGCTCAACAGTCAGTTCACTCAGTGCCGACCAGTTGGACCTTCCCCAGTCCATTGTTCGAATCAAAGGATGTAGCTGAGCGAACAACCAGGCGATGAGATCGATGCGAGCTGAAGCCTGCACGGGCCACAAATGCGGCCACTGGTCCATGATTGTAGAGAGCAGCGCCACCCCTTCGGTCAAACCAGCGAGCCCCGTACGATAACTGCGCGCCAGTACAAAGGACGCTGCCGTCTGCAACTCTACCCCGTTAAGTTCGAAGAGCCGTAAGCACAATGCTTCAACTTTCACCCAGTCAACGTCGGGACACGCTGGGTGGTTAAGCTTGGCCAGTTCACCATGCAACACTCTGAACTCATCAAAACTGCCTGGGTCCCCACCCAGGCGAACCCGCATTTCAAAAAGCGCCGTCATGTGGCCCCCTTGTCGTAGATCTATGGCTTGGAGAGATAGCCTTCCTGCTTCAGGTGGCGCACAACCACCCTGCCCTCAGGCGCAAGCGTGGTGCCAAACGTGACCCGGCCACCCCCCTTGATGAGCACGTCGAGTGCGTATTCCAGATGACCCGGCTGTAGCTGAGGAAGCAATCCGATGCGCACCTCTGCGAGCCGCGGTTCATACCTGCGCAGCGTGTTCACAATGTCATTCATCAAGCCATGGGCCGTGGCCGGCAGCCCTTGTAAAACCGTCCCCATATCCGGCAAGCCATAGTCCGGCAGATGGGCGAGTGTCCCCGCACGGCTGTTGAGAATGCGCTGAAGATTGTCCAGAACCGAAAGCGTCAGCTGGTCATCGTCAGTGACCCTCTCCAGTTCCAACTCCCCGCTGAAATTCTGCAGCAGCGTTTCGTAAAGCGAAGGGCCTGGTTCAACCATTTGCTCAGTCCTCGGTACGCGGGCGCAACTTCAACCGGTTGTCACCGAGTTCGATAACCCTGGGCTTGTCCGGGTACAGGTCAGCACGCTGCAAAGTCAGACGCCACGCGTTCTGCACATTGTCCGGGCTTCTGAACAAGGCAATGACGCCAATATATTGGGCCTCACTCTGCAACGGCGTGCTGAGCTGAGCTGCCGCCCCAGGTTTGACCACCACGGCCTTTTCATTGAGTAAGTCGCCACCCAGAACCCGCTCGCCATGGCTTGCCAGATCCTCGTAGGTTGCCCTGCCCAGTGCCTCGTGATCGCGCAACTGGTAAACACGCACCAACACCGGGACCGATAGCCCACTCATGTCCACACTGGCGGTGTTCATCGCCGACCGCCCTGTAAAATCCAGATGCAGCGTTTTGACTTGCTTGTAGAAAATTGCATGGGCCGTGGAGGTGGTGCCGTCCACCACCTTCTGGGTGAGGCCACAGCCGCCCAGCAGTGTCACCAGCGCAACGACCGTGACGCGGTTAGAAGCGGTACGCCACATGCTGTACCTCCCTGTTGCAAGGATTGAGTTGCAGGCCTTGATATCGGCCCAGGTTGACAGTGATGGTGTTGGGGTGGGCCACTGGCTCTTCGCCCGTCGGCAAACCCAGTACTGCAGTCATTCCCAACCTGACTTGCGTACGGCCCAGTACCGGCGCCGGCAACAGGTGCAGCGGAATCGACAGCTGTAGCTTGGCCGTACAGCGCCACCCGAGATACACCTCCAGCAGCACCAGCAAGTCGAGCTGCAGCCGACCACCAGGTAGCCATTCACGCGCTTCATCCGGGTCGTCGGTATGCAGCAGCAGGCGCAACTGGCTGTTGGCATCTAGTCCGACAGCGCCTAGCGGCGTGCCTTGTGAAAGACTGACCGGGCTGTCAATTGCGAGGCTGGCCAGCCGTTGGAGTACAACCCGCTGCGGCCAATGCCCGGTTACGTATGCTTGTGTGCTTGGGGCCAGCAACTTCACCAACGCGGCAATCCCCTCTGCGTTGCGGGTGGGCAAGCGCATTACGCTGAGCAACGCCAGAAAGCGTGACATCGGTGTGGCGATACGTTCGGCCGTACCCGGTACCCCAAGCCCGATCAAGCCCAGCAAGCACTGTGAGGTCGCATCGCGCCCGCCCGCCTCAAAAGTCGCGGGATACGAGTACTTGCGCCAGATACGATAGAACTGGGTGAACACCCGATGGTTGAAGATATCGAGAAACGCCTCGATCGCTTCATGGCCCTCACGGCGCTGGGCAATGTCGTCCAGATAGGCCGTGGGCAGCGGCGAATCAACACCATACAAACCCAGTAGCCGCGTGCGTACGGTAATAGGGCGATCAGGACAGGCGTCGTCGAATTCTATGGCCTTCAACTCACTCGCGGGAAAGCCCATGCCAGGGTCGGGCCGAAAGCGGACCCCGTCATCCCCCGGGTGTGCGGTACTGCCTAACGGTGGTTGATCGACCAGTACATGCTCCAGCAACTGACAGAAGCGATACACATTGGCCGACGCCACCTGCCCCTCCATTACATCTAAAAGCCCCTCAGCCTTCAGCCGGGAATACGCTGACTGTGATGTTCGCTCCATCGCAGGCACCTCCCGGTAGGTTGCAAGATCAACGTCAGTTGCGTGCACAAGTGGATGTCGGCATACAGCGCGAAGAACCGGCTGAGCATTTCACCGAACAGGCAGATGTCCCCTTCCCCCGAAAAGCCATTACTGTCGATCGTCACCTCGATATCCACGCCGCGCAGCAGGAAGCCTTTTTCGAATCGCTGGATAAGGTGATGCTTGACATCAACGATGGCCTCCAAACGACGGCGATTGGTTTCGCTACCCGTCCACTCATACAAGGCCAACGTGCCACGCAGCACTTCAGCACTGTTGAGCATGGGCAAGAAGTTCGAGCCCAGATGGCTCAGCACTCGCCAGTGGAAACGGTCACGATTCGGCGGGTAGCATGGCAGCGTGGGTGAGGTCAGGTTGCGCACCTGCAGCCCGGCCTGGGTGGACTGCGCGGCAGCATCGAGCAAGGTACTGCGCAGGGCCTTGCGCGGCAGCTGGCCATTGGTCCCGGTAAGGCGCAGTGACAGGCTTTTGCGCTTGAGCAACACATCCTTGTCAAAGCCTTCCCCGCCCAGGATCAGCCAGGTGTCATGCAGGCCATTGGCGCCCTGCCTGAGGCGGGTATGAAAGTACCTCTCCGGGGCCTCATCGCGGAGCATGCCACCCTTGTGGCGAAAGCTGCTGAACGGCACGTAGTCCTGACGGATACTGTTCTTCGAACCGGACACCCTGTCTACGGAATAGATTTCCGTGTGACCGTCCTGCAGTCGCATCGGGCGAAGCAGGTACTCGTTCTGCAACGGATCCAGGTTGAGCGGATCCGCGTCCAGTGGAAACAAATTGATCACGGGGACCGCGTGTAAACGGATGTGCTCCTCGTTGGGCGTGAAGGCATGCGACCATGCCTCACATAGCACGACGTCAAGCTCGAACCAGGCAGCGTTCAGTGGCAATGACAACGACTCCAAGCCGCACAACGTCACGAACATGAATTTTTCGCGGAAGGTGAAGTACTCAAGCAGCAGCTGATAGCCACTGAACGCACTATCACCTTTGGGCCAAAGGCGGTCATCGTCAGCGAAGCCCTTGGGCTTGAAGTGGCCTTCAAGCACCTGACGTTCTGCCTCGCCCGGCATGCGCACATACAGCGCCTGTACCTTCAAGGTCAGTGCTTGATGCAGTGCACTGGCCAATGCGGCATCAGCGTTCAGGTACAGCGGTATCTGAGCAAGATCCAGCCGGGTCCAATCTGCCATCTCCCCACACAGGAAGCGCAAACGTAGCACCGCACGCCCATCAGGCTCGTGATCAATACGCACGGTGTCAAGCGTGAGCGGCTGAAGCGGCAAATCCTGTGTCGTGCAATAGCGACAGCGGGTACGTTGCGGACCCACTGGCTGAGACAGCACCTGGAACCCCCTGGCAATGGATTCGCTGCCTTTCATCTGGCTGACATCAGGCATGAGCTCAACGATGGCCAGCGAGGGGATGGTGCGCAGGTAGTGCGGCCACAGCAGGCTGACCAGTCCCTCGGTCAGCTCGGGCAAGTCGTCGTCCAGCTTTTCTCGCAGACGCCCCATCAAGAATGCGAAGCCCTCGAACAAGCGCTCCACGTAGGGGTCTTCGGCTCCGGGCTTGCCCAGATTGAGCTGCGCCGCTCGGTCGGGAAACGCCTGGGCAAACTCTTTACCCGCTTCCCGCAGGTAGCGCATTTCGGCATCGAAGTACCGTAGGGTTAGGTTGTCCTTACTCAAAACAGGGTCCTGATCAATGTGAGTTAGCTGCACAGCACCGCAGCACGTACCGGGTCAATCGCTACCAGCGCCGCCAACTGCTGTTCCATCTGCCTTGCCAGTGCTGGCCGGTCGGCATCGTTGCGCTGGGCTTTCAAGCGCAGCAGCTTGAGCAACCGTGCCTTGACCTCGAAGATCAGATCGGGCTCCCAGTCGGTCAGGGCGTGGTGGTGCGCGGCGGTATCCAGTTCAGTGAACAAATGAATGGCCAGTTCGGCCTTGCCGTACTGCTCGGCCACCCGGGCCATCAGCAGGCGCAGCAACCAGCGTTGCCGCCCGGCCTGCGTATCAGGCCGGTTTGCAAGCCACGCCAGCGCTTGCTCGACACCCTCAGCATCGGCTTGCGCCAGTGCCTCAGGTTCCAACGCGAGGATTTCGCAGGTTGCCGTGGTGGTTGCCGAGGCTGCAGCAGGCAGCCATTGGGCGGAGCGGCTGTCGCTGACGTGCTGGTTGATCCACTCGCGTGTGATTTCATCCGCGAAGGCCGAGCCATCGTTCCAATACAGCATGTCCAGCCCAGGCAAGCGCTGCAGCAGCATGTTCAGGTCATGTTTGACGATGGCTGCCCAGCTACCTTGCGGTTGGGGTGATTTGCTCAAGGCCTGATGCAGATGCCATTGCAGGTCCAACCAGAAATGGTTGACACCCTCGGCATACATCCGCTCGACCTGGTCGATCAACTCACTCCAGCGTTGCTGCACGTGCAGGCGTTTTAACTGGGCGCGGTATTCACCGCGCGGGGGCGCCAGCCGGGTAATGCCCTGTGCGTCTTGCGGCGGTACCTGATGCACGGTGTCCCAACGCAAGCTCTTCATCAGCCTATGCGCTGCCAGCCAACCTTCTGGTTGTTCACGCAGGTAGCTGGCCAAGCCCCGGCCACTGTCCAGCAAATCGCGACCGGACTTGATGGGTGATGCGCTCGGGCCAGGGGCGCTACTTCTCGGCGGTGAGTCACTGCTGGTCTGCGGGACGATTGCATCAACACCTCCCGACATAGCGAGTCTATTGCTGAGGGCGCCGTACAAGGCGTCCAGCCCCGGTCGCTGGTCTGCGGGCCAGTTGCTGCAGCCGTGCTCCAACCACACCAGCGCAGCCACCGTTCGCTCGGTTTCAGCCTTGACCACCTGAGGGTACAGCGACAGGCTTGCCAGGACCCTGCTGCCGGCAAGCCACTCCAGGGCCATTTTGCGGCTATTGGGACGCGCCGGCAGGATGTCGCAGGCATAGCGCTCCATCAGCGCCGCCAGCAAACTCAGGCCATCTGCCAAGCCGGACTCACCGTCCCTATGCAAGCGTGCCCACAGGTAGTAGGTGGCAACACGAAGGTCTTTGCAGGACTGCTGGAGCAGCTTCTGCGCCAGTTGGGCCACAAGGTCGACATCCGCCCCGGAGAGTTTGTTGACCTCTTCGCGCATGCGCTGGAAATCGTCGTCGTAGCCCGGGTCCTCTCCCACCGGTGCATCACCGCTGATGGGCGTTAGCCAAGGCTCCCAGGATTCGCTGTATTTGCGGGCAATGACCAGTGGCTCGCTGGTGGACAAACAGCTTTCGATCAGGCTTTTCAGGCTCATTCGAAGCCCCCATTGTGCGTGTACTGCGGGGTATCACGGCCCTCTACCAGAAAGATCTCTCGCGGCAGGCTGAACCCGCGTAACTTGAGCAGCGCCAGCGGCCCTTCGCCCAACTCCGTGCGCAAATGCCAAGTCAGGCCCAGGCCATCTGGCGCATCCAGCACGACCCGGAAGCGACTGTCGCCGTCATCCAACGCCGTGATGTTGGCCTGCTCCAACAAACGAATCAGCCCCCAGGTGCCCTGGTAGTCCGCAAACAGACGTTCGCCGGTATGAACACTGCTCCACGTCAGGCTGATACCCGGATGATCACCCTGCCCGGGCCAGCGAAAGCGTTGCCAGCTTTCTCGCTGGTTGAAGTAGTGGTGCTTTTCACCGTTGAGTACGAAGGTGGTCTGCACCACATCACGCACAGGCTTGCCTTGCAGCTCGAAGCTCAAGCCCATACCGCCATCGGTGTACAGCACATCGGCCAACTGGCTCAGCTGGTTGATCGCGGTGAGAAAGTCCGGGTTGAAACGCAGCCCCTGGCTCTGCCCCGCGTCGGCCACCCAGCGGCTGCCTTCCTTGCGCAGAAGCCCCGTGAGTTGCTGTGCCAGAAACTGTTCGATCCGCCCGGAGTCGGCGCGGATCATCTGCCCCAGCATGGGCAATGAGGCGTCACTGCTGGTGACGGCGAAGGGATAGCGGCCGCTGAAAGCGCCCTGCCACTCATCGACGATCGCGCGCTGCCAGGTCCGGTTGAGGCCGGCCGACGACGGCTGCAGAATCTGTTGCCACGCCTGATCCAGCGGCTGCACGAACAGCGTATTGGCCGCTGGCCCCCAGTCGGCGCCGAGGCTGGCGGCGATCAGGTTGCCATAGGCCTGGGTGTCGGTCAGGTCCGCGCCTTTGCCTTGGAATACCGTCTGTGCCACGGCCTGCATCATCGCCTCGGGATCGGGCGCATTGACCACCTGCTGCAGCTTCAAGCGCACACCGGTGACCCGCGTGAGGAAGGCTTGCAGGCTCAGGCGGCCATCGACTGATCGCCCTTCAGTGTCCTTGCCCAGCAACGCCATCAAAGGGCCAAAGGTACTATCGAGCGGGCCGCTGGGTGTTTGGGGAAGTTGATCGACGATCGGTGCTGCTTTTTGCCCTACCAGCTTCTGCGCGGATTCGATCAGGGAATCGGCCAGGGCCTGGCCACGAACGCCGGCCTGGCCCTGGTAGCTCAACGTGTTCATCAAGGCGATCAATGGTGACTGGCGCACGTCACTCACCAGCGTCAACTGTGCAATCACATCGCGCAGGCCATGGCCCTGCTGCCAGCGCAGGCTGTTGAGGAAGGTTAGCCAGGCACTGCTGTAATCCTGGAAGTAGCGGGTGGTCAACCGCTCCCTAAGCTGGTCGGGGCTCAGCGCCTTGGCGATGTCGTTGGGGTGGTCGCTGAGTACCCAGTCGATCTCTTCGCGCCGGGCTTGCGCCGAGTCTTCAATGGCTGCACGAACCTGCCCTTCCCAGGCTTGGCGGGTGAATACACCGGGGACCTGTTCAGCACTGGCGAACAGAGCGCTTGCATCGGTGTCGCCGACCAGCTGTTGCAAACCCAACGCCGGGTAGTGGTTCGCCGCGGTGTCGAGGACCTGCTGGTACAGGCTGCTTTCAGCGTTTCGCTGACCCAGTTCACGCAGCAGCACCTGGCGTGTTTGGGCGATCAACCTGAGATTGGCCTTGATCGCCCAGTCAGGGTGCTCGGGCAGATGCTGGCCGTAGAATGTCCACAATGTCGGTTCGGCAGCGCCCAAGGTCTCGGCCAAGAAAGCAGCATCGGCTTTTTCTGGGCGCGCCAGCATCAGATAGGCTTTGAGGTAGATGTAAGCCTGCTGTGTCCGCTGAGAGCTCGCCGGAGGCAAGTTGACCAACGCCTTGAGCCGTTTTTCCAGCTCAGCGACGGCTGGGTCACGGAGCAGCTGGTTATTGGCCTGCGTATAGAGGGGCCACACCGCTTCACGCAGCTCGTGCGTCCGGCTCAGGCCAAAGCGCTGATACCACGGTGCGCCGTGTTCTGATCGGTAGCCCAGGCGGGAGAGTTCGCGTACCAGCTCACCCAGTGCCTGTTTAGTGTCTGTACCTGCTACAGGCTGCTGCAAAGCGCTGTACGCCGCCGCTATCTGACCGACCTCGGCACGGTTGCTCGCAAACGACAACAGCAAGCCGATGCCCCAAATGAAAGCGAGGCCGAGCGCAGAAACGTAGGCGACTCTGGCTGGGTGCCAACCCAGTCGCCGGGCTCGGGCGGAGCGATCGTTGAGGATCCCTGACCATGCTGGGTCTTCAGGCCAGTGATGATCCACGCGAAGGTTGTTCTGGAGTCGCAGCGGTAAGCTGAACCACACTCCACGCAACCAAACGTCGCGTCGCCGGAACAGCGCGGACAATGCAGCGCACCATCCGGAGACACCCTCGGTCGCAACATCGCGTGACAATCGAAGCAAGAAATCATGATCAGAGTCTTTTTGAAGCTGCGATAGACCCTGCTCACGTAAGGGTTGTGCGAGCATGCCTAAGTGGTCGGCGAGCCGCACTGGCGATAATGGTACCGGGAGCATGCAGCCTACCGCTCCGATTTCGCGCGCGTGCTGCGGCCACATACTGTCGCAGACCTGCCACACATGCAGCAGCAATTGGCAGCGTAGGGTTTTGGCCAGATTCTGCAAACGACGAACGCTATCGTTCATCGCGCTCACGTTATTGCTTTGGTCTTTGTTCAACACCCAGACCACCCCATTGAGCGCACGGTTGCGGCATAGGCCGCGCCACTGCAAAAGCAACGCGTCTTGCGGTTCACCTTGGATGCTGCCGGCCCACAGCAGCACGGTGTTTTGCCCTTCCAGCCAACGCTGCTCGCTCAACCCAGGGGCAATCGCCTCGATCTGCTCAGACTCACCGACCACCAACAACAGTCGAATTTTGCGCCGCCAGAAGAAGCCGTAGCGTCCCTTCAAATGCGCCCTCAACTCGGGTACGCCGAAAGGATCCTCAGCATTAGAAACCACGTTTCTGCCAGTCGAACGAGTCCGGTTGACTCCGAGCTTTTGTCCCATCAGAGCAATAAAATCTCTCGCGCCCAACATTCGGATAGCCAATTCGCCGACGCCATCGAGAAAGAGAAATATCAAACAGCCGATCAACAACACTGCTGTCCATTGCAAGCGTGCAGTCTCACTCCTCACCTGCACTACGGGATTATCGACCCAGATCAATACCCCACCCGCAACGAGCAAACACAGGATCACTATCCAGACGCTGATTCTCTTCTTTTTCACGATCAATCCCTATTTCAAGATCTCATGCAGGCCGGACAATAAAAATTTGAGCAGAGGCATCGTGTAGCAGGACCACCTGCGGACCGTCCTCCGCCTTGGCACACTCACTAGCAACGATTAATGCGACATTACCTACTGCACATCCAGGTAAACCAAACGAATCATCCAATCGATGACACCTGGCCACGTTGAAAGGGAAACGTGCTGCATTCACAGCGATACTTGTCTCACGTAAAACGTCACCAGGCACCTGAGCCTGCCAACTGAAGTACGTTTCTTCTCCGGCACGCAGTTGCCCCCAAAGAAATGCATCCGTAACTGCATCCTTGATAGAGCGACCAGCGCACTCAAGTTGGACAGGGCGATGAACCAGGGCGATCGAATCAATTTTTTGCGTGTTACACCACTGCGAAGAGCCCAACAACACAGCTGTCACGGTCTCGGCCTGTTCAGCAACGGGGTTTAGAAAAAGATTAATTTCAACGGACATTAACAGTTGATGTCGTTCCGGCGCATCCAACCAAGTGTCCAGCCACATTACGCCATCATCGTCCATTGCAAAGACCACGTTATCAGTTAAACGGTGGTTGGTGGTAACTGCAGACCAAATAGACAGAAGCTCTTCATTGCAAAGCACTTGGTTATGCCTGATACGAACATCCACAGCAAGACTGCGCGCCCCGATCTCTAAATCAGACTCCAACCCACGTACAACTTTTTGTAAAAATCCACGTAAACGCTTAGCGTATTCGGACTTTGAGTGATTTTGTACCGACGGTTTTAATTGGCTCAACCGCATTGTCAAGGCTTGTCCTTCCAGATAAATAGGTTGGAGAGGCTTACTACCCAAACGCAGGGCCTGAGCAAGTTTATTATTACCCGCCCCGGAACAATAGGATACGGCCAATACGGCAACCGTACGCTGGCCGCGCCGAATGAGTGACCGCTCCAACTCATCGCGACGCTCATTCCAACTCTCTATATAATCTCGATGTTTCTCGTACGCCAACAAACGCAGTGCGTAGAACACTAACCCGGTAATCAAAACTCCTAATAATGCGCAGATCCAAAACCAAAATGATGTATGCCAACTGTCCACCCGCCAAAGCAGGGCCATCAACCCGCCAATTACGAGCGAACAAAGCAAGATGACCACACCCCACCGCCAGTGCCGAGGTTGCCGGGGTAGCAATCGCCTCTCGGGTAATGAGTTCAGGTCAACTGCCATCTCACAGCCTACCTGCTTGAGGAAGCGACGTGATTAACTCACAACCACAGGAACAGCAATGACCGTCTAAAGCAATGGGCCGACCTTTAACTTTCGAACCTGTATCCCCCTCTGCTATTTCATTCACGCCGTGCCCAGGTATTGGACAAAAAACAGCATCACCTACGCAAGCGACATCAAGCTGCATGAATTTCAATCCACGGGTGCCGGCAAGTACCTTGCCTCCCGAAGACAGTTTGTCGCCAACACGAATAACTCCGCGCATATCATTAAGCACTCAAAAATAAGATCATCACCCGCCTTTCAGGCAGCCTATGTTTAAATACCCCCTGAAATTTAGAGCCCACCATTACTCAATCCGATTGTCACTGTTAACAACACACCTCGCCGTTTTGTCGCCCAACACAATCATCTTATCTTCGGATGCATAACCATGCGGATTCTCAGGGGTTCTGTGCACATTCACTCCTCCTCCCCAACTGGGATTGGCATATGCCTGACCACGTGTAACTTTTGTATCCCGGCCATAGTAGTCCTTGGTCACTGGTGTTTCCGGCCCCTGGGGGTCAATTTCAGGGGAGTACTGATAATAATTTTCGTCATACCAATCCTTAACCCACTCCAGCCCATTATCCGACATGGCATAAAGGCCCAACGGATTGGGAGGAAACCTGTCTACCGGCAAGGGCGTGAGCCCCTTCGTGCTCCACCCCATTTGTCTAGCAAACTCCCTACGATCTCGAGAAGTAGAAATGTTAATTCCTTTCGGCCCTCCCCCATATTTAGTAAAACCATCATTTGTCTGCTTATAAGTACCGTCATCAGTGGCCACCATCAAAAACTGCCCGCGGCTGCGTGCCGCGTACTCCCACTGGGCCTCAGTGGGTAATGAGAAAGGAAGATTGGACACTTTAGCCAGCCAGTTGCAATAGCGGTCGGCTTCATACCAGTCCATATGCGCTGGCAAATTAGGTAAAGAATTAATGTTCTTCCACTTTTCCTGTATCCCCCCCACTTCAAAAGAACGCAACTTAAGACCACTGCTTTTAAGATACATCTCAAACTCTTTATTTGAGATCTTAAATCTTGCAATAGAAAAGGTACTCAACTTGACCTTATGTACTGGCCGGCTATCTCCATCACTATCATAAGACATTTGCTCCGGCCCATACTCTAAGCCATAATCCCCCATCAAATATTCACCCCCCTCAACAAACACCAAGTCCCTTTTTACTTCTTCGACAAAATGCTTCATCTCTATCGGCGTTATCCCGAGGTCCTTATAATCAACTCCGCTCGCCAACTGGTCACAGCCTGACAAACTCAAAAAAACCAAACAAAATATAGACACCTTAAAAATTTTCACGACCACTCCAATTAGGTTTACTCAGACAATATCCGCACTACAAGGACCAAACTTGCAGCGTCGCGGGTAATTCGGATTACGACCAACGTTTAGCTTATAATAGACTGTATCATTCATAGCGAGCGCATAACCAGAAGAACCAAACTCCTTCAACCGATCATAAATTATGGCCAATTCGCTTCGCTCATATTTTATTTCATAGAATTCTCTGTCTCGATCCCTCCCTAACTCAAGAAAGTCTACCAAGCTTCGCTCATGCCGCTCGACGGCGTCCAACTCATCGTATCCCTCTGATGGGCCATTCCCTTGCGCATTGACACGAGACAATACTTTATGCCACTCCGGCTTGCTCTGAATACTTCTGAGCACACAAAGCACCGCCTCTTTTCGTTCCCCGTAGCGATCGAGAAACCCGATGTTTCCTGGATCTATATTATCCCACTTACCATGACGCGTTAGAAGGTGAAGCAATATACCCTTAGCTTCAGGTGTGTAGCGCAACAGATCCAACTGTCGAGTGATAACATTTTTAGCTAACTGATTCCGTCGTCTCGAAGCATCAATACTCTTCTTCGTCTCATCAGCCAATTCACCAACCTGTTTTGTGAAATCGTCTGCAATGTTTTCAATTGTTTTTTTTACGAGTGAGTAATACTCATATACATTAGCTTCAACGACCTCCATTTGCATAACACAATACTTCGTATACACTTCAAATGCATCCTCATCCATAACTCTAAAAAAACCATAATTCCTTTCATTCAATTGATAAATCAACCAAGCACCAAACTCCAGAAAGGTATTGCCATCCACCTCACAAATAAAGCCACCTTTGGCACCCGCCCCTTTGCATAGAGAGGCTGCAAAATGAAAACAAAACTTCCCATTAATAAAAGTACAATGAAAACTCAAGCCGGCACCCACCCCCGCCAACCCTGCAATACTGGGTCCTATTTTACAAAAATCGACGTACTCTCCAGTAGTCTCCAGTATACCGCCATTTGTTTCCCCTGCCGCTGTCGGCTTTAACCATTGCAGTGATCCCGTCAGTGTTCCTTCCGCCCTCGCACCTGCAAAAGCTTCTGCCGAAAGTTCTATCCCTTCATCTTCACTGTTCATCTGCTGATGAAAATCGTAAGCTCGGCTTCTTCTTTCACTGAAACGTCTCAAACGACCAGGTTGGCCCATGACGGTTTGCTGGTCACCACTACTGACCACTTGGAATTGAGCCTCCACCTGAAGCGTCGCTCCAATAAATGCGGCCAAGCGAACGTTCAAACTTAGGCGCATCATCCCTAAATCAAACGGGACCTCGTTCTCATCAGAGGGATTAACTGTAAGCGCCCATCCGATGCGATCCGGGGCGTAAATTGAAAAGGACGCTATGCCGGCAGCCGCAGTCAAGCTGCCGCCACCCTCTCCTTTGATGGAGAATTGTTGCTTACGTGGATCAATTTCAACATTTGCGCCGAAATTGGAAACAAAGCGCATAAACTGTGCTCCGCCCTCAAAGTCAATATGATCCCCCCACGTTGCCTCACCTTGTGCGGCAGCATTCCAGCTATCTGCCCAGTCAAAAAGTGAACAATCCATACTCAGCGCCTCAGGATCAAAACCAAGGTCTGCCCATTTAACAACATCCTTCAGATCAATTTTTATTTTTGGCCAATTCAATCCGGCAAGTTGCCTCTTAAGCTTCTTGTCGTCTATGCGTCGAATCTTTCCATCACTGCGTCGCTCAAAGATACTTTCAGCGCCGCCTTTTTTGTCACTACTTTTCAACGACACAGTATGGAGTTTTCTGCCATCCTTGCCTTTACTGTAGTAACCTTTTTTTACATAAACTACAGGCGCTCGTTTCTTACCCGCTTTTCTTTTAGCAGACTGACCACTAACAGGAACAAGCTCCACAACATCATTATATTTCATGTCTTGAGTAGAAAACTCACCAATTTTTTCTTTTAACTTTTCTCGCTTCAGCTCCAAATTTTTCTCAGCTCGCACTACAGCGTCATGAAATGACGCCTCAGGCGCTGTTGTGGTTTCTGCAGCAATTCCATATTCTTCAATTGCAACGGAGTAATTAATTTTTTCCTGATGAAAATCATTTACGCACTGCTGCATTTCCTTCCAATGCGCCTCAAACTCTGCAGCCTCACTGTCAGCAATAAAAACCAACTCTTCGGTTTCCGGACAAAAATAACACTGTACCGATTGATGATGAGCCACTACAACGGGTTTACTTTTGCAAATCCTGTTTTCTGCTACTGAGATATCCGCACCGCTCATTTCCTATCACTCCGAAGTTACTCAAAGAATAACTTTATGCTTTGAAGATCAATTCCATAGTGGGATTGTGTATAACCATTCCCATCTGTCATACCTCTGAGCACGCTGCCATCGGCAGCTTCAATTCGATACCGTACGTAAGGTTTTGGCTGGTCACTGACTTTATCTCTAACTTGAAAGCCACCTTGCATGGGATTGATGTAAACAGGATCTTCCAGAATCATCGGCGCCAGGGCCTTCTCCAATGAGGCAGTGCCTCCCCAAGCGATATTGTCATTCTTGATATGCAGTTCACCCGGGGCACCGATCTCAACAGATCCGTCTTTTATCTTGATATAGGCACCTCTGCTAACCAGAGTGATGCCGTGTTGGGCATTGAGAACGATCTCGCCATTACTACTATTCAAAGCAAGTTCCTTGTCTGCTTGTAACGTCATCGCATCGCTTTGTGCCTGAATGTCCACAGGGCCACGAGCCGCAATTAACCTGAGCCCTAACTTTTGGGCGAACAGACTGATTGCCTCACCTGCGGCCACGCTAAAACGTTTGAATAGGCTGAAGTCAGCACTATCACCAGCCGTAGCTGTAATAGAGTTTTCTGCCGATAGTTGGATGTTTGCAGGTGTAACCATAGCTATCCCGGCAGGTGCCGAGGCAAGGAGTCCCGAATCTTTGAGCCGCGCCAATGCCTCCCGCAGGCTCTGTTGGGCCTGATTATCAGCTGGTAACGCTCCCGACACAGCTGCGCTTTGCGCCAGTGCGTTCACCAATGCCAGAGCGTTATTGAGCTGAGCCAACGCTGCTCCCATCTCTAGCATTGTCCCTTGGGCTTGAGGCTGAGCATCAGCACTGATGAAGATGCCACTGCCGCCACGGATCGCGGCATGCCCATCGGTGCGCAGTTCCGCGCCCTCCCCGCGAGGCCGGCGATCGGCATCGACCAGATGCCCCAGATTGAGCTGGCTCTTACCACTGTGTTCAGTAGTGAGCTTGACGTGCTCCTGCCCCCGCGTATCGTCCATGCGCAACTTGTTGTTCGCGGGTGTGCGCAACACGTTGCGTTTGTAGTTGCGCAGCGTGACATGGTCGGGGTGCTGGCTATCGTGCAGGGCATGCGCGATGTAGGGCCGGTCCGGGTCGCCTTGCTCGAACGCCACCGCCACTTCGGTGCCACAAATCAACGGCATGTGCAGGCCATGGGTATCGCCTGCATAAGGTCGCGCCAGTCGTAACCAGACACTCTCCTCTCCCGCGCGCCATGTGTCCCGGTCGAACAGGAAGTTCACCCGATAGCGACCCTCCAGGTCGATATGACCGTAGGGGTCGTTCTGTTGGGTACTGGTGACCCGCGCCGGTACCGTACCGGCGATCTGCGGTTTGTCCCGCAGCGCTGGCCGAAAACATATCGTCTCCGAATAGGGTATCGCCTCGAAAGCGACTTCCAGGCTGCGGTCGCGTGCAGCCTCGACGGTCAGATGCGTCACAACGACCCCGGGCTCAAAGACCTGCGGTGCCCCGTCAGTGATCGTGACCACCTGCCCTGGGGCGAGTGTCACACTGCTGCTGGCGCCGTTGCAGCGGGTTTGGCCGTTAAGAAAGCGCTCATGGCTCAGGCGCGCATAGAAGTAACCGCTCTCGCTGAGCAGGTCCTCATCCTGGGCAATTGCGTCACCCAGCGCGGTATAGGGTTCGCCGTAGTGATAACCCTCCCCATACGTGGTACTCGCGCCACGGCTGTGATCAACGTCGCCATCCAGAAAAGCCGCAGCATCGCGATGGTGATAGGCACGAACGTTGATGCACTGCTCCACCACTTCGTGGCTGACCTGCAGCGCCCAGACGCCATCCTGCCCGTTGCTGGTCAGACCCGACAGCGGGCGAAGCGGCAGGCTGACGCCGAACTGGTAGTAACGTTGATGATCATGGAATTGGACAACGTCAATCGACAACCTGTCGTCGTGGGTGAAGCAGTACCAGATGCCCACCTCCGCCAACAAACGGCTGATGAAGGCAAGGTCACTTTCACCGTATTGCATCACCTGTTCCCGCTTGGGGTATTCGCGAACCAGGTCGAACAGGAAGTGCTGGCCTTCGAACCGATGGCGACTGCGCAGGATGCTTTCCACGATCTCCGGTACCGACTGATGCTGGTAGATCCGGTACTGCTTGCCTCGGCTGAGCAATGCCAACCGGGCCTGCAGGGTCACCTCATAACGGGCTTCATCCCGGGCGCTGGAAATGCGCTTGAAACCCGTGATAACGCCATGCAGCGTGCGTGCCCCTCGTGCAGTGATCGCAGTTTGCGGTGGCTGCACTGACGCCCCCATATGAAAGCTGGCATCCTTTCCGAGGATTTTCGCAGCTTCGATATCCTGCGTCGGGGAGGTGAACGCCACCGTGTACTTGAACGGTTGGCTCAGCCATTCCTTACCTATGAACGACAGTACATCGAGCTCAACCGCATCGAGTTCATCGATTTCAAGCGTGTAATGGTTATGGATGGAACCTAGTAAAGGCTTCGTCATGATCAAGCCCTCTCGACAGCCAGCAGCGCTGCGCCGTGTTCATCGGAAAAACTCAAACTGATGCCGCTGTCCTCGCAGTGCCCGAGCGTCACTGTTTGAGTAGGCTGCCCGAGGGCTTGGCGCTGTAGTAACTGCTGACTCAGCACTGGCAGAATCTGCTGGTTCAGCAAGCTGTCGATGTTGCGGGCGCCGGTATCGGGCAGCAGGCAGGCGGCGACCAAGGCCTCGTACAGCGAGTTGTCCACCTCACACTGCAAGCCGTAATGACGCTGAAGCCGCTTGGCAACCTGGTCGAGTTTGATCGCGACAATGCGTTTGAGCGCGCCAGCGTCCAGTGGGCGGTAGATCAATGTCTGGAAGCGCGCCAAAAGTGCAGGCTGAAAGTGCGCGCGCAGCACGGGCCGCAACAACTCATGCAGTGCGGCGTCTTCGATATCTGGCTGACGCTCTACACAACCTTGCAGCAGGTCACTGCCCAGGTTAGAGGTCATCAGGATCACGGTATTGCGAAAATCGATCTCCCGCCCTTCGCCATCGCGCATGACGCCGCGATCGAACACCTGGTAGAACAGGTTGAGCACATCGCGGTGGGCCTTTTCGACTTCGTCCAGCAGCACGACACTATAGGGGCGCTGGCGAACGGCCTCGGTGAGCACACCACCTTGGCCGTAGCCGACATAACCAGGCGGTGACCCTTTCAGCTGGCTGACGGTGTGCGCCTCTTGGTACTCGGACATATTCAGGGTGATGAGCGACTTTTCTCCGCCGAACAGGCTACTGGCCAGGGCATGCGCCGTTTCCGTCTTGCCGATGCCACTGGTGCCCACCAGCAGGAAGACGCCCATCGGCGCATTGTCGTTCGTCAACCCTGTGCGGGCGGCACGTAGCCGTTGAGCAAGTGCAAGCAGGGCTGGCTCCTGACCGACAACGCGTTCGGCCAGCTGATCTTCCAGGTTCAACAAGCTGGCATGTTCGTCCTTGAGCAAGCTGCCCAAGGGCACCCCTGTCCAGTCGGCGATCACTTCAGCCACACTGCGGGCACACACGTCGAGCGACAGTAGCGGCCGACTCCCCTGTACGTAGCTCAGTTCTTGTTGCAACTGCGCGCAGGCCGCTGTATCGACCTGTTCAGCCTGGCGGACGTCGAGCAGCTGGTGCGTAAGCTCAAGCTCTTTTTGGTACTGCAGCTCCAGCGCAACCTGCTGGCTCTCCAGTTGAACCAGCTGGGCGTTGATCTTCGCCAAACGAGGCTCAATCACCCTGCCGGTAAGCTGTGCATCCTCTTCCAGCGCAGTTCGCTCTGCAGTCAAGGCCGTCTTCTGAGACTTGATGTGAACCAGCGCCTGCGGCTCACAATCCAGGCTGATGCGAACGCGTGCGCAGGCGGTATCTATCAGGTCAACCGCTTTATCAGGCAGGCGGCGCCCCGTCAGAAAGCGCCGCGACAGGCTAACCGCCGCCTGCACGGCTGCGTCTTGAACATGCACACCGTGGTAGGTGACGTAACGCGCTTTAAGCCCGCGCAACATCAAGCAAGCATTGGCATCATCCGGCTCATCCACCTTGATCATCTGAAAGCGCCGCTCCAGCGCCGCATCGCGCTCGAAGTACTGCTTGTATTCGCTCCAGGTCGTGGCAGCGATGGTTCGCAATTCGCCACGCGCCAGGGCCGGCTTCAGCAGGTTCGCCGCATCAGCGCCGCCTGCCTGATTGCCAGCACCGATCAAGGTGTGTGCCTCATCGATGAACAGAAGTACCGGTGCCTCGGATTGCTGGACGGCCTCGATCACGTTCTTGAGCCGCTGCTCGAACTCGCCTTTGACCCCGGCTCCGGCCTGAAGCAGCCCCAGGTCCAGCGTACGGATGCTCACCGGTTTCAGGCTGTCAGGGACATCGCCGCTGGCAATGCGCAACGCAAGCCCCTCAACCAAGGCGGTTTTTCCGACACCGGGATCGCCGACCAGAATGGGGTTGTTCTTGCGGCGACGGCTCAGCACATCAATCACTTGACGAATTTCATCGTCACGACCGAAGACCGGGTCGATCTGCCCCGCTGCGGCCTTGGCGGTTACATCATGACTGAACTGATCCAGCGCCGACTGCGTCGCATTGTCATCAGGGTACGTTGCAGACTTGGCGTCCCGTCCCACTTCTGACCTGAACGGCGACATCAGAACCGGCCGGCCTTCTTCCGAATCGCGTTCAAGCAGCGCTTGCACGTGTTGAAGTTGCGTTGGCACTACACTCAGTAAAGGCCAAGCGGCTGAGCATTTAAGTAAATCTGGTGCCTCAATCAAGGCGCCCAACACGTGCACGGAACGCAGTTGCTCACAGTCACGATCCAGCGATGCCAGTAACCAAGCACTACTGATCAACTGCTGCAACTCTAGACTTAATTGGGGCTTGCCAAGTACGCTGCGCGGCAACGTATCGAAGTGTTCAAGTAATCCTTGCCACAGGGCTTCCACATCCCAGCTATAGCGGCGGGCGATGACTACAAGATCACCCTCTCCTTGCTCGAACAACTTAAACACCCAGTGTTCAATACTGATATGACTGTGCCCGCGTGCCTGACACAACGACGCGGCCGCCGTCAGTGCCTGGGTGCAATAAGCGTTGAGACGGCGGAGCAAACGGGTAGGATCGTGTGCCATTCAGGGCATCCTTGTCGTCAATGATCAATGTAACGTCATGAGCGCGACGTATCTGAAAAGCCCAGGTGTATTTGGCTGAACGCCCGCGCACGGACGCTCAACCCAATACACTGGAGGCCGTCAGCAGGTACCGACCGACGGCCGTGTTTTATCAGGCGGTGGTCCGTTCGTTCCAAGAATCCGAATGGATGATGTTTCCATCCTTGTAGGTCCAGACAATTTTCTCGTAGCGAAGCTCGACCAACTCCAGATGGTTGTGCCTTTCTTTTGCCGGGTCTTTTACGTCATGCATCTTGGGTGCAACTTTCACGACCTTGACGTTCTCCAACTTGGTGTTGAAGTATTCAACTTCCTGGCCAGCGTCATTGATTTTGTACCATTTGAATTCCGCTTCTTTGAGCGTCTGGCCGGTTGTCACGGCCTTATAGAGATATGGGGAGGAGGCATCGATTTCTTTTGTAAAAACAAAAGGCGTATGAATTCGCGTACCCGTCAATTTCCCAGTATTGTTATCCGTAGGGATGTACAGGTCATGATCCTGGCCGACCACTTCAATACTGCCCTCCCGGTCTTTGACATCGACCGAGCCTTTGATATCGGCACCGCCATCGTCTTTCAGCCACAGGTAAACAGGAATAGCCATTAGAAATCCTCTTTCAAGTGTTGTAGGTCGCGGAATGCGACAGGGGTTGCAGGCCTGAGCCCGCAGTCGAGGACTGGCACGCCCCCGCCTCCGGTACCAGGCGAATCTCAACTCGGCGATTGGCCGACCGTCCTTGTTCCGTGTCATTGCTCGCAATTGGCCGACTGGCTCCCAGGCCTTGCACCGCGAAGCAGTTGCTGGGGATGTCCCCCATGTGTTGAATCCAGTCATGTACTGCGGCCGCGCGTGCTCGCGACAAACGCAGATTCTGTTGGTCGCTGCCCGTCCCGTCCGTGTGCCCCGTGATCACAATCAGCCAGCCTGGCTGGGCCTTGATGCCCGCCAACGCCGTGACCAGAATCTTGGTTGACTCCGGTTTCAGCTGCGCGCTGCCACTGCTGAAAAGTGAGAGGCTGTCCAAGCGAACCATTGCAGGCCTTTCGGGCGAAGCCTGAGGTATCGTCGGGCTGCGGTGCCCGTTAATGGCTGCCCGCAGTGATGGGCGTAGCTTTTCGCCCTGATACAAGCCAAGGCCCAGCGACCAGGGCGCCCCTTGGCGGTAATAGGTGTCCAGGCGTTGCGCATCCTGGTGAAGCACAGCCAGGGCGGAGTCCCGTTGCAGCGCCTGGTCAGGACTAGCACTCACCGAAACAGTGGCATAACGCCGTAGGTCGTCTGTGACCTGGCGTACCAGCAATGTGTTCTGCCATGCAGAGCTGACCAAAGCGATGGAGGCTGCCAGTACAAACAGCCAGACACCGATCAGCAACGCCCTGGGTTGCCCACTGTTTCGAGCACTGCGAGACAGTAAATGCAGCAGAGCGTCAGGGAACGGCAATGACGCATTGGCATCATCAGTGCCACCCTGGTTAAAGCAGAGCCCGGTCCGCGCCTGCAGCCAGCGGTGCCATAGGTTGTTTTGATGGCGCCTGCCGGAAATGGGGGCCCATGCAACGGCAACGGCGTTGGCGGCGATCTCCTGGTGAAAAGGCCGCACGTGCATTTCCGACATACACACGTCCTTCAACCAACCTGCCGCAGCGTTCAACTGCACTGTGTCTCTCAGTCGAGCAGCGCGGGAATCAGGGTCCTTGTCCCACCTCTGCCATTCAGCCAGGCTCATGCGCATACCTGACTCATGCACCTGCACACTTGACTTGGCCGCGGCCCAGGTGAACCAGGCTGTAGACTGCGAAGTGCTCGGGAAATAGCCCACAACCAGCATCGACAGGGGGCTACCACGCTCGCGCAACATCACAACTTGGCGGTACACGCTGCGTAGCTCATTCGCCAACACTGCAGCGTCTGTGTGCATGTTGGGGTCCACAACCCACATGACACTCAGCTGGCCGTGCCATTCAGGCCGTAGCAGCAGCAGACTGGCAACCGTTGTGGGCAGCTTCTGCACGTCGGGCACCCGGACATAGCAACCCTCCCCCGTTACTCGCAACGCCAATTGCTCAGCGGGCACTGCACCAAACAGCTCAGCCAGACAATCGCCTACAACCAGAACAATGGGATGGCGGTAAGACCGAGCAGGCAAGCTGGCGCCATTGCTGCTTTGTAATTCTCGCCGTTTACCGGCGATACGCAGGCTTCGGCGCCACCCTGCCCATACTGCCAGCGCGACGAGCACGGAGATCGGGAGCTGCCATTCAAAAGCAAGCGGGAGCATGGCTATGAGCAACAAAGACAGCGTTCCGGCCCATAGCCAGAGCGCTTGCTCCTGTCTGCGCAACATCCCGCTCACTCTTGCACCCACAAGAGCGAGGCCACTGCCTCACCCAGCGTATGGTCAAGCCCCCACCAGATACCTATCAACAGGCCTGCTGCGACCACCACGTGGGCCAGCGGGGACTGCAGCCACCGCCACATCGGTAGGCGTGAACTGCTCCCCACCTGGGTAACCAGAGACTGACTCGTATCAAAGGGGGGAACATGCGCATCGATTGCAGCGAACAGTTGCTGCCGCTCTGGGTGATTGACATCGCGGTAGCGCCCCTGAAAACCCAGCATCAGTACTCGCTGAAAGACCGTGAAGACGTAAGGGTGTGCAGAGGATTCACGCAGCACGGTGCGCATGTCTTCGTAAAGCGATTCACCAGCCTGATGACTGCTGAAAAACCTGGCCTGCAAGGTCTCCATTGCCCAATCCTCATGGGCCTTGCCCTCGGCGCAAGCGAGCACCGTCTCATCCAGCAAGGCACATTGCGCATGGCTGATGAGCTCGATGCTACGGCGATCCAGACCGTCCTCCTCAAGGGAGGCCCGAACATGCTCGACATCCGCCACGCAACGTGACCAAAGTTCCGGGCTACTGTGCGCCCCTGTGCCGTGTCGCAACTCGATTACTAGCAAGTAGGTGTCCTGCAGCAAGGCGTCGATATCCGCCTTGGCTGCGACGGGCTTCTGCTGAACGAGACTCATGAGCGCAGTACCGCAAACAGTTCAAGTTTGACGTCCTGAAACACGCTCGGCACATAGAGGGCGCACACGCCATCCGCCAACATGGCACGCCCTTTCTCATGCCTCAGATCCAGTGCGAAGTACTGGTTCTCCAAACGCAGCGGTATCGCCGCAGGCACATGACTCAAGGGTTTCAAGGGAACGCCATCGAGTGCTGCGTTGACGAGATAGTCCACATCATCAGGACAGCCGATCTTGCACAGCCTTGGGAACTGGCCCTGCACTTGCACGGCTGGCAGCCGGCAGTGCACAGACAGGTAAAAGTCCGCCCCTTCGGGCTCAAGCAAGCGAGGATCGTTCAGGGCAACCTGCCAACGGTTGGCACTGCGCGCTTCAAGTATCAAAGCCAGCACACGTGACGGCAGGCTGGCCTCCAGCAATGTGGAGAGCGTACGCATCAACGGTGGGAAAACGGCCTCAAGGTTCGCATGCTGATAGGCAGGAATGTCCTCGATGCTCTGGTCCAACGAAAACGTCAACAGCGCCCCTGCAAACTTCACCATCTGCTGGTACACCTGCTCCGGATGCCGACCAGGATGCGCTTTAAGGTCCGCCAACACGGGCTGGTAGGTATTCAGCGCATTGAGCAACCAGAACAACGTCACATCAGCGACAGCAAAATCTGCCATGCGCTGGTTGCTCTCGCGGCGCATCCCCATCAACCGCTCACGTTTGGAGGACAGCTGGGTCAACAAGTTATCCAGTTGAAGCAGCAATCCAGCGTGCGCATCAAACTTCAGCAAGGGGGGAATGTAGGCCAGATCAATTTCCCAACCACCCCGCCCATCCCGTACCAGGCGCGCTACTGGGCAGGTGAGGTAGTCGGCATTGTCATCATCATTCAGGCGCAAGCTCAGTGCATGTTCGAGCACGCTGATGGACTGCACTTCATCGCTGTAGTGATCCTGGACATCCCGCCATACCTGACGGTATCTGACGGGACGCTCGACTCTGCCACCTTCGAACAGGCAATTGTTGCCATTGGCCTGTTCCAGCGGCAAAGCCAGCACAACCGTTGCAGCTTGACTATCGCCAGGCAGCGCGCGTGATAGCTCCAGGGCACTGGGAAGCTGATCCAATCGATCAGTGTCAATCAACGTTCCATCGGGCATGCGGACATGCAGCCGAGTGGCCATGAGTTTACCCAGTTGCAGTGCATCCGCATCAAATGCGACTGCCCGGATACCCCATGGATGAACCCATGCCAATGAAGCAACAGTCTGATTCGTCCACGACTCAAAGTGCGCCTGCTGCTGAAACTGCTGCGCAGACAACACCACGCCGGACGCCCACATAGGCCGATCGATCTTCACGTTCAAAGCTCCTGGCGCCGTCAAGATTTTGCTTTGGGCATCTGCGAAACCAACGACAGATTGATGTCCATGCCCTCAACCTGAAAATGCGGCACCGCAAACAACTTGACCCTGAAGAAACCGGGATTATCGTCAATGTCTTCGACAACCACCTTCGCCTCTCTCAGCGGATGCGATGCCTGCAAGTCATCCCCGGGATCGGTCATTTCAGTAACCAGCCCGCTTATCCACCTGTTCAGCTCCAGATCCAGCAGACGGCGGTCCTTGGTGGTACCAATGTTTTCCCGCTGAATGAGTTTCAGATAGTGCGCGATGCGAGAAAGCAGGAATACATAAGGCAACCGCGAATTGATGCGACTATTGGCGGTGGCCTCAGGGGTGTCATAAAGCGCGGGTTTATGGGCTGAGTTCGCCGAAAAGAAGCACGCATAGTCGCGGTTCTTGTAATACGACAATGGAATCAAACCAAGATTGGCGAATTCAAACTCGCGGGTTTCCGGAATCATTACTTCCGAAGGGATCTTCACTTGACTGCCCGTGCCCATATCGTACAGATGGATCGGCAGGTTGGTCACTGCGCCGCCTGATTGCGGCCCTCGAATTTGCACACACCAACCATTCGCGATAAAGCTTTTGACCATATTCGCCGCGAACGCAAACGTCGAGCTCACCCACAGGTATTTATCGTGGTCGGGGCCCTTGACCCGTTCTACATAATTAAACAATCGGACTGGGTTGGTGTCGGGCCCATAAGGCAGTCGCCCCAACGTACACGGCATTGTCGCACCGACGTACCGGGCATCATCGCTTCGAGTAAAAGCGTGCCACTTGATGTATTCCGCACGCTCCATGTAGTTACCGATGTCCTTGATCGCGGCCACCTCTTCCATGGTTTTCTTGCCAAAGAACGCAGGCCCCATCGAGCACAAGAATGGCATATGGGCGGAGGCTGCAACTTTGGAGATGTTCCGCAGCAGCGCAATATCTTGAGCCCCTCGGTCGAACTCGTAGTTGGAAACCGCCGCCGCAATAGGCTCACCACCCGGGGTATCGTATTCCTGGGTATACGTATGCAGGTACAGGCCGCTCTGAGAGATTTCCGGCGCATCCTCGAAGTCCTGCGCCAGATGCTCCTTACTGATATCCAGTATCTCGATCCGAACGTTCTGCCGGAAATCCGTCTGATCAATCAAGGACTTGGCGCCACGCCAGATCGACTCGACCCGTTGGAAGTCGGCATGATGCATGACGGCGTCCAGCTGGAAGCTGATTTGAGCGTCAATCGAAGCAATATGCTCGTCCAGCAGGGCCCGGTCCAGGCGCTCCACCTGTGGAGACACTTGCTTGAGCCGTTCGAGAAAGACGCTTACAGAAGCAGTGACGCGCTCATTGGCCGTGGCCTCGGACAAAGCATCCACGCTCTGATAGGCGTCAATCCCACCCATCTGATCAAGTGGTTCGAGATTTATTTTTTCAAACAATGTGTGATAGACATTCTGGCTGTCTTCCACCCGCACAGTGGCGCCACGCGATTGCGCAGAGGATTGCTCTTCGGACATTTGTTTGCTTCCCGTCTATAGAGATGGTGGTTTTCTAGCGTTCGCCTTGAGGGGCAAGGGCAGCCAGTTCCTTGCGCAGTTCGTTGCTCAGTGCCTCATCTTTCAGTATGCGTTCCAACTCAGCACGGAACGTTGCGTTATCCAAGAGATTGGCTTTCAACTCACGCAGCAGGTTTCGCATCGCCAGCAGGGCGCGTAATTGCGGTATCTGGCGAGCAACCTGTTCGGGCTCGAAATCCTTCATGCACTGAAAGCTCAGCTCAACAGGCGTTTCTCCACCTTCGTTCGTGAGCGTATCTTCAACGACCAGCTTGAGGCTTGGTGAAAATTCCGAGAGCACACTGTCAAAATTATTTTTATTGACATTCACCTTGCTCCGCTCGGACAACGGACGCTGCTCTTTGCCGTTACTGTAGTCCCCCATCAACATGAGCTTGAGCGGTAGCTCGACTTTGCGTTGAGCCCCACCCGTATGCAAATCAAGCTTGATATTAACGCGTGCCTTAGGCACCTCATTCTGAAAACTGTTTGAAGCCATAACGCCTCCTGAAGGCAGGGGGCCGAGCCAGAACGTTTTTCCGCACCCTGGGTCGAGCCGGTTTGACAGAGCACTGTGCAATGCATCCCCACCAACGATGGCGTCTTTCTTCCACTTATGCCACCCCTTCAGAAGAATCCAGAAACTTCCTACAAAACTTCTCCATCATGAGAGTCAATCGAAGGATAATTCAGCCCTTGACACTAGCAAATCAACCCAAATCCAGAGCGAGAGAACGAGGTGTTTAATCGAACCCGCTTGAAATGTAGGAAGTTGCCTACGGAAAATGCAGCAGAAATAAACGCTCGCCGACGACACTATCATCTGAAAATATTTCAAACCATTTAGCCCTTGCGTCACGGCTCAGCGAGCGCTATTACTAACCCCATCACCCGATGGAGATGAGCCATGTCCCGCCTCGCCGAATTCCGCGCCCTCGAGCGACTGCTCGCCGCGAAAAAGTCTGAACTCTCCTTCATCAAAATCGACCCGCGCCTTATCCGCGAATTCGAATTTGAAAGCAAACTCCACAACCTGCTTGCCGAATATCAATTCAATCTGTCGCATGTACTGGCCATCATCGAAAGCGAACACGCGAACAACAATGTCTACCCGCACTGCCCACCTGTCGCACCGCTGCCGCGTTACAGAGCCCGGCAAAGCAAATACTATATAAACCCACACACAGGGCAGGAAGTTGAAGCAAAGAGCACCCTGCACAAAACCGTGCGGTTGTGGATTCAGCAGTACGGCCGGGAGGAGGTCGAAAGCTGGGCAACTGCATGGTCTGTGTACACGCCCAAATCTGACCAGTAGCCCCCCTCACCCTGCCAGGCACGACCACCACAGCCTGCCCTTCCCTTCTGGACCTGCGCTCCATCAGGCAACCAGGTTGAACGCCTTCTACCCTTTATTGGCGTGAATCCCTGCCGCGCCCGCAAGCCAACGCAACCGTTCGGTAACCGAACAGTAGCCCGTCTCTTGAATTGACGCTGCCGCCTTCACTGCTCACCATGCACCGGCCTTGCGTGCCCGTCCTGCCTGGGAGCCGGTCACGTACCCGTAGCACCGCAGCTGAATACAATTTCAAGAAATGAGCAGTCTATGAACCACACCAAGACCACCCCCGCCGCGCCCCGGATGCATCAGGGTTCGATTGGCGACAAGCTTCGCGGCGCCTTCGGCGTCGGCAAGACCCGTTGGGGCATGCTCGCCCTGGTGTTCTTCGCCACCACCTTGAACTACATCGACCGCGCCGCACTTGGCATCATGCAGCCCGTACTGGCCAAGGAGATGAGCTGGACGGCGATGGACTACGCCAACATCAACTTCTGGTTTCAGGTTGGCTACGCCATCGGCTTTCTGCTGCAGGGCCGGCTGATCGACAAAGTTGGCGTAAAACGCGCCTTCTTCTTCGCCGTGCTGCTGTGGAGCCTGGCCACCGGTGCCCATGGCCTGGCCACTTCGGCGGCCGGCTTCATGGTCTGCCGTTTCATCCTGGGCCTGACCGAGGCCGCCAACTACCCGGCCTGCGTGAAGACCGTGCGGCTGTGGTTCCCGGCGGGTGAGCGGGCGATCGCTACAGGCCTGTTCAACGCCGGCACCAACGTTGGCGCCATGGTCACCCCGGCCCTGCTGCCGCTGATCCTCGCCGTGTGGGGCTGGCAGGCCGCGTTCATCGCCATGGGCAGCCTGGGCCTGGTGTGGGTGGTGCTGTGGGTGCTGAAGTACTACAACCCTGAAGACCACCCCAGCGTGCGCCAGAGCGAGGTGCAGTACATCCAGCAGGACGATGAACCCGAGCCTACCCGCGTGCCGTTCAGCCGTATCCTGCGCCTGCG